>Ga0265314_10002810_pt1 | contig 17377 bp, 19 predicted proteins | sample 4126metaG_FD_203106 | JGI IMG/M metagenome (GOLD analysis project Ga0265314, IMG submission 203106) | Rhizosphere microbial communities from Carex aquatilis grown in University of Washington, Seatle, WA, United States - 4-1-26 metaG | ecosystem: Host-associated > Plants > Roots > Rhizosphere >... | reverse complement strand
TGGGGGTTCGCCATGATTGGTTTCGATAGCGAAACAACTGCTGCTTTCTCTCAAACCGGAGCGAAAACCGGGTTTTCCGAGAACCGGCGCGCAGCGTGCTTTGAGGCACGTGAGCACCGGAAGCGCAGGGAAAGCCGGTTTGCAGCCGGGTTTCAGGGAAAGCATCTGGGATTCACGCCTCTTTAAGGTTATGTGAGGGATAGTAAAGCCGGTAGAACTCCCGGTAACTGTTGCGCTTTTAAGGTTAATCGATGCCTTTCGTCACGGCTGCATTTCATATCGCGACGCTTGTCGCCGCGGCCCTCCTGCTGATGGCCGCCGCCGTCAACGACGCCAACCATTACCGCATCCCGAACCTGATCTGCGGCGCGCTTCTTTTGCTGTTCCCGCTTTACGCGATCACCGCGCCGCGGGGGGTCGAGTGGGACCAGCATCTCATGGTTTTCACCCTCGTCCTCGTTTCCGGCTTCGCCATGTTCATCGGCCATCTGGCGGGCGGCGGCGACATCAAGCTGATGGCGGCGACGAGTCTCTGGGCCGGGCCGCATCTGATCGCCATGTTCCTCATCATCACCGCGGTCGCGGGCGGTGCTGTCGCGCTGACCATGGCGATCCTCACTTATGCGAGAAATTATTCCGGGCGGCAGGCGCTCGCCATCGCCCGCGTTCCCATTCCCTACGGCATCGCCATCGCGGCCGGAGGGCTGAGCGTGATCTATATGCTGTCGCGGCCCATTCTTTTTCCGGAGTAATGGATGTCGAAGCGCAAACTCATCCTGCTCGTCGCGGCCGGTTTCGTCGGCCTCCTCACCATTCTTGTCGTGCGTTCGCTGCTGACGCCGCAAGAGCCGCAGGCGGTCGCCGAAAAGCCCCTTGAGACCGCCGAGATCCTCGCCGCCAGCCGCGATCTTCCGATCGGCACCGTCCTGCGCGAAAGCGACATGAAATGGATCCCGTGGCCGGCCGAGGCCGATGTCTCGCAATTCTATAAAAAAGGCCGCGACGAAACCGGCAAGCTCACGGGCGGCGTGCTGCGGGAAGGCCTCCGCAACGGCGAGCCGTTCCTCGCTGGGCGCGTGGTGCAGCCGCACGATCACGGCTTCCTCGCCGCAGTCCTATCCCCCGGCATGCGCGCGATGTCGATGACGCTGTCGCCAAGCTCCGAAGTGGCGGGCTTCATTTTCCCGGGCGATCATGTCGACGTGATCCTCACCCACAGCTTCAGCCGGAAAGACGTCTCCGATCTCACCGAGCGCCGCGTCAGCGAAACCGTGCTGCGCGACGTGCGCGTGCTGGCGCTCGACCAGAAGAGCGACAGCATGTCGGCCGATCCCAAGGTGGCGCAGCTTGCGACCCTCGAAGTGACGCCGAAACAGGCGGAAAAACTCGCGCTCGCGCAGGACCTTGCGGGCACTACGGGGGGCGGCGGCACGCATGGCAGCCTCTCGCTCGTGCTGCGCAGCCTCGCAACCGAAGACCAGCCGCAAACCACCCCACAAGCCGCGCCGCAAGCCTTGGCGCCTATTGGCGCTGACGGCGCGGACGGCGCAACGCCGGAAGGCATCGCCTTGCCCGCGCAGAATCTCGCGGCCCCGCCGCTGGCGACGGGCGACCCCGAAAGCACGACGACATGGGACAGCGATGTCAGCCCCGCTTTCCCGGGCGTCGGCGGCACCGACAGCATCATGCAGCGCGTCCATATCATGCGCGGCAAGGAATCGACCGACACCAGCTTCGAGCGGCGCAAATAGGGATGCCATGATAAAACGCCTTTCCCTCCTTCTTGTTTTCCTCATCGGCCTCGCGCCCGCGCTGGCGACGGCGGCTTCCACCCCGCTCAATATCAGCGTCGATCACGGCGTGCCGCTCACGCTCGGCGCGCCCGCCGCCAGCGTCTTCATCGCCAATCCCGATATCGCCGACGTGCAGGTGATGTCGCCGACTTCCATCATGATCTTCGGCAAGCGCACCGGCGAAACCAGCTTCATGGCGACCGACGCGGCGGGCCACACGCTCGCGCAGCGCACCGTCGTCGTCATGCAGGATCTTTCCGACCTGCGGCAGGAACTCGACGCCGCCATTCCCGGCAACAAGATCAAGGCGCTGGCGCTTCCTAACGGCATTGTGCTCACCGGCGAAGCGAAAGACCCGGGCGCCGTGGCCGATGCCTATAAGCTCGCGCAGCGCTATTTGCCCCCGTCCGGCGGCGACATCATCAACCGCATCAAGGTGGTCGGCTCGAACCAGATCAATATCCGCGTGCGCTTCGCCGAAGTGTCGCGCAGCGTCGACAATACGCTCGGCATCGACTGGCAGAATTTCGGCAATGTCGGCGGCTTCATCTTCGGCCTCGGCACCGGAGCGCCGGTGATCGACGCCGCGACCGGCGCGCTTTTCCCGCGCCCCAACAACCCTTCGCTTACGCTGCCGAACGACACGCTCGGCATGTCGCATCAGGGCAAGCATCTCAACATCAACGGCATGATCGATGCCCTCGCGCAGCAGGGCCTCGTCACCGTGCTGGCGGAGCCGAACCTCACGGCGATGTCGGGCGAAACCGCGAGCTTCCTCGCCGGCGGCGAAATCCCGGTGCCGATCCCGCAAAGCAGCAGCGGCAGCAACACCGTGCTCACCGTCGAGTGGAAAAATTACGGCATCTCGCTGTCCTTCACGCCGACCCTCATCAGCGAGAACCGCATCAACCTGCATGTGAAGCCGGAAGTGAGCCAGCTCACCAATATCGGCTCGATCACCACCGACAACATCACGATCCCCGGCCTCACCACGAGGAAAGCCGAAACCACGGTCGAAGTGGCGAGCGGCGAAAGCTTCGCGATTGCGGGCCTGCTCGACAACAACCAGTCGCAGACGGTCAACGAATTCCCGATCTTGGGCGACCTGCCGATCCTCGGCCCCCTGTTCCGCTCCAACCATTTCCAGAACGGGCAGTCGGAACTCGTCGTCGTCATCACGCCCTATATCGTGAGGCCGAACGCGAATACGCAGCTTGCCCTGCCGATGGATGGCCTCAGCGCGCCGACGGAAATCGAGCGCCTTGTTAAAATGCGCTACAGCAACGCCGACCCGGGCGCCCGCCCGATGAGCGGCGAGCCGGTGGCAAAGCGTGTCGAGCCGCCTTCCGCCGCGATGGCGCCGCCGGAAGGCCCCGCACCCGCCCTGCAGGAAACGACCGTCACAACCACAACCACGACATCGAGCATGGCGGCGGAACCCGCCGTACCCATGGCCGCGCCGCTTGCCCCCGTCGCGCCCGTTACGCCCGTGACATCCGCGCCGATCTCGCTCGCGCCGCATCCTTTTGTGCCGCAAGGCGCACACGCAACCTCGCCCTCCGCCCCCGCCGGGCCGGGCGGATTTATCATGGAGTAGCCCATGGCTTTCAACCGCGCGCTTCTTTCTTTGAGCCTCCTGCTGATCGCCGGATGCTCCGATCTTTATCCGGCCACGCCGCACCCGGACTACAGCATCAAGGTGATGCCGACAGCCACGGGCATGGCGGCGATCCCGCCGGAATGCGCAAGCTGGGCGACCGACACGGTGAACCCCTACGACAACCAGACCCTGCCGCAATTCGGCTGCGCCAGCGCGCGCAACCTTGCCCTCATGGTGGAAAATCCCGAAGACCTCGTGCATGGCCGCGATATGGGCACCGGCCGCGCCGTCACGACGGTCGGCGCCGTGCGGCGCTACGACAACAACCAGACGCGCGGTATCTTGGACCTCGGATCCTCGCCGGATTCCTCGGTCGCCGTCACCACATCTTCCGCCCCCTCGTCTTCCATGAGCGGCGACGCGGCGTCGGGCGGCGGCAGCGCGGCGGCTTCCTCGTCTTCTTCGGCGGCGGCCCCGGCAGCGGCGGCGGGCCCGTAAAGGTGGCAGGGTGAGCACGATGAACGGAAACGCAATGCACCCCGAATTCATGGGTTTCGTCACCGACGAAGACTCGCAAATGACCGTGCGCGCCTGGGCCGAGCGTCAGGGCTTTCCGGCCACCAGCGTGCTCTCGGGCGGGCCTTCGCTTTTCTCGCAGATGCTCGAAGCCTCCACGCCGCCGAAACTGGTGCTGGTCGATATCGACGGGCAGAGCGAACCGGCGGCCTCCGTCGCGCGGCTCGCGGCGCTCTGCGCCGACTGCAAGATCATCGCCATAGGATCCACCAACGATGTTTCGCTCTACCGCAACATCCTGAGCGCGGGCGCCATCGATTATCTTGTGAAGCCTCTCATGAGCGAGCCGCTCAAGAACGCGCTCAATAACGCCATGCAGGGCAAGACGCCCGGCAAGAAGGAAGCCCGCGAAGCGAAGCTTGCCGTCGTCATAGGATCGCGCGGCGGGGTGGGCGCCAGCACGGTCGCCGTCAATCTCGGCTGGCTGCTCGCGCATGATTTCAAATTCAAAACGGCATTACTCGATCTCGACCTGCAATACGGCACCAGCGCGCTTTCGCTCGATCTCGAGCCGGGGCGCGGCCTCCGCGACATTGTTTCATCGCCGCAGCGCGTCGACAGCCTGATGATCTCAAGCTCGATGGTCAGCGAAAGCGAGCGTTTCTCGGTGCTCGGCGCGGAAGAGGCGGTCGACGATTATGTGCCGGTCGACGGCGGCGCCATCACCGCGCTGATGAAGGAAATGACGCCGCAGTTCGATTATATCGTCGTCGACCTGCCGCGCGGCATGCTCGCCACCCAGAAAAGGCTGCTCAGCATCGCCCAGCATGTCGTGCTGGTGACGGAGCTTTCGCTCGCCGGCATCCGCGATACGCTGCGCATCAAAACCGCCCTCGTCGCGCTCGGCTGCACGGGCTCTATCACCGTCGTCGCCTCGCGCACGGGCGCTTCGCAAAAGGGCCAGGTCGATGCGGGCGCTTTCGAAAAAGGCGCGCAGATCAAGATCGACTTGACCCTGCCGGAAGACCAGAAATCGGTGACGGCGGCCGCCAACGGCGGCAAGGCGCTCGGCGAAGTTGCGCCGCATGCGCCGGTCACGAAAGCGCTGCTCGTGCTCGCCGGGAAAATCGCCGGCAAGGCGAAACAGGCAAAAACCGGCGGGAATTTCGCCGCGTTCCTCGCCGGGCTCAAGAAAAAGCCGGATAAGAAAGCGGTGTCATGAGTCCCGCGGATGGTCTTTCCTTCACCGGCGACATGACCATCCCGACTTTGCGGGATCGCATCCTGCCGCTTCTGATTGAGGCCATCACGGAGGAAAAGGCGCGCACGGCGTCGCGCGGCGATGTCGCCCGCGAGGCGAAATCCGTGACCTCATATTACCTTTCGAAGAACAAGCTCGAACTTAACCTGCTCGACCAGCGCGATCTCGTGACATCGCTCGTGAACGCCTTCATGGCGGCGGCGCAGCCGCAGCAATCAGCGCCCACCACACTCACCACGACCGCCGGGCCCACGCTTTCGACCCTGACGAACCTCGGGCATGAGGCGGGCGCGCCGCAGCCCGCGCGCGGCACCTCGAGCCGCTCGAGCGTCGATGTCGCCAAGATGAAACTCCAGCCCTTGGTGCTGGAACGCATCGACACAAGCGCCGCCGCCAAGATGAGCCGCGAGGATCTCGGCCGCGACCTCACCGGCCTGATCGCCGACCTGCTCGCCGAGCAGAAGATGCAGCTGAACGCCGCCGAGCGTACCGAGCTTGTCACGCAACTCCTCAACGACATGCTCGGCCTCGGCCCACTGGAACCCCTGCTTGCCGACGAAAGCATTTCGGAAATCATGGTGAACGGGCCGAAGCAGGTTTATATCGAGCAGAAGGGCAAGCTGACGCTTTCCGAGGTTCAGTTCCGCGACAACGCCCATGTGCTGGCGATAGCGACGCGCATCGTCACCGCCATCGGCCGCCGCATCGACGAAAGCTCGCCGCTTTGCGATGCCCGCCTGATGGACGGCAGCCGCGTCAATATCATCATCCCGCCGCTCGCCATCGACGGCCCCACCATCACCATCCGTAAATTCTCGAAGAAGAAGATCATGCTCGATACCATGGTCGGCTTCGGCAGCATGTCCCCTCAAATGGCCAAGGTGCTGCGCGTGGTCGGCAGGAGCCGCGTGAATATCCTTATCTCCGGCGGCACCGGCTCCGGCAAGACCACGCTTCTCAACGCGCTGTCGCACATGATCGACCATGGAGAGCGCGTCGTGACCATCGAAGACGCGGCGGAGCTTCAGCTCCAGCAGCCGCATGTGGTGCGGCTGGAAACCCGCCCCGCCAATCTCGAAGGGCACGGCGAGATCACCATGCGCGACTTGCTCAAGAACGCGCTGCGCATGCGCCCCGACCGCATCATCGTCGGCGAAACCCGCGGCGGCGAAGCCATCGATATGTTGCAGGCAATGAACACGGGCCATGACGGCTCGCTCTCGACCGTCCACGCCAACCGCCCGAGGGAAGCCTTGATGCGGCTTGAGAACATGGTGGGCTTAGCTGTCGCCAACCTTTCGCCGCGCGCGATCCGCCAGCAGATTGCCTCGGCCGTCGATATGATCATCCAGGTCGGCCGCATGCGCGACGGCTCGCGCCGCATCACATACATTTCCGAGATCACCGGCATGGAAGGCGACGTCGTCACCATGCAGGATCTTTTTACCGCCGAAGTGACGGGAGAGGACGCGGCAGGCAAGCTGCAGGTGGAATTCAAAAACCATGGCTTGCGCCCGCACTGCCTGCCGAAAGCCGCCTATTACGGCCTCGACAAGCAGCTGCTGGAGGCCATCGAGGAATGATTCTTAACATTATCGTTCCCATTTTTAACATCGTCATCCCCGCGAAAGCGGGGACCCAGAGGCTCTATCCGCCGGGGATCGCATGAAGACATTCTGCCCGTTCTTTCTGAAAGTACGCCTAGCTCAATGCGAAGGCATTGAGCGATTTCAACCCCACTTGCTGCCTGCGCAGCAAGCCCGCTTTCGCGGGAATGACGAAAAAATGGGGGGCACGATGCCATGACCCCCGCCATGCTCTATACCCTGCTCGGCATAGCCGCTTTCATGATGGTGTTCATCGTCGGCGCGATGTTCGACGGCGGCGCGGGCGATCTCGAAAAGCGCCTCGAGCGCGTCGGCCCGCACGGGCGCATCCGGAAGGTGGCGACCCAGGACCGGCTGAACGCCGTGCGCCGCACCAGCGACAGCGGCATCGCCATCGTCAACAGCCTCATCCGCTATTTGCCGAACCCCGACAAGATGCGCGCCCGCCTCGCCCGCACCGGCAAGAACATCACGCTCGGCAATTACATGCTGGTGGTCTTCATCGTGATGGCGCTGTTCTACGTCATTTTCAACCTGCTCGACTGGCAGAAAATAATCGTGGTGTTCCTCTCGATCATGCTCGGCCTCGGCTTGCCGCATTTCGTCATCGGCTTCATCGGCAACCGCCGCATCAAGAAATTCCTCGCCAGTTTCCCGGAAGCCATCGACACCATGTGCCGCGGTTTGCGCTCGGGCCTTCCCGTAACCGAATCCATCGCCGCGGTCGGCCGCGAAATGCCGGACCCGGTCGGCATCGAATTTCACCGCATTTCGGACGGCGTGCGCATGGGCAAGTCCCTCGAACTCGCGATGTGGGACGTGGCGAAACGCATCGATACGCCGGAGTTCCGCTTCCTCATCATCGCCATGGCGATCCAGAAGGAAACCGGCGGCAATCTGGCGGAAACCATGGGCAACCTCGCCGATCTCATAAGAAAACGCCGCCAGTTGCGCCTCAAGGTGAAGGCGATGTCGTCGGAAGCGAAAGCGAGCGCCATGATTATCGGATCGCTGCCCTTTCTCATGTTCACGCTGCTGATGGTGATAAGCCCCGATTACATGCTCGGCATGTTCCACACCACCAAAGGCAAGATCATGCTCGGCGGCGCGCTCACCTGGATGGCGATGGGCTGGGCGACCATGACCAAGATGATCCATTTCGAGCTTTGATATGAATATCGAGCGCCTCATTCACGATCCAACTTTCCTCGCCACCATCTGCGGGCTCGGCGCCGCGGGCGTCGTCGTGCTGATCTGGTCGGCCCTTATAGAACACGACCCGCTGCCCGCCCGCCTCAAGAACGTGACGCAGCGCCGCTCGGAATTGCGCGCGGCGGAGCGCCAGAAGAAAATGTCGCGCCGCCCCGCCACCAGCACGGCCTCCTTCGCCCGCCGCGTGGTGCTGAAACTGAGGCTCGAGCAGGGCAAGAAAATCGACGAGCTTCGCCGGAAGCTCGCCCGCGGCGGTTACCGCGCGCGCGACGCGATCTTCACCTATCTTTTCGCGAAGCTCGCCTTGCCGCCCGCGGTCGCTTTCGTCGCGTTTCTTTACGTGTTTATCCTGCATGCCGTGCATGTGAAGCCCATCATCGGCCTCCTGATCGTCATTTTCGGCGCCGTGTTCGGCCTCATGCTGCCGGATATCCTGCTCAAGAACCAAAGCCAGAAGCGCGAGAAGGTGCTGAAGAAGGCGATGCCGGACGCGCTCGACCTGATGGTGATCTGCGCCGAGGCGGGCCTCAGCCTCGACAGTTCCTTCGACCGCGTCAGCCGCGAGATCGGCCCCTCATGCCCTGAACTTGCCGAAGAAGTCGGCCTCACTTCGGTGGAACTCGGTTTCCTGCCGGACCGGGCCAAGGCCCTGCAAAACCTCGCCGACCGCGTGCCGCTGCAGGGCGTCGTCGCGCTTGCGAATACCCTCATCCAGACCGAGAAATACGGCACGCCTCTCGCGCAAAGCCTCCGCGTGCTGTCGGCCGAAATGCGCGAAGAACGCATCATGGCGGCGGAAACCAAGGCGGCGAAGCTGCCCGCCACGCTCACCATCCCGATGATCCTTTTCATTTTGCCGCCGCTGTTCGTCGTGCTGATCGGCCCGGCGGCGCTTAAAGTCATGGGAATGATGCACTAGACGCTTGACGGGGTACCCCCGTCAGTGCGGCGCGGGCATTACGTTATGCATCGCGGATGAAACCGCTCTTTCGGCGGCCGGCATCCAGTCATGGACCGTATGCGTCAAGCCAAGGGAGATGGCGACAAAGCCGGTCGCCAGCGCGGTGCGGATAAACTGCTTTCGTGCCATAATTTCCACATACTCATGTTCGGCAAGTTTCGCATGCTCGGCCTCCGAACGCCGCGCGCCCCAGGCGAACATGGCTCTTCTTCCCCACCATTGCCCCACGACGCCGCTCACAAGCGCGCCGGCCACCCACACGAATTTTTCCCGGACGGACAGTTCCGGGGTCATGACGGGGAGCAGGGCCGCAACGGATGTCATTGCGACCGCTTGAGGGGAGATGGCAGAGAGGCGCATAAAATATCTTCAAGCTATGTTTTTATCGGGGCCTTTTATCGGGGGTAATTCTAGGCGCGGATCGCGAAAACCGGCAAGGCCTCTCTTCTTCCCAAATCCTTGAAAATAACGTGGATGATGCACTAACCCATGGCGTCATTCCGGAAACCCTCTGGTCCCGCGAAAATCATCCCCCATCGTCATCCCCGCGAAAGCGGGGACCCAGAGGATCTTTCAACAATAACCGCCGAAATAATTCGTTCATTTATTCATACGGAGAGTGAGCCTAGGTTCCCGCTGGAGCCTGTCCCCGCGAAGGCGGGGACGGGAATGACATAGCATATTTAACCATTTCCTAAACCGATCAAGCCATAATAACCTGCCCGAACCGAAAGGGCCGCCACCGAATGTCGAAAAAACCAACCCCGCAGAACCGCAAAACCGTAAGCCGCGCCCATAATCGTCACGATGACGCTTTGGCGCAGCACCGGCACTGGCTTGCGCGCGCGGATGCGGTTGCCCATCTTCCCGTCAGCCAGGGCGGCAGCCCGCATCCGAGCGTCAAAGTCGGCGCGGTGCTGGTCGATAAAAAAGGCGAGGAGATAGCAGTAGCCTCCAACCGCTTCGCTTACGGCGTCGACCGCCGCCGCCCCGAACGCTACCGCGACGGCTCCAAATCGCTCTGGATCAATTGCGCCGAACAGCTTGCCGTCGCGCAGGCGCTGAGGAAGCGTGCCGACCTGAAAGACGCGAAACTTTACGTGACGCTCGAGCCCTGCGCCGTCTGCGCAGGTCTTATCGGCGAACTTCACCTCAAGCAGGTGTTCGTGCCGGTGGGATCACTCCGCCGCTACGCCCGCCTCAAGGATAAATGGAAGCACAGCATCGAGATCGGCATGACCAAGCTGACGGAAGCCGGCGTGCAGCTCACCGCCATCGATACGAAATCCTCGAAGAAATAATGACCGGAAATAATTACTGGTAAGCGTAGTGCGCAAGGCTCCGGTAGAAGGCATCGGCCTCCGGCGTCAGCCGGTCACCATGGCCGCGCATATGCTGGGATGCCCCCTTGATCTCGCAGAAGTCCGATGGCGCTCCTATCTCGGTGCGGCCGTCGAGCGCCGAGGTCTTGATCTTGTCGAACGGCGAGAACAGGTCGCCGAGCAGGCCCGAAAAACAGCCGAAGCTCTCGTCGCCCGGGGGCAGGTAGATCCATTCGTTTTCATTGATCGATTCCGGCAATTGCAGCCCGACGGCGGTATCGTGCACGATATGCCGCCGCGGCAGCGTGTCGAGGATGGCGAAGAACTTCTGCGCGAGTTTGTGTTTCCGCTCGGCGGGCGTGAGGTCGCGACCGGCTGCTATGGGCCGGAACAGGTCGCGCGAGCCCAGCACCATGCCGACATGCGGCAGCGCATCGACATAATCCCAGTTGCCGCTCGCGAGTTTCTCCGCCGTGGTGCGGTTGATCTCCTCGCTCTGCTCTTCAAGGTAAAGCATGTGGACGAGTTGCGAGATGCGGTCCTGCAGGCGCTTATCCAGAATTTCGAGATCGTCGCGCGCCACGCCGTATTCGTAGCTGCCGAGCGTCGCCACGGTGACGCGGTAGCCGCCCGCGCGCATGTTGCGCGTGAGGTCCATTAGCGTGCGCGTGATGTGCGTCGCGTCCATATCGTAAATCTTGTAATTGCCCGCTTCCTGCAAAAGCTCGAACTGCCGCACGGCGGCCCATTCGGCGGGGAAATGCTCTGGCCCAAGCTGCTTGCCTTCCGCCACCAGCCGGTCGAGTTCTTCCTTCAGCAGCTGCGGGAACCACACATCGATGCTGGCCGATTTGCCGATGCGCTGCAGAAAGGAAAACCCGGCCGTGATTTTACGGCCCGCGGGCGCGGGCGAAAAAAAGAACGGGCGATTGATCGAGAATTTCGGCACGGAGAAATCCGCGCCGCTTAAGCCTTGCATCTTCCTCTCCCTTCGCCGGCATGATCCGGATCAGGTTCAACGGGTATATTCTCAGCCCCATTTGCGGCGGGGCACCCCGGGTTCTTGTTCGTAAAGCAACGTTAGGACAGGTGGTGGCGAGAGTCAAAAATCGCCGAAAACCCAGTCTCCCATTTCATATCTCCAAACTCATAAGACGCTGAGGGCTGCCTCTTGCAACGGCAGGAATTGAAACAAGATTGTGGGAAATGGCCGATCTTGTGAAACTATTAGAAGAAAAAGAGAACCTCAAAAACACTATAACATATTGAAAATTAATGAGGTTCTTATGTAATGATATTTTTAAGCCTTCTAAAGAGTTTGGCTCTATATTTAACTATCGCCAGATCAGGATGATCTTGAAATGCAAAATATGGAATTAATCAGAAAAGCTGTCAAAGAGACCCTTGCTGGTCACTTTGATCATATCCGTATTCTGAAAATAGACATTCAAAAAGACACAGATGCTGACGGAGATGATCTGTTGCGTATTAATGTGGTCTTTGCGGGCGCTCCTAAAGATGTGGATGCCGCGAAGTTGTCTGGAACAATGAGAAGGCTTCTTCCCAAATTAAGCCAGATTCAAGAATCTGCATTTCCTCTTTTATCCTTCATCTCAAAAGCAGATTACGAATCCCGTGCTTCCTAGTGATCTTCTTAAAACCGCAACCTTACTAGTTGATGCGGGCCCGCTGAGGCCTAGACAGGCTAATTTGCGCCGCGCAATCAGCACAGCATATTATGCTATGTTTCATACTCTGGCTAAATGCTGCGCTGATTTGTTAGTCGGAGGTGCTAGCGCACAACGCAGTAAAGAGGCATGGCACCAAACCTATAGAGCTCTAGAACATGGAACAGCAAAATCTGCCTGTGGCAAAGATACAATAAAAAAATTTCCTAATGAAATTCAGGATTTCGCCAATTTATTTTTAGAAATGCAGGCTAAAAGGCATAAGGCTGATTACGATCCTAACGAAAAACTATTCAAATCAGCTGTTTCAATTGACATCAGATTGGTTGAATTAAGCATTAGAAACTTTAATGTAGCGCCGTTAAAAGACAGGCGCGCATTTGCCGTTTTTGTCTTACTAAGACCACCTCGGTCTTAATAGAATTCAAACTGAGACACTACCCGAAATCCTCTTCATCCGTCGCGTCGCCGCCAAGGATTTTTCTTATCACATCGTAGGAAAAGCCATTGCGTGCCATCGCCGCCATGTCCTTCTGCGCGGCGGCCTTCCGCTGCATGTCGCTGGCCGCGCTCACCGCACTGGTCGTGGCGGAGGCGGCGCGGAAAGGCCCGAGCTTTTTGCGGCGCGCGAAAATCCGCGCGGCCTTAAGCTCGTCCGCCTCCGGGTCGCCCTCGCTTTCTTCCCCGCCGCCAAGGCTCGCCGCTGCCACCTCCCGCCCCACCCCTTTGGCGGCCAGCTTCTGGCTGATCGCACGGGCGGACTTGCCCGCCCGGCGCAGCCCGCGCACCTTCATCTCGGCATAGGCCTTGTCGTTGAGCGCGCCCGTGCGCCGGTGCTTTTCGATGATCGTTTCGATGGCGGCACGAAGCTGCGTCTGCCTCTCGCTATCAGCCGCAAAGCCGGGGTCGGCCATGGCGGCCTTTCTGATGCGGTTTTGCAGGACTTTCCGCAGCGACTGCTCCGATGCGGCGAAGCGGCCGAGATAATGGAGGGCGACGTTGGAAAGCCGTTCCGGGGTGGGAATTTTAACACGGGGTCGGGAATTCGTTCTCATGGCGGCGCTCATGCGGTCGAATAACGGGGGATCGATCCGGATGTTAAACCAATTTTAAAATTTGGGAACCTAAACTGGGGGCAAGCAATAACAAGAAAGCGATATTCGGGACGAAACGGAAAGAGCGTATGGAAGGCGAATTTAACCGCTATTTTATCGAGTTGCAGCCGGGCGACGGGACCAGCGTTCCGCGTAACCGCGAAAACGAAATGCGCCGGGCGCAGGCCGCGCGGTTCCTCGAAAAAGTCGGCGCCTGGCTCAAGCAGCACGAACTCTCCGGGAAGGTCGCCACGCTCGCGGTGACGGCGCTCGGGCAGGTGCAGATCACCTGCGAACCCGCCATCATCAGCCAGATGCGCAGCGAGGACGATCTCAACATCGCCAGCATCCGCCCCGGCGCGATGTACACCGAGACCATGCACCGCTGGGAAGAAGCGCGGTAAACCGCGCCAATCCCGCCGCTTTTCCCCTCTTTTTTTACTTTCGCGATCCCGTGCTATAGGCTTGGTCATTCCCTGATCGAGCATAGTCATGGCCAGAAAACAGATTGTCGGCGAGCCGCTCGCCTTTGCATTTTACAGCCCGGAACTTCACCGTGAGCATCCGGCTTCGACTTATGCCTTTTCGAGGCTTCGTTACGCGCCCGCCGTGGGTCACTGGTTCAGCGACGCCGCCATCGTGAATATCCTGTGGCCGCTCGCGCAGGCCGATACCGTTTCCCACCGGGTCGAGCAGCTTTATCCCAACGCCACTTTCCGCGGCATCGTAACCACGAATAACTATCTGATGCTGATGCCGGTCAAAGGCTATAAAGTCGTGCTCCCGGTCGTCGGCCCCGCAATTCCGGTGGATGACCTCGAACCCGGCCCGATCCCGCGCCCGCCCGCGCAAAGTAAATTTCGAAAACGCATGCGGGCGCTCGGCCTCACCGTGATCGACCATACCGATCCGCTGTCCCTGCCGCCGCCGCCCGCGCCGCGCTAGAGCACTTCCCGACTAGATAGAACAACCCCCGGCTTGTCATGCCCGCGAAAGCGGGCTTGCTGCGCAGGCAGCAAGTGAGTTGAAGTCGCTCGATGCCTAACATCGAGCCCGTTTTCTGTTAAGCCATCAAGAAACAAACGGGACACCCGCTGGAGCCTGTCCCCGCGCAGGCGGGGACGGGTGTGACGAAACTGGAGAGTTCGATTCCATCGAAACAAAAAATAGCGTCACCCCGGCGAAAGCCCTTTAACCGTCACCCCCGCGAAAGCTCTTTTATCGTCACCCCGGCGAAAGCCGGGGCCCAGTAGCTCTCTCGGTAAAAGCGGTATTTGACGAGGCGGCAAGCACCGGATGAGCGCCGCCGGATAGAAAGTTCATGCTGATAGTCTGACTAGGCCCCGGCTTTCCGCCTACGCTAAAGCTACGGCGGACGAGTGATCGCTTGCCCTGCGAAGCCTCTGGCGTAGCGGGTCGCCGGGGTGACGGATTTATGGTTGATGGTGTCTATCCGCCGACCGATCAGAATCCGTAAAAAACCGGGCGCTCCGCATTCTGATTGGTGGTGGCCTTCTCGCTGTCGAGCCGCGTGCAGGCGGGAAGCGCGGCAAGCAGGAGGCCGAGCAGGAGGAAAGCGCGAAAGCGCGCGCCCCGGATTATTTCAAACATGATCCGCGTCACCATCTCCGCCCGAAATTCTGGTTGCCGTTGTTCGGCGCCGGCTCCGCGCCGTTATCGTCATAGGAGCCGTTGGTACTGTAGCTCGGCTGCGGTTGCGGCAATACGGGCGGGGGCGCGGCAAGCTGCGGGCCGCTGCCGTCGTAACGCTGCGGCTTCGGATGGCCTTCGTAAACCGGCATGACGGGGCCGGAGGCTCCGCGGTTCGGGATCGCCTGTTCGCCCGTCAGGGAAAGCGTACTGCCATTGGCGCTCTTGTTGGTTTCGGCGCGATCGACATCGCAAGATGCGAGCGCGGGCAAAAGCAAAACCGCCGCGAGCATGAAAAATCCGCGCATGGGAACCCCTTATTATCCTCCCCGCACCATAGGAAAAGCCGCATAAAGACCGCATATTAAATTGCCGGCGCCTCAGGAAATCGCCGGAATCAGAGGCTTTCCAGCGCTTCCTGCGCCATCACGCGCTCTTCGTCGGCGGGGATCACGAGCGTTTGAAATTTGCCGAGCAAAGCGAGGCGTTTGACGATAGCGTCGCGCACGGGCGCCGCGTTCTCGCCGATGCCGCCGGTAAAAATAATCGCATCGCAGCCGCCTATGGCGACCGCCATCATGGCGGCGTATTGCGCCGCCTTGAGCGCGAAATAATCGAGCGCGAATTTCGCGCGCGGATCGGCGCTTGCGAGAAGCGCCTTCACGTCATTCGTCAGGCCGGAAAGCCCCTTGAGGCCGGACTCTTCGTAAAGCATATGCTCGGCCTTGCCGGGATCGATGCCGAGATCGCGGATCATATAGATCACGGCAGCGGGATCGAGCGCGCCCGAGCGGGTTCCCATCGGCAAACCATCGAGCGCCGTCATGCCCATGGTGCTGTCGATGCTGCGCCCTCCAACCATCCCGCAAAGCGAAGCACCGTTCCCGAGATGCGCGGCGATCACGCGGCCCTTCGCAAGTTCCGGGTGATCGCGTTTCAGGACCTCCGCGATCCATTGATAGGAAAGCCCGTGAAAGCCGTAGCGGCGGATGCCCTTGTCGGCGAGTTCCTGCGGCAGGGCATAGGCCGTGAAAAGCGGATCGTGCCGCGCATGGAAAGCGGTATCGAAACAGGCGACCATTGGCACATGCGGCAAAAGCCGCTCGGCGATGCCGAGTGCCGCGAGATTATGCGGCTGATGCAGCGGCGCCAGCGGGCAGAGTTTTTTCAGCCTATGGAAAACATCCGCCGTCACGCGCGCGGGGCCGGTAAATTCCGCGCCGCCATGCACGATGCGGTGGGCGACCGCCTCGATGCGCCAGCCGTCCTCGTGGCCATGCACCCAGTCGAAAATCCGCCGCACGGCGTCCTCATGCGTAGCACCATCCGGCAGCGCTATTTCTTTCGCAGCACCCTTACCGTAAACCGCGCTGAAAACCGGTCCCCCGGCGCATGCCTGCGCCGGAGCAAAGCTCAGGCCGATATCCGTAACTTTGCCTGCCGCCAGCAGCGGCAGCTCGTTTTGCTTTGCAAATAACTGGAATTTGACGCTCGACGATCCGGCATTAAGGGTCAGGATCGTGGCGATCATTTCAGGCGGCCTTCGCGCCTCGCCGCCGCCAGCAAAACCGCCATGGCGCAGGAAAGCAGCCGCGTGCGCAGATTATCGGCGCGGCTCGTGAGGATGATCGGCACCCGCGCGCCGAGCACGATGCCGGCGGCGTCGGCATGGCCGAGGAAAGTCAGTTGCTTGGCGAGGATATTTCCGGATTCGATTTCGGGAACCAGGAGGATATCGGCATCGCCCGCCACCGGAGAGGTAATCCCCTTGTCCGCGGCGGCCTGCTTGCTGATGGCGTTGTCGAACGCCAGCGGCCCGTCGACGATGCCGCCCGTAATCTGGCCGCGCTCGGCCATCTTGCTGAGCGCCGCCGCGTCGATGGTCGCCTGCATCTTGGGATTGACCGTTTCCACGGCGGCGAGGACGGCGACTTTCGGCGCGCGGTTTTCATGCGCGAGGGCGCAGAAAAAATTGATCGCGTTCTGGCAGATATCGACCTTGGCGGCGAGATCCGGCGCGATATTGACGACGGCATCGGTGATGATGAGCGGCTTCGGGTAGCCCGGCACGTCCATAACGTAGGCGTGCGAGAGGCGGCGCTCCGTGCGCAGCCCGGCGGAAGCCGGCACGACGGCGCCCAGAAGCTCGTCGGTATGGAGGGAGCCCTTCATGATGGCGCCGACCTTCCCTGTCGCCGCAAGCTCGACCGCTTTCTCGGCGGCGGCATGGCTATGCTCGGTATCGATCAGCTCCCATTTCGAGATGTCGATCTTGGCGTCGCGCGCGGCGTCCGTGATGCGCGCTTTCGGCCCCACCAGCACAGGGATAATGAGCTTTTCGCGGCTGGCGTCCGCCACTGCTTCCAGCACATTGGCCTGCACGGGATGCACGACGGCGGTTTTCACGGCATCCTTGCCGACGCAGGCCCACATGATGGCGCGGTAGCGGTCGTGATTCTGGATCTCGTTATTCTGGTTTTGGTTTCCCGGCATTTTTATCCCCCGCGCGTCAGGCCGCGCTTTTCCACACCAGCATCAGGAGCGACAGCCCGTAGAAGATCAGGTTGATGGCGATCATCCAGCCGAGATAGAGCACGTCGAGCGCCGGAAAGCCGATCCACAGCATGACGGCGATCAGGAGCGTAACGGCGCCCGAGAAAAACATCCAGCTCC
>Ga0265314_10002809_pt1 | contig 17386 bp, 15 predicted proteins | sample 4126metaG_FD_203106 | JGI IMG/M metagenome (GOLD analysis project Ga0265314, IMG submission 203106) | Rhizosphere microbial communities from Carex aquatilis grown in University of Washington, Seatle, WA, United States - 4-1-26 metaG | ecosystem: Host-associated > Plants > Roots > Rhizosphere >... | reverse complement strand
TGTGGCCGGGCGCGCAGAGGCTATAGCTCTCGTCGTAGGCGCACTTCAGCGCAAAGTACCGGGAGCCGTAGGTGAGGCCGAGCTGTGCCGCGATCGGTTTTCCGTCGGCCTCCAGGAAGTACATCGACTGATAGCCGAAGCGTCCCGCCGCGTCTGCGATCTCGCTATAGAAGTCGCGTGTAGCGTCGCTGCAATCGATGGCGGTGCCTTCGGCGCCCTTCCAGCCTGAGCGCTCCAGGTCGAAGAAGGCCCGCACGTCCTCGGGGGTGGCGGCGGTAACGCGCCGGAAGCGAAACTCGGGGAGCTTGCGCGCGGCGGTTCGGAAGGTGTGGCGAAAATGCCGGCTCGAGCGCAACAGCCAGTAGTCGGGATTGCCGTCCCAGCCCGTAACCGGGATGAAAGCGTTCTGCTGCCCGTCGCGGCGGCCCGTGGGATAGCCTTCGGACTGGGCTCGGGCCATCAGGGATGCGAGCGCGCCATCCTCGGGCATCTGCGCAAACTCGATGAGGTCCCAGTCCTCGAGATCTTTGAGGGCCTGCCATATACAGGCAATTGCGGACTCGCCCTCCGCTCCGCCGCGGCATGCGGCATCGAAGCGGTAGGAGTGAATGTTGACCGCGCCGCTCAGCTTCTGGGCGGGTAAACCGTAAAACAGCGCGTGCTCCTCGATCAGCGGAAGGACGGCCGTGAGCCGCCCGCTCGAACGCACCGTGACGACGAGCAACGTGGCTTTAGGCGCAAAACAGCGGTAATAGGCGCGGATCCATTCGGGCCGGCAGAACGGCTGGCGCGGATTCTCGTCCGAGAGCGCGCGCCATTCCTCCGCGAGGCTATCGATCAGCTCGATTCCGCCGCGCAGCACCTCCGTGGCCGTCTCGATACGTGCCTGGTCCAGTATCGCAGTGCTCATGGGTCCCCCTTGTTCATCCCTTGACGAGCGCCTGGCGCGCAAGCTGCTGGACTCGGCGCGGCCGCCGCGCCTCCAGCAGGCCGTCGTACCTCGCCGCCATCTCCGCCGCCATCCGCTGGGCCGAGAAGCGCTCCTCCACCACGCCGCGCGCGGTCGCGCCCATCGCGCGCGCCAGTTCGGGATCGTCCAGCAGTGCCAGAATCCTCGCGGCCATCGTGGCGTCGTCCTGGTTGTCGACCAGGAAGCCGTTCTGGCCGTCCTCGATCACCTCCGGCGTGCCTCCCACGCGCGTGGCCACCGAAGGGCGCCCGCACACCATTGCCTCCAGCAGGGCGTTAGACATTCCCTCACTGCGGGACGGCAGACAGAAAATGTCGCACGCCTTGAGGAGGGCAAGCGCCTGATCGGTCTTGCCCAGGAACCTCACGTGGGCGTCCAGCCGGAGCTGCCCGACAAGCGCCCGCAGTTCCCGCATGTAGTCCGGCTCGTGTGTCTCGCCCGCAATCAGAAACGACGCCGCGGGATATCGCGCCACCACCCGCGCCGCCGCGCGGATCATCACGTCAACGCCTTTGACCCGGCGGATATTGCCTACCGTCAACACCACCGGGCCGCCGCCGGGCGCGAGCGTTGCCCGTAATGCGGCGCCGTCGTCCGCTTCAGCGACCGGTTGGATTTCAATCCCGTTCGGAATGGTCACCACCCTGGCCGGATCGAGGCCCCCGGCCCGAATCGTATGCTCCCTCACGGCTTCCGACACGGCCTGCACCTGGTCGAACATCCGGTTGATCAGGGGATAGGCCAAGCGATGTTTCGGCGAGAGCAGGATGCCCATATCGCGCCGGCTGGAGACCAATGCCGGGTGCCCGCTCAGCTTCGCTACCACGCCTCCCAGCAGGTCCGACGCGTGAAAGAAGGTGTGGACGACATCCACCCTTTCCGAGCGGATGAACGCCCCCAGCCGCAGGGCCTCGCGCAGGGCGCCCACGCTAAACGTCCGCTGCACGGGAAACTCGTACACCGGGCAGGGGCAATTCTCCAGCAGCGCCAGTCCGGGCTTTAGACGGAAGGTGCCGATGGAACATCGGTAGCGATCCGGTGGCAGCAGGCGCACCGCGCGCAAGAGCGCTCGTTCGGCGCCTCCGGTGCCCCACAGGATGTCGATCAAATAGAGAACGTGCGTGCGATTGTCGGTCAAATCCAACCTCGAATCCGATACCAGGCCAGGCCTATCGATTCGTGCAGAACGTCTTCGTTCCAGGCGATCGCCTCCCAGCCGGGCCACAGATCCGACGCGTGAAACGGGTGGTAGGAGCGATACCCGCACGCCGCCGGAACCACGGCCAGTCCCTCTTTCCGGAAGCTCGCCACGGCCCGCTGCATGTGGTAAGCCTCCGTGACCAGGATGATTTTGCGTATTCCCTTTCCCCGCAGCAGCCGGGCTACGTAGACCGCGTTTTCGTGCGTGGAATGCGAGCGGTCTTCCACCCGGATGTCCTCCGCCCGGACGCCCTCGCGTTCGAGCGCCTGCCGCATCACGCTCGCATACGGCGGCACGTCCGGGTCCCCGGATCCACCACTGGCCAGGACGGGCAACGGCCGCCAGTGCATGTGCAGCCACGCCGCGTACTGGCAGCGTTGGTATGTGTCGGTGCCGAGCATCGGGACCGGAACCGGCGGGCTCCCCGCGAACACCGAGGAAGCCAGCACCACGATCGCCTCCGCGCCTTCGGGTGGGTACGGCCGGGGCGGGTATCGAGCCTCCAGCAGGCGCGTCGCGAGTTGGGCCGCCGGCGCCCACGAAACCAGAAAGACGAATCCCAACGCCAGGAGCGGGCCCCGCGGTTTCTGCAGTCTGCCCGATCGCCAGGCATATACCAGCACCAGCAGAACAGCCAGCAATGACGCCGTGAAGAGCGGCTGAGTATAGGTCATCGTTTCGTCGCCGTGCGAGCCAGGACTCCTCTCGACAGCAGTTGACGCCGGATCGTCAGGTACGACTCACCGGTCGCCGCCTTTACCGCTTTCTTAGCCTTCCAGAGGATGGTCTGGCGCCAGCGCGGCCACGGCTGGCCCGATGCAATGGCGCCCGATATGCCGCACGGAGTCTGCCTCTGGATCGAGTAGCGCCCCAGCACCAGGCAGCCGTTCAACATGGCCACGCTCGTCGTCGGCTCGGAGTTGAACAGGACTTCGATCGCGGCCGCGGATGCGGCCTCGGCCACCCTGCGAGAGTAGAAACCGCCGGCCACCGAGCCCGTCCGCACGCGCTCGCCGAGAAGGTCGCTCAATTCGTCGACGCTCTCGATCCATTCCTTGAGCAACTCGCTCCAGCCGAGGTGGGACATGCGTTCCGGATGCGTTCGGGAATGACTCCCGATCACGTGGCCCCGCGCCCGCAATTCGCGAATCTGCCGGCGGTCCATGAATCCGGGCCGCCCGATCCAATCCGTGGTGATGAAAAAGTGGCCGCGCCAGTTGTGCAATTCCAGTTCGTCCGCGACATAGGTGTATCCACTGAGCGCGCCGTCGTCGACTGTCAGAAAGACTGGCCGCTCGCGTGACCAGGTGCGGCGCCGGTCGATCGTTTGTACAGTCGCCGTCGCCGGTTCGAGGTGGATGGAGCGAAGGTGATTGCAGAAGTCCCGCCGCTCGAGCTTGTACACCATCCCCACCGGTTCTGTCGCGGCGAGTGCCTGCGACGGATCGTCGGTCACATCGTGATAGCCAAGAGAGATCGCTTGCAAGCCGCTACTCCTCTGCCGTCGGCAGGACCACGAGCCGTGCCGCCTCCGCCAGCCTGAGCAGGCGCGAACCCATGTACACCGCGAGTTTCTGTGCGCGTGAGTCCAGGATCGACAGCATGACCAGGTACACCAGTACCGCCGTGGTGCCCTTCAATGCCACGTTCGGGAAAACCGATCCGGCTTCGATGGCCGCCGCCGCGCCCCATGCCACCGCGCCCGACACGGCGTACTTGGCCAGCGTGTGCAGCGGAATCCTGAGCGGGAGGAACCGGAACGACGCCCGCCCCAGCAGGAGGACGCAGAAGCTGTTGCTCACCATCGTCGCCAGCGGCGCGGCCACCAGCCCCATTCGCGGCAGCAGCGCGCAGTTGATGCCGATATTGAGCGCCGCCGACCACAGCAGCAGCTTCGCCATCTCCCGCGTGTTCTTCTGAATCAGCAAGCCGGCGCTCAGGAAAATGTGGGTGGTGTATATCAATAGTCCGGCCACCAGCATGGGCATCAGGCTCCCGGCCCCGCGATACTTGGCCGAGGCGAGCAGCACCACGGCGTCTCGCGACGTCGCGGCCGTGGCGACGAACACTCCCACCGCCGCCATACAAAAGAAGTCCAGGCTGACCGAGAGAAACTCAATCGTCTTTTCGCGGCCGCCCGTCGCCCACAGGCGCAGGTAAATCGGCAGGAGCGCGAGATTCAAAGGCGCGATCAGCAGGTCGTTTACGTAGGACGACAGCCCGTAGGCAACAGAGTAGTAGCCCAGGGCATCGGCGCCCAGGTAGTGACGCACCAGGACGCGGTCGCCAGCGATCAGGGCGATGCTTGCAATCTCGTACAGAATGAGCGGCGTCCCGAACGCGATCGCCTTCTTGAATAGCTCCACGTCGAAGAGGCTCGGACGCAGCACCCCGCGGCGGACCAGCCACAGGCCCAGGCCACCCACCAGAGCTACCTGCGCGATCGTCGTGCCCGTGAAGAACGTGCGGGGGGACCGCCCGGCCAGCGGCAGAAGCAGGCACACGACGGCAATCGTCGCGCCTTTCGAAGCCACCGACAGGATGTTGAATGCCTTGGTCCGTTCCTCGATGCGCAGGAACGACCACAGGATGGACTCCATCGCCCGCAGGAAGATCAGGGCCGCCACCAGGTAGAGCAGCACTGCCAGCGGCCGATCGACCCACTTAAGGGGCGCCAGTCCCACTCCGGCCGCGAACAGCAGCGTGACGCTCCCGGCCGTGATCGCCATGCCAAAGAACATGGTGGTGTAATAGCGGCTGGCCGCCCGGGGATCGGCTTCGAACGCGCCTGGATCGTAGAACCGCAGCGCCGAGTTCTGGGTCCCCATCTTCGACAGCGCCACCAGCAGTAACAGGATCTTCTGCACGAAGTCGATGGTGCCGTAGTCGGCCACCGAGAAGACCCGGGTGAAGATGGGAAAGGACACGAAACCCAACGCCAGCCCGCCCGCCAGTCCTGCCAGGTAGTGGGACGAGTGGCGCAGCAGCTTCTTCAACTCGTTGCTGATGGCTTGCGATTCGACCATGCGATTCCGTTCTCAGGCGTGAGTCGGCGCCGGCTCCGCCCTGCGCGAGCTGGCGATGCCCAGCAGGCACAAGCCGCGGGCCACTCCGTAAACCAGATACAGGAACGCCAGCGGCGCGACCAGGCCTAACCGTTTGCGCTGCGCCGCCGCGCGCCCGGCCAACAGGATCGGGCCGGCCAGAGCTGCCAGCACCGCCCAAGCGGCCACCTCGCGGTTCCCGGACATCCACGCCGCCGCGCCGCCCACCGCCAGCCCAGCCAAGGAGCACAGTGTGTACAGTGCGAACAGCGTAGCCTTGGCGCTTGCGGAGCGCAGCATGTTCCGAAGGAAGACGGTGTGGACGTCGGTCCCGTGCCACCGCTCCTTGCGGTAGAAGGCGGCCACGGTCTGCGGCGTCCCCAGGTGCACCACGCTCAGCGCGGGGATGGCTTCAACCGTGTGTCCCGCGGCCGAAATCCGCTGGCAGAACTCGCAGTCCTCGCTGGTCTCGAGCGTTTCATCGAATCCTCCCAACTGGAGGAACAACTCGCGGCTCACGAGCATGCTTCCGGCCGGCACGTAGGAGACGCAGCCGCGCTTGCGCTCCCCCATGTCTCCGTACCACGCACGGGCCACCCAGGAGGAACCCGGCGGGATGGTGTAGTGTGCTCCGATCAAACCGCCGCCCGCGACGCCCAGCGGATTCATCGCCAGCTTGAGCCAGTGCGGAGGAGCGATGCAATCGGCATCGAGAAAAGCGAGGAACCGGCCACGTGCCACGGCCGCGCCGGAATTCCGCATTGCCGACACCGGAACACCCTCGCGATCGAGAACGCGCAGTCGCAACGCGCCGTCGAACCGTTGGGCGATGGCGATGGTCCGGTCCTGGGAGCCGTTGTCCACCACGATCACCTCGAAGGCGTCGCGCGGCAGCGTCTGTTCTGCCAAGGATTGGAGGCACCGGGCGATCACCGCCTCCTCATTGAGTACGGGTATGATCACCGAAACGGCGATTTGAGGATGTTCGTTCATAGCCGCTATGCCACCTGTACCGCTGTCTGGCCCGCAGGGGACACGCTGGCGGGGCTCTTTCGTCTACCGAGGAGCCGCTCGAGCACGTGCTTGCTGGGGTTGTAATCCGGAACCAGATCCTTCAATTCCAACAGCAGGGTGCGTTCGTCGCGGACCTCGAGCAGACCGCGAACCGTCTCCAGGCGGGTCTCCATCTCCTGGCAGGAGAGTGTCGGGCCGGTGAAAATCTTGATCTTGTTGTGAAACGTCGGAGCCGTGTTTTCCTCCAGCGTGTTGAGTTCCTCGTACAGCTTCTCGCCCGGCCGCACGCCGGTGAATTCGATGCGGATGTCGTCGTCCGGACGCAGCCCGGATAGCACGATCAGGTTGCGCGCCAGGTCGACGATCTTGACCGGCTGTCCCATGTCCAGCACGAAGATCTCTCCGCCCTTGCCCATGGTGGAGGCCTGCATCACAAGCTGCACCGCCTCTGGAATGGTCATGAAGTAGCGGCGCATCTCCGGATGCGTGACCGTGACCGGGCCGCCCGCGGCGATCTGCTTTTTGAAGATCGGGATCACGCTCCCGTTCGAGCCCAGCACATTGCCGAAGCGCACCGAAACGAACTTCGTGCCGCCGTCCTGGATCGAACCGATGAGCAGTTCGGCCACGCGCTTGGTGAGCCCCATGATGCTGGTCGGCCGCACGGCCTTGTCCGACGAGATCATCACGAAGTCGGCGACGCCCTGCTCCATAGCGGCGGCCACCACGTTCGCCGTCCCGTGGATGTTGTTGTCGACGGCCGCCAGGATGTTCGATTCCATCATGGGCACGTGCTTATAGGCGGCGGCGTGGTACAGGATCGACGGCTGGTATTGCCCCATCACATCCCTCAGACGCGCGCGGTCCCGGATGCAGCCGATCTCCGGGCGGAAGTTCACGTCCGGGAAGGAGGCTTGCATCTCCTGTTCCAGGTTGAACAAGGGCGTCTCGGCCACGTCGAATCCCACAATGGCCGCGGGATGGAAGCGGGTCACCTGACGGCAGATTTCCGAACCGATCGAGCCCGCCGCGCCGGTGACCAGCACCACCTTCTGTTCCAATTTCTCGCGCAATGCCGATTCGTCGAGGGATATGGCGACCCGCCCCAGAAGGTCTTCGACCGCCACGTCCCGGATCTGTGGCGCCAGGCGGCGCCCCTCAATCAACTCCGCCATCCCGGGGATGGTCTTGCACGGCAGGCCGGCACGGTGGCACTGCTCGAGGATCGCGGCCATCGCCGGTCCCGACGCCGAAGGAATCGCCACCAGGACCTCTTCGATGCCGTGGCGCCGCGCCACCGCGGCGAGGTCCGCCCCCACGCCCAGCACCGGCACCAACTGAACCCGCATCCCCAGTTTCAGCCGGTCGTCGTCGATGAACCCGCGGACATCGTAGGCCAGGCGCGGGTTCGCCCGGAGTTCCCGCAGCAGCATCGCTCCGGCAGTTCCCGCGCCGTACACCAGGACCCGCCTGCGCGCCGCCTCCACCTTGCCCCTTACCGTGGAATCGTGCATGATGCGGGCCAGTAGCCTCACGCCCGCCGTGGCATTGAACGCCAGCAGGAAGTCCATCAGGTAGATGGAGCGCGGGAAGCCGGGCGGCGCGAACACCAGCAGGATGATGGCGGACAGGATCGAGCCGGTCAGGTTGGCCAGGCCGATGCGAACCATGTCCGGAACGGAGGCGAAGCGCCACCAGTCGCGGTCCAGTTGATGCGCGCGATACACCGCGGACTTGACGACGATCCAGACCGGGATCGCCCAGGCCATCTGCACCAGCGCCTCGCGATCGAGCGCAAACTCGAAGCGGGCGACGAAGGCCAGGACCCCGCTCAGAATGAAAATCGGGATCTGAATCGCCCAGAATGGAGCCACCACCCGTAGGGCGGCATCGGAGGTTCTCGCCGGGCGTGTGTTTTGCATGGGGGCGCCCCTAATCATCTCCGGCGGCCAGCGCGTGGACAGCCCTCTTCTTCCGGAACCTCATGGCTACGGACTTGACCGACTCCGCCGTGTACTCCACCTCCGCCTCCTCCATGGCCGGATAGAGTGGCAGCGAGACCAGCCGCTCATAGAGCGCCAGCGCCCGCGGGCAGTAGTTCTCGGGCCGGTCCGCGAACCGCGCGAAGAACGGATGCAGCGGAATGGGGATGAAGTGCACGCTGGTGCCGATTCCCAGTTCACGCAGTGCTTCGATGAACTCGTCGCGACTGCATTCCAGCTTGTCGAGATTGAGCCGCAGTCCGTAAAGGTGCCAGGCGTGCCGGCTGTCCGGCCGGCCGCGGGGCAGTTCCAGTTCTTCGCAGTCCCCGAGGACGTCTTTATAGAGCGCCGCATAGCGCTCCCGCACCCGGGTGAACTCTTCCAGCCGCCTCAATTGATGAATTCCGATCGCCGACTGGATGTCGGTGAGGTTGTACTTGAACCCCGGCAGCAGCACCTGGTAGAGCCACTTCCCCTTGTCGGCGTACCGATTCCAGGCGTCTTTGCTGATCCCGTGCAGGCACAGGATTTTCATCACGTCCGCCAGCGCGGCATCGTCCGTGGTCACCATACCGCCTTCGCCCGTGGTCAGGTTCTTGGTCGCGTAAAAGCTGAACGCGACGGCGTCGCTGCGGGCTCCGGTCGCGGGATTGCCGGCCCCGATGGGGTGCCCGTGGTAGCGTGCCCCGGCGGCGTGCGCGGCGTCCTCGATCATGCGCAAGTTGTGCCTCCGCGCCAGCTCCCACAACGCATCCATGTCGCACGGCAACCCGGCCAGGTGCACCGGAATGATCGCCTTGGTATGCGGGCCGATCCGCTCGGCAACCGCGGCCGGATCGAGGTTCCCGTCCGGCCCCACATCCGCCAGCACCGGTGTCGCGCCGCTGTGCAGGATAACGTTCACGGTGGCGCAGAAGGTCAGCGGCGTGGTGATGACTTCATCGCCTGGCCCGATCCCCAGCCCGGCCAGCGCCAGGTGCAGCCCGGCCGTGCAGGAATTGACTGCCAGCGCGTGCGGAGCCCCGACGTAGTCCCGGAACTCCCGTTCGAACAGGGCCGTCCGCGGCCCCGTCGTCAGCCAGCCGGATCGCAGCGTGTGGACGACTTCGTCAATTTCTTCCTGCCCGATGCTCGGGCGATGAAACGGAACTTGAATGCCGATGCTCATTGTGGACCTTCCATAAGCTCGATCTATTTCCCGGCGAGAGAGCGCAACATGTATGTCGCTGTTTCGAAGACGATCCGCGCATCCGACAGCGGCGTCCGGACACTCAGATACTCGAGATCGCGTTGGAGCTTCGGCTCCATCAGACGCTCGACGTAGTACTCGTGCGGATCCACGCCTTCCGGAATCGACTCGGGTTCCTCGCCCGCGTCGAGTTGCGCGCGGCCGGTCACGCCCGGCCTCACTCCCAGAACCGCACGTTGCCGCGGCGTGTATCGCGCCACCACCTCCGGCGCTTCCGGTCGCGGTCCCACGAGTGTCATGTCGCCCGTCAGAACATTGAGGAACTGAGGCAACTCATCCAGCTTGGTTCTTCGCAGAAGACGCCCCACGCCTGTGACGCGCGCATCGTTGGCGCCCGTGATCGGCGCGCCTTTCTCGGCTCCTTTGGTCATGGAGCGAAACTTCCACATCCGGAAAAGCCTTCCGTCTTTCCCGACCCGCCATCCGCGGAAGAACGCACTTCCCGGCGAGTCGATGATCACCGCGAGCGCCGTGATGAGGAACAGCGGGCTCAACGCCGCAAGCGCAACCGTAGCGACGACGATGTCGATTGCCCTGCGCATGCTACCTGCTGATGCGCGTGAATGCCACGTCCGAAAAACGCAAGAGTCCCGCGGCGAAGCCCAGCCCGTACGAAATGTGGAACGTAGCGAACGCCGCCGGCAGGTAGGGCAGCGTGGCCCAGCCGCCACGCCGGGCAGCCCCGAAGGAAGCCGCCAGGATGGCCGCCAGATAAGCGCCCGCCAGGGCCAGCCACAATGCGGCCGCGCCTTCGAACCAGCTCCGCGCGCCGGCCGCCGCTGCAATCGCCATGGCCACCGCCAGCGCGGCGTTCGCCATCACGAACGCGACCGGAACCAGGTGGCGCCAGGAGCCCGGAACCCGATGCTTCCGGATCACCGCCACCTTCCAGAACCCGTACTGCATGTACTGGCGGAACAGCGCGCCCAGCGTGGCCCGAGGCGAGTACCAGCAGCGGATAGCCGGGTTCTGCCGGATTCCGCCACCCGCCCGCACCAGCCTGAGGTTCAACTCGTCGTCCTGGTTCCGCACCAGTGACTCGTCGAACAGCCCCAGCCGTTCCAGCGTCGTCTTGCGCCAGCAGCCGAACGGCACCGTGTCCACCCAGCCTTCGTAGTTCTCGTCGTGAAACCGGGCACCTCCGGTTGAGAACCGCGAGCGGTAAGCGGCCGCGATGGCCCGCGCCCGCACTCCATCCGCCCGCACCCGCGCCGGCCCGCCAGCATTCTCCGCTCCGGTCTGCTCCAAGGTCTGAACGCATTGCCGGACGTAATCCGGCGCATAGATCGAGTGCATGTCCATGCGCACGACGATTTCGCCCCGCGCCACGCGTATGGAGGCGTTCAGGCCTGTCGATACGATCCGGCCCGGATTCGCGATCATGCGCACCCGCGGATGTCCCGCCAGGGTCTCTTCCAGGAACTCGCGCGTGCCGTCGTCACTCATCCCATCGGCGATAATCGCTTCCCATGTGAGACCGCTCATGTCCTGTGCCAGCAGGGACTCGATGAACGCGGGAACCGCCGCCTTCTCGTTGCGGCAGGCCACGACGATCGACACTCGCACCGCCCCGCGTTCCGTCACGTGAGGCACCCCTGCCACCCTCGCGCGCCCGCCCGCCGCGTGCGGGACAGTGCTCGCTCATAGAGTTCGGCGTAGCGCCACGCCGTCGTGCCGGACGAAAAGAGCCGCGCCGCGCGAGCCTGTCCGTTTGTCCCCAGCCGCCGCGCCTCCTCGCGATTGCGCAGCAGTTGGAGAAGGGCCGCCGCAAGGCCCTCCGCGTCGCCGGGCTCGATCAGCACGCCGGTCTCGCCGGGCGCGATCAGTTTTGGCACGGCCCCCACGCTGGTGGCGATCACCGGCGTACCCGCCGCCATGGCTTCGAGCAGGCACATCGGCATGTTCTCGTCGTAGGAGGGCAGCGCCAGCACATCAAAGGACGGGTAGATTCCGGGCATGTCGCGGCGCACCCCGGCGAAAACCACGCGGGACGCGATCCCCAGCCGCGCCGCCAGCGCTTCCCATTCCTCGCGCGCCTCGCCCTCGCCCACCAGGACAAATGTCGTATCCGGAAACGCGGCCAGTACGCTCCTGGCCGCTTCGAGAAGCACCGCGCCGCCCTTGGCCTCCACCAGGCGGCCGACAAAGCCTACCACCGGACCGGCTCCTGGCCCGAGTTCGAGGCGCAACGCCGGCGCCGCCCCCCGAAAGCGGTCGATCTCCACGCCATTCTCGACCAGGCTCGAATAGACGCCCCACCGGTCCAGAGTGCGTGCCACCGTAGGCGAAGCCGTGGCCACCTCGTCGAAACCCAGCAGCACCAGCCGGTCCAGCGCCGCGTAGGCGCGCATCGCCGGCAACTTGTTCGGCCAGTTGTGGCAGGTGGCCGCCAGCGCGGCCCGTCGCGGCCAGGCTGCGGCGGCAGCGTAGAAATCCGCCTTGTAGCCGTGAGCGTGGATCACATCCACGCCGTGCTGGCTCATGAGACCCCGCACCCGCCGTACCGCTTGCCGGTCCCACCGCCCCTGGCAGGGAACGACCTCGGCCTGAAGACCCAACCGCCGCGCCTCATCGGCGACTTCCGTGTGTGGGAACCGCCGGTCCGCAAGCACGCCCACGATCGGCGCCCAGCCCAGGCCGCACAAAGCCCGCGCCAGCGCCACTAACATGCTCTCCGCGCCGTAGTAGCCTTCGCTGCTGATGAGTTGGAGGACGGTCACCATTCCCTCACGCCGCCGCTCGCACCTGGGGAGAGCGCCGCGACGCAGCCTGCGGCCGCCCCTTCGCGCGCATAGCCCGCCAGGTTTTCCAGTAAGTCGCGTACTCGAACATCGCCGGCGAGAACCCGCCGCGCAGGCCGGTAACATTGCTCTCGCAGATGTTCGCCCGGGGAATCCTCAGCGGGTCGCAGTCGGCCGTCCACGCGTTGCGCTCGGTGGTGAAAGCCAGCCGGACGCCCTGCTGCTCGAGGATCCGGCGCGCCTCCTCCGACCAGCCGCCATTGGGGTACGCGAACAGGTCGCAGCGCTCTGCCAGCTGGCGCTCGATCGCGGCCTGCGAGTCGCGGACCTCGCGCCGCCCCACCTCTGCCCCGACGGCCGAGAGCACCTGGTGCGTATGCGTGTGCGACCCGAACGTGACGCCGGCCCGCTGCATTTCGACGATCTCCTCCCAGGTCATGGTGCGGTCCCCGTCGTAAGGCTCGCCGCGAGCATCCTCGGCCCCCAGCGTGTGCGCCAGATCTTCCAGCCACTGTTTGCGCTCTCGCGGTGTGTAGTTCTTCAGGTGTTCGATGAAGATCTTCGTCTCGGATTCCGTCGCGGAAGCCCGGATCGCCAGCAAAGCCGCCGCCACGCGCTCCGGCCAGAACGGCGCGACGCATCCCGTCAGGCCGGGACAAACAAAAACGGTCGCGGGCAAGCCGCACGCCAGGAGTATGGGCAGCGCAACCGCGTAGTTGTCGTGCCACCCATCGTCGAAGGTCACGGCGATTTTGACCTTCGCCCCCGCGATTCCGGGCGCCGCCTCGGAGAGCGGGACCGCCTGGCACCGGCGCGCGAGGTATTCCGCCAGTTTCCGGAACGTGCCCTCGCGCAGGGCAGTGCTGCGCAGGCTGTTCGTCAGCTCCCACGCGGTTTCATCCAGAACCCGGTGCAGCATCAGAACGACGATGGCGCCCTCCCGCCGCAGTTCGCGCCTGGCCCACCACAGGCCGCCGCTGGCCGCTAGCGTCCCCACCCACAGCCGCTGCAACAACCGGCGCATTCCTCTCACCCCCTCTTCTCCTCCTGCCGGGCGTAGTAGTGCGACATGTACTCCTTCATGAGCTGCTTGTCGGTGGTGCAGTTCATCACCGTGCCCAGCAGTTTCTCGCGGGTCTTCCCGATCGCGCGCCAGCACAGCACACGGTTGGTATGGTCTGGCCGCACCACCAGCAGCACGCCGTCGCAGCCCGCGGCCAGCAGTTCGAAATCGGCCACCGCCTCGGTCGGCGGGCAGTCCACAATCAGCCTGTGAAAGTGCTGGCGAAAGCTCTTGACCAGCGACGGCCAGCGCGCCGATCCGAGCAGTTCCGTGGGGTTGCCCTCCAGCGTCCCCGCCGGCAGCACGCACAGGCCGGGCAGTTGCGCGACCCGGAAGATCGCGTCCGCCAGGCTGCACTTGCCGGCGAGCACCTCGCCCAACCCGGGAGACCGGGGCACGCGCAGGTACTCATGCACGGCCGAGCACCGCAGGTCCCCGTCGATCAGCAGAATCTCCTCGTCGCCGCTCTGCGCGAATGACCCCGCCAGGTTGATCGCGGTCACCGTCTTTCCGTCGCCGATGCCGGGGCTCGAGACCGCGATGGCGGCCGGCGCGGAGGGATGATGCATAATCCCGGTGCGCACAAACCGGTACTGCTCGATCGCATTCGCATGCACCGTCTTCGCCGACAGCAGAGGAGCCGCATCGGGCACCGGCCGCGGAAGCGTACGGGTCTGCCAGAACCCACTGGCCGGCTCGATACGCATGCTGTGTCCCGGCGCGCCGGGCGCGGGCGCTTCGGGCGGCGCCGCTGTCTTGGCCGGCTCCGGCATCACCCTCGCGAGCGGCTGGACGCGGCCCGGCGGCGGCTCCTTGGGCTGCGTCACTGCAAGCGGCGATTTGCCGTTGGCCGCGGCGGCCTCCGGTTCCTCGATGGATCGCAGGATCAGGTCGGCTGTTTCTCCATGCGCTACTTTCAGCGCGTCAACGATCTTTCCCATAGATTCTCCGTGTTCAACTCGCGATTTGCCGCCGGCTCGTCCACCTGGTCCACAGCGTCATCCGGCCGGAGTTCTGCGTCCCTTCCCGTTCCTCGCGCGGTGCCGCTTCCGCGGGCAGCGCCATCAGGTCCAGGTCCATGCAGCTCTGGATCACGTGCCTCGGCTCGACGGCGTTTCCCCGTTCGCCGAACGCGGCAAGCAGCGCTCCGTCGCAGATGGCATTCACCACCCTGGGGATGCCGTGCGAGAAGCGCTCCACCAGTTCGAGCGCGCCGGGTGTGAACGGAACGTTCCTTGAGGCGCCCGCTCGCACCCAGCGGTGCCGTATGTACTCCGTCACTTCCGGCCGCGTGAGCGGGCGCAGCGTCAGGCGCACCGCCACTCGCTGCTTCAACTGGAGCAGCTCCGCGCGGTTCAGCAGCGTCCCCAGCTCGCTTTGGCCGGCCAGTACCAGTTGCAGCATCTTCTGAGCGCGGCATTCCAGGTTGCCCAACAGCCGCACTTCTTCGAGAAGCTCCGGGCTCAGCTTGTGCGCTTCGTCGATCACCAGCGTGGCGATCCCACCTTCGGTCAGCAGGTCGAGCAACCGGTCCTGGAGCTTCACCAGCCGTTGCGGCTTGGTCGAGGGGATCTCCGTGACGCCGAAGCCGAGCAGTACCGATTCCAGGAACTCGGCCTGGGTGAGCGTGGGATTGTAAATGGTCGCGAACGTCACGCGGCCCTCCGGGACGCTCTGCATCGTCTTCACCAGCAGCGTGGTCTTCCCCGTTCCCGCCTGCCCCAGCACCAGCAGGAATCCCTTCCTCTCCAGCACCCCGTAGACCAGCCCCGCCAGCGCCTCGCGATGCGCCGGCGACAGGTAAAGCATTGCCGGTTCCGACGACATGCCGAAGGGCGGGATTCGAAGTCCGAACGTTTCGAGATACATATCACTTCGCCTGCGGCCCTCGCGGCCGCCAGTTGAGGGAAAGCCGCGCGCCGCGCCGCATGAGACTCGCAAAGTCGCCGCCGGCCACCCCGGAGTCGGTGGCATAGGTGCCCTCGGCCACCAATGTCAACTGCCTGGCAATGCGCCGCGTGACTCGCACCTGCCCCAGCCAGCCCTGAATGATCTGGTAGGCCGTGCCCGCCAGCCGTTCGTACGCGATGCTGCTCTCGAGCGTCCACGGCCCACCGGGACGTTGCCAGGTCCAGGCGAACTGCGCGCTGGTGGAGTTGCTGGCGCCGAGCCCGTAGGCATCCGAAACGCCTCGGTTCGCGGAAATGACCAGCGCGTTGTTCTCCACCTTGGCGCCAATGCTGGCGCCTCCCTCTGCGCTGCCCACATAGGGAGCCTTCAGGATTCCCGGAAACTCGGTCATTCCACCGTAGCCCGCGCTGACCCGCGCAAACCAACGCGGCGAAAACTCGTGGCCGATCCCGACCCGCGTCTCACCCACCTGGACGCCTCGCCCCAACCAGTAGGCGCGCGAGTAGCTGAATTGTCCGTCCAGCTCGGTGAGCCGCGACAGCGAGTGCGTGACGCCCAGGGTCGCGATTCCCTGCGTAATACCGGCATACGCGATGCTGCCCGCCACTCCGCCGTCCGCCGTGGCCGGCAGGTCGCGCAAGAACCGCAAGCTCCCTGACCACGTGGTCCGGCGCGATTGCGCGAAGATCAGTCTCGCCCCTGCTGCCGCGTCCCGGCGCCTGGCCCCGTAAAGAGTAAGGATGAGCGGCGAATTCGCGAAGCCGGCTCCGCCCACCGTCCCCACCGGCGCGCCACCGAGCTGATCGGGCGTGCCCGCCTGCTCGGCCAGCAACAGGCTGGACGACGGCTGGTACAGGAACCCGGCGTAGGTAACCGATTCGGCCTGCCCGTCCAGAACCAGTGTGACCAGCGGCGACGGCTTGGTCTGCAGCCCGAACACCAGGACGTGGTCGAAACCGTCCAACTTGGAGAACTCGGCGTTCCCGTTGTAGCCCAGCGAATAGTCCACAAACGCCTGGCTCTGCCGTCCGGTCGTATACCACCCAACGTCGGTGGACACTCCGCCCATCACCATCGCTCCCATGGAGCTGGTGGCGGCGGGGCGGCCGAGTGCGAAGACGCCGGTATAGGTCGAGACACTGTTGATCGTCGGCCCGCTCGGCTCTTCGCTCTGGTCCGTAAACGGCCGCAGGAACGACACCTGGGCCGAGGCGCCGGCTGCCAGCACGGGCGCCAGCAAAATGATCTTCAGCCATTGCTTTAGCCAGTGCTTTCGCATGGGATCCTCAGCGCGGCACCACCACCGTGTCGCCGGCCACGAGTTCGACATTCTGCTCCGTGTTGTCGCCTCTGAGCACCGCGTCGTAATCGAACGCCAGTCTCACCTGGCGGCCCTCGACGGTCCTCAGGACATAGATCTTCCGCCGCTTGGCGTAATCGGTCACCCCGCCGGCCTCGGCCAGCGCCTGCAACACGGTGATTGGCGCCAGCATGCGAACCGGCCCCTCTTTCTTGACTTCGCCAACCAGGTAGACCTTTTTGCTGTTGATCTCTTTCACGACCACGGTCACGTGCGTATCGCGGATGTACTCCCGATACCGTTTCGTCAGCAGCCGCTCCAGGTCGGTCGGGGTGAGGTTCGCCGCGTCAACCTCGCCGATCATGGGGAGCGACAACTTGCCGTCCGGCCTCACCGGAGCCGACGGGCTCGACGCGTCCGGCTCTTTCCAGACGTCGATCCCCAGCACGTCGCCTGGTCCGATACGGTATTCGACCTGTTCCCGCGCGGAAGCCGCCGCTACGTCTGTCCCGGCGGCCGCGGGGATCGCCAGGATGGCTGTCGCCACCAATGCCATCAGGCATCTGGTCCACATACTCTCCTCCTACGTTTTCTCCATCTGCATCCGGGGCAGGCGTCCGATAATGGCGGTTCCGGCAGGCAGTTCCCACTCCCCCAGCAGCACGTTCTTCTTCAGCTCGAGCAGGAAGGCGAGGCCTCCCGCCAGGAATAGGGAGAATATCGACCCCGCGGCTCCCAGCATGGCGCGCCTGGGCCGGACCGGCTTCTCCGGAACCCGCGCCGCGTCCAGCATCACGAAGCGCTCCGCCTTCTCCGACCGCTCCATATCCGCGGCCTCGTCGGCCGCCAGTTTCTTGTCCAGCAACGACTGGTAGTTTCGTTTCGAGGTGTCGTAGTCACGCGTGATGGCT
>Ga0265314_10002808_pt1 | contig 17389 bp, 7 predicted proteins | sample 4126metaG_FD_203106 | JGI IMG/M metagenome (GOLD analysis project Ga0265314, IMG submission 203106) | Rhizosphere microbial communities from Carex aquatilis grown in University of Washington, Seatle, WA, United States - 4-1-26 metaG | ecosystem: Host-associated > Plants > Roots > Rhizosphere >... | reverse complement strand
CCAGGCTGCATTGGCATCGAAAAATTCAAAACAAACTGAAGCGGAAGCAGCGGAAACGGCTCAGCGCAGCCAGGCGGTCATTCCGCTCATTGAGCAGGCGCTGCACTTGTCTGATTTTCCAAATATGGCGCCGCGCCCGGAGCTTCGCAGCAAGCTCGTTTATGTCTCCGATTTTGTTCAGCGCGCTCCCGAAGATGGAGATCCTGCCACGGAGAAAACTGAAGTGTGGATGGCGCACACGACGGCGACGCTCTACTTCGTCTTTATTTGCCATGACAGTCATCCGAGCCTGATCCGCGATCACCTGGCACGCCGCGAGGACATTTTCTTTGACGACACCGTGAGCGTGCTGCTCGATCCGTTTCAAGACCGGCGTCTCGGCGTATATTTCACGGTGAATCCAGCCGGCGTGCAGGCCGACGCTTCCTGGAGCGAAAACAGTTTTCCCAAATACAGTTGGGACACGGTTTGGGATTCTGATGGCCACGTAACGCCACAAGGCTGGATGGCTCTCGTGGCAATCCCATTCCGCAGCCTGCGCTTCAGTCCCAACCAATCGGATTGGGGCGTTGTGTTCTCACGGAATCTGCCGCGCAATTCCGAATTGGACTACTGGCCCCGCGTGGCCGCAAATGTGAGTGGCACGCTGAGCCAGGAGGGCACGCTGCATGGTATTGAAGGCGTCTCTGGCTCACGCAATTTCCAAATCAACCCATATAGTCTGGTGCAGAATTCGCGACGGCTGGAAGTTGTCGACCCGGCACATCCGTTCTTCAGTTCGCGCAACCTGCAGGGCGCAACTGGAGGCGAGGCCAAGCTGATTCTGAAAGACAGCTTTGTTCTGGACACAACCGTGAACCCGGATTTCAGCGATGTGGAGTCGGACCAGCCGCAGTTCACGGTTAATCAGCGCTTCACAGTTTTCTTTCCAGAGCTGCGCCAGTTTTTTCTTGAGAACTCTGAATACTTCTCAACACCCATAAACCTGGTGTACACGCGCAACGTTGCGCATCCGGCATGGGGCATTCGCCTGACGGGCAAGAGCGGTAACACGAATGTGGGGCTGATCGCCACCGATGACCGTAGGCCCGGAGAGTCAGTGCCACCCGGTGACGCTCTTTACCAGAAGCGGACGATTGCTGCGGTGGGCCGCGTTTCGCTCGACATGGGAACGGGATCGAACGTGGGTCTGATCTACACCGATCGAGAATTTGGAGACGGATGGAATCGCGTGGGCGGCGTCGACTTTACAGCGCGCATGGATGAGCACTGGACTGCGAAAGGGCAGCTACTGGCCAGCTCAACAATGGGCGATAGCAATAGTGGCACGCCACCACTTTATTCCGCGGGGCCTGCCGGACTGGTGCAAATTTCCCGCGACGGCCACTCGTTTAATTTGTTCAACAACTTTGCAGATATCAGTACCGGCTTCCAAACGCAGTTGGGTTTCATTCAGTCGACCAACATACGTCGCAACTTTTTTCATGTCACGCATCAGTGGTACCCCAAGGACAAGTTCTACCAAGCCTTCGGCCTCGAGGGGAACCAGGAAGTGGCGTTCGACCATCAAGGCAATCGCGTTTACAGCTATACGAGCTTTGATCCGTTCTGGCATCTGCCGCGGCGTATCGCGATTGCGCCGTCCGTGGGACAGAACTCCGATACAGTGAGTCCCATCTCGTATCCCGCGCTCACGAATTACCGGAATTTCACTCAGAATTTTGGCGGTCTGTGGATGCGCGGCGCTCCGTGGTCGCAGTTCAATTTTCAGTTTGACTCGTACCTTGGCGGCAACGTTAACTACAACCCGGCTGCGGGCAAGGCTCCCTCGCTGCTTAATAGGCAAAGCATGTCGTTGCTGGTGACAGTGCAGCCGTCTCGACAACTCACCATCAGTAACTCGTATTTGTTAGACCGCAACTTCGCAGCGCACGATGGGCCGTTTGTCTATGAAAGTCAAACGATGCGCAGCAAAGTGAACTACCAGTTCACGCGGTCATTTTCAGCACGCTTAATTGCGGAGCTGAGCTCCACGCTGGTGAATCCCAATGAGACTGCGCTGCAACGCACAAAGCAAATATCGACGCAGGCATTGCTGACTTGGCTGCCGCACCCCGGCACCGCCATCTATCTTGGCTACACCAACGATCTGCAAAATATTAGCCGCAGCCTGTGCAATCAGTTGGCTGGTGGCGGTTGCGACCCGAATAACACAGATTTGCCGCGCGCCGATTCATTGCTCAACGACGGCAAACAGATTTTTCTGAAGGCCTCGTACCTGTTCCGGTTCTAAGGGATTTGATTCGCGCTGGCGGGTGACTCGTTTTCCACGCTTTTGGACATGGGATTGCATCGTCGTCGGCGCAGCGTCGCACCCCGATCAGGAGACACTGATCTGAATTTGAAGAGGGAAAAGGCGAAGGTCGGGGCTAGAGGACGATTTTAGAACTTATATGCTCAATTCCCAGACTCCTGAAACACGAGCATAGGCGCATCCGCAAAACTCCAAATGCTGGTAGCAGGCGTCGCTTTTGACAAGCTTGGGGAGAAACCTACAGACGTATTTGTCGAGGTATTAGCCTAGAGATAGGTGTCGTCTCTGGTCAAAGTGCGCCAGAATAACACGGGAACGAAAAGTCCGGTCATGGTTAAGCTGGAAAGCAACTTAATGCCCAAAATGGCGACCAGACCGCCCCAACCCAGCCGCCGCCCTAGGAAAGAGGTGGCTTAGGTCGTCCAGCGGGAATTTCAGTTAAGTTATCGGCAAATCGCCCCATTACCCCGAAGGTTAAACTGGCATTTTCCGTTAGAACATCAGATCATATACACAACCTTGGGCGAATCCGAAGAGCTGATATGTAAGTGTCGTCGCCCTGTTTCAGGCGGTTCTAACCAAAATCGTAATTCGGCCTGAAGCGAAATGGTCTGAGGCTCACGTGCCTGATAATGCCGGAAACTCTTCATTCCGCAATCCAAGGGTCGAGTGGCCGGCCGGACATGTTGCCAACGAGCCTCACTTTTACTGCGCTTACAACCAGACACGCGAACAAATTCTGTGCCCACACGTAGATCTCGCCGATCTTTTGCCTGAAAATCTTCGCGAAAAACTCGCCCTCCTTACTCCCGGATCAATGAAGGCCCTCTGGTTGGCGCCTTTCCGCGGAATCGCTCAAAGCGATGCGGATTCACCCATTGATCTGCTCTTGCTCGATTGCGACAACCGTGTCTTGGCGATGGCGGAGTCATTCCCCGTGGCGCAGTCTACGACCTGCAATTGGCCGGCTGGAACAGCTCTCGCACTGCCAGTTCAAAGTATTGCCCTCAGCGGCACTCTTCCTGGAGATCAGTTGGTTCTTTGTTCGCCGGAGGAAATGAAGCGCCGATTCCTTATTCTGAGAGGCTTCGGCACCGGTGCCGATATGGTTGCTAGCAATCAGGAGACACAAAAACTCCCATCTAACCAGCAAAGCGTCACGCACCATCCACCACCGATCCGCAATAAGGCGGTGCAGTTAACCACCGGGGAGGAGATCCTCGAGAAACATGCACCCCCCTCCACCCCGCCTTCTGCTCCGGAGCAGACCCCGGCCCGCACAACTAACCCGCACAGCGTTGTGCACCATCCAAAACCGATCCGCAATAAGGCGGTGAAGTTAACCACCGGGAAGAAGATCCTCGAGAAACATGCCCCCCCCTCCCCCCCACCCTCTGCTCCGAAGCAGACCCCGGCCCGCACCGGAGCAGCGGAAACCACAGCGCCTTTCAATAGCCCTGCAAGCTCCCCGAGGAACTGGCCGCGCTGGCTGCTCACCCCAGAACCCTCCGACAAAGAGCGCCCCAACAAAGAGCCCCCCGACAAAAGGAAGTTTCCACGCGAAGTTCTGCCCTGGGTCGCTGCTTACTTCTTTGACGGCGGCCCTCCCTCACCCTCATCTGTGCGAGACATCAGCATGAGCGGCATGTTCGTCGTCACCGCGGAGCGCTGGTATCTAGGAACAATCATCCGCTTCACGCTCACTGACTGGCGCGTGCAGCCTCCCAATCGATACGTAACCATTAATGCCGAAGCCGTTCGCTGGGGCGACGATGGCGTCGGCCTCCGCTTCCTTTTCCAAAAGCCACGCCGCGGCGAGCACAACCGTGCTGTTCCTTTGTTCGTAGACGTAACGCCGCGAAAGCTCTACGAATTCCTCAAGTGCTTCAAACCAGGCACGAGTCCGCAGAACTTACGAAACTGACCTATCAATGCCGTGCCCCGTTGCCCCGGAGCATCATTGGTAACTAGCTGCTTGTTTCTAGCCGCCAACTTTTAATTCCAGCGTGAAACGACATTTTGCGACACAATTGAGGCTGTGCGCCTCATTGAGCAATGGAAGAACCACGCAGAGAAGAGAACTCTAAGCAGAGCGGTACTTAAAACCGGAATCAGGAATCACACTTCGAAAGGGCACTCCAAAGCGAAGGAGACCAAGCAGCCGATACGTTCACCATCTCGTTGTTGAGGTATTCATCGGTGAGATTCCGTTGTGCTAGAAGTCAATCACCTCTCTGGCCAGAAGGTAGAGAACAGCCTCGAGAATCTAGAGGCCATTGCGCATGCAGTGAATGCTAAACGCGCATGGAACACAGGACCACGCAGTAGAGCAATGTCTAAACTGGCTGCATAGTACTTGAAAGCGCAAACCACTTGGCTCAGCAATTCTCTATCGGAGTAAGTCTTTAAGTTGTTTAGGATGTAATGGTCGGGGCGGAGGGATTCGAACCCCCGGCCCTCTGCTCCCAAAGCAGATGCGCTACCAGGCTGCGCTACGCCCCGACGTATGAATTTGATTGTATCGCGGAAGGGAATTGGCTCGCATCTTGCCGGGCCTAATGCGTCATCAGCCAGGTGACGGCCCAGATAACAAGTACGATCGGCAGCGCAAACACGGCGGCCAGTGCCGCAATCAGCATGGCGAGAAAAGCCCAGTCGCGCCAGGTGTGCCGGCGTGGCTGAACAAGGTGAAGTTGGAGAAGGCGGAAATTGCGCCGGTTGGGTTTCCAGGCAATATCGAAGATGTCGCCAAAGATTGGAATTGTGCCCACGAGTACGCCGATGCCTAGATTCACGGCCATGCGCACCAGCGTGATGTAGGGCACGCCGCGAATCCAGGCGGCGATCGGGATGACGAGTGAAAGCAGGCCGGCCAGCACGTCGCCGAGACCTGGGACAAGGCCCACAATGCCGTCGAGTCCAAAGCGGATTCCAGTGCCGGGAATGCGAATCGCCTCGTCGAGCAGGAATTCCAGTCGTTGAAGCGTTTGATCGCGGAAGAGCCACGCGCCACGATTCCAGCGCTCCATTTGGGCGTTATTTTCGGCTCCGGGAGTCGGTTGGCGGTCGGCCATTTTCTCGAATCTGCCCTCAGTACAGGCTGGGCTGGGGTTCCCTTGTTCGATGCTACAATCGTAAAGGTACACGGCGGCTATAGTTCAGCGGCAGAACGCCTGACTGTGGCTCAGGATGTCGTGGGTTCGATCCCCACTAGCCGCCCCAAAATAAAATTAATAGTTTACGGGACTCTCTTCCCACCCGGCCTGGAATTTCCAACAACATGTCTGCTGGTAAATAGACTGCGCTGCTCTTTCTGTCTGAAGAAGACGGAAGAACACCCCAATTGCGTGGACGCCAATTATCATCTCAGTTCAATAGCCTGCAGCGTGATCGGTCGCCAACTTGGAACTCGAGGAAATCATCAAGCCAAATTTGAAGCCGCACTTTTGCCTGCAGCAATGCCCGAGCGCTCACCCTGGGAAGAATAGCTGGCGGCAATTAGCAGAGCGGCAGCACCAATCACCCAGGTTATCAAGAACGCGGTAAGTGGGAATCTTGGTCCTGAGGGACTGCCCATCATTTTAGGAGTCGAAGCGAACCATGTGTCGGGGCCCCAGACAAGAAACGCAAACAAGGCCAGCATCACCGTCTCGACCATTGCTGCCGCGCGCGGAAAGACAGAAAAAATGATTGCCAGCCCGCATCCGATCTGTCCGACGCCTGTCAGGTATGCGAGTGAGAGTCTGAAAGGCATCCACGAAGGAACAAGACGCGCTGTGATGTCGGCATAAAAAATATGACCCAACCCGACGGGAATGACAGATAAGCCGAAAAGGATTTGGGATATGCGAATGCCTGTGGGGCCGGAAATTCGGCTGAAGAATTGCGTATTCTCCAACCTTGAACAACTGGCAAACAACATCCAGCCGCCGGCAAGCAGCATTCCAAGTTCGCCGGTGCCGAGCCAGACACCTTCAATTTGAGGAGCGACGATCAAGGCGGGAATCTTGAGGCAAAACCACGCCACGAGAAACGGGAATAACGCGCGAGCGGCGATGGCAGAAGTAGAGCGTACAAGCAGCGCCACGCTGGTCGCGATCATAAATATTCCGCAGACTACCGCAAGCGCTTCGCGTCCGGGATGAAATGCCGGGACTGGTTGCCAGGTGTACGCAAAATCCCCAGAGACAACGGAGAGCACGCCCATCGCAATCATTCCGATTGAGAACAAGATTGTTGCAGTTCGTTTCATTGAACCCATTTGTTGACCTCGCCAGACTTGTTGAACCGCTCTAATCCAACCAATTTCTGGTTGCACTATTTCTTGATCGTACGGTTACGATTGGTATGCTTGGTAGAGCCATTTTTGAAAGAATTTATTGGACCACTAAGACGACAATGAGCAAAACCTCCGGAACTTTTGAGCTCTCTCTCAATCAGCGCGCTCCAGGACAGAACCTGGCAACCTGGCTGTATCGGGAATTACTTTCAGCAGTTCTTGAAGGTCGGCTGAAGCCCGGCATCAAGCTGCCCTCGACAAGGGAATTCGCTCGGCGTTATGGGGTCTCGCGAGGTACAGTCGTCAGCGCATTTGAGCGGCTACAAGACGAAGGTTATCTCATATCGCGTGTTGGCATCGGCACGCTGGTCAACGCCAAGGTACCGACCAGTAATCCAATGCGGCGAGACTCATCCAAGATCCCAAGTTATCTCCGTCAAGCCATTTCTGGATATTCGAAGCCGAAGCCGTTCGTGGGCTGGATACAATTCGACAGTGTTCGCCCATTCGCGATGAGCAGTCCGGATCTCGCCGAATTTCCGGCCGAACTATGGGGCCGCATTGCAGCACGCCGCTCGCGTAGCTTCCGCTCGTGGTTACGGCAGGACGACGATGGCATTGGCTTTCGACCGCTGCGCGAAGCAATTGCGCTCTACCTCGGATCTTCGCGCGGGGTGAACTGCAATGCGGAACAAGTTGTCATTGTTTCCGGCGTGCAGCAGGCGCTCGATCTTCTCGCCCGCTTTTTAATCAGGCCGGGCGATCCGGTTTGGATAGAGGATCCCGGATACTTCGGCGCCTCGATTGCATTTGATATGGCACGCGCAAAAATAGTGCCGGTGCCTGTCGATGAAAATGGATTGTCAGTGACGGCCGGAATCAAGTTGGAAGACCATGCGAGGGGCGTTTATCTAACACCTGCGCACCAGTTCCCACTTGGAATGACGATGTCGTTAGAACGCAGGATGGAAGTGCTCAAGTGGGCCGAGCGCAAGGGAGCCTTCATTATTGAAGACGATTATGACAGTGAATATCGCTTCGACGGACAACCGGCGCCCGCTCTGCAGGGTCTTGATCGCAATTCGTCAGTGGTCTTTATAGGGACATTTACCAAGTTGCTTTTCCCGTCGTTACGCCTGGGATACATTGTTTTGCCGCCGGCATTGGTGGATGCATTTGCCTCTTTCAGGCGAGGGACGGAACTTCGCTCATCAGGGATTGATCAGGCAGTACTTTGCGACTTCATTTCTGAAGGTCATTTCGGCCGGCATCTCAGGCGAATGCGCAACCTCTACGCGCGTCGTTTGGAGACTCTGATCGAATGCGGGCAAAGATATTTAGGTGGCATCCTTGAAATTTCGAATTCGAACGCAGGCCTCTATACTGCAGCGTTCTTGCAGAATGGAATGACCTCGCGACAGGCAGAGTCAATTGCTGCAGACAATGGTCTGGAGACCAGGGCTCTCGATCGGTTCACCTTCAAGCGTCACGACCCCAGAGGATTGTTGCTCGGCTTTGCCGCAATCGATGAGAAGGCAATTCGTGCCGGAACAATTCAGCTGGCCGCGGCGTTAAACAAAGGGAGCCGGTCGCGATTCCAGCAGTAATTTGTATGGCCGAAGTTGGGTAATTTACCAGGCGTACGCTGCGAGAATTGAGGGAGCCCCGGTTTTCCCCTGGATAACGTTAATCTTCAACACGGCCTCGATGTTGCGATTGGAGAAGTCGCTTCCGAGGCGGTCACGGAGTTGCGCCAGGTAGTGGGGGCTGGTAACGAATTGAGCAGCGGCTTCAGTTCCGTTGCGGCCCAGGCCTGCCAACACTACCACCCAGCTGTCTGTAGTTCCGTCACGAAAGCGCGCAATAACGGCATAGTCATCGGCACTCGAATAAGGAAGCGACTGATCCCGTTTCCACTGCACCTCGGGAAGCATGCGGTCCATGATGGCTTCGTCCACTCCAGGCTGAAAATAATAGCGCAGCGGCTGCTGAAGGTGCATGGTCCATTGGTTGTTGTACGCGCCCAGCAATGTAATGGAGTGTTCCCGCAAATCGGTTAGCTGCACTGAAGGTGCCGACAGTAGCTGCGTCGTGACTCCCGTGTGCGACAACGCGCCGCTGATTTGCACGGCGGCTGAAACGCTTTGCCATGAAACAAACGGATAATCGATATCCTTATCAGCGGTCTCAACGCCGGAGTATCTGTTATTGGAAAACACCGAACCGCCCGTGCAGATCATCAGAGTTCGCTGACTATGCAAGACCGGCGACCAGAAATCCTCCACCAGGCCCTGGGGCTGATCCGCTCTATATCTCCACCAGATACTCGCCGCTGAAACAAGCACCAGCGCGGCAACCAGTGCCAGCCAAAAAAGCCGTCTGTGTTTGATTGAAGGCGATTGCGCAGGTGAAGCTGCAGCAGCGCTGGGCATTTCTCCATGAGAAAGCTGCTTAGAATGCCACGTTGCCTTATGTGTCACTGTCCCGTCGTGCAATGCGGTTTCAGTCTCGGTTGGAGAGGCCGCATGAACAACCGCTTCAACGGGGGCCTGAGAGAATTCTGGAACGTAAGAGCCGGCGGGCAGCGAAATACGGATCTGCGGGGGATGGCTCAGTTCAGAGTAGTAAAGCAGGAGACGTTTGCGGACCTCGCCTGCTGTGTAACGCACAACAGTATCTGCATTGGTGTCGTAGTTCGCAGGTCGCTCGAAGACCTCGATGCCCAGCGTGCGTTCTTTCAGCAGATCGGCCTTGCCCGCGAGAGCGTTCTCCACAATAAACCGCAGCAGGGCAGGGTAGCGCTTGGAGTTGCAGAAATGAGGGCTCTCAAGAATGGCGTCAAGCTCACAAAACACTACATCCCGTTCTTCTTTAGTTTGCGGGTGCCATGATGCGTGGGCGGCATGAGCGGCGTTCATCAGCTTTCCGAATCATACTCGCGCGTTGCAAACCCATGCAACCACGTTTGACACTGGCAAAGAATCCGAGGTAACCGCAAGATTCCAAATTGGATACCGTTGTGGCTTTCGAGCCAAACCGTGAGTCACTTGTCCGACTCGAGACAGCCCTTTACAGTCCGACTGCGATTGAAACAACTTGCATGGCACCGCATGAAAGCTGTCGGAAGCTGCTTCCGGCACACGGTGATTAGGCGGCCGAAGCAGAGATCAGTCGACAGAACACCGCGCAGTCTGAGGCGAGCGGCTGCACGATGTGAGGTTTTCTTTGGGTAATCCAACTCGACGGCAATTTCTCCAGGCGGCAACCATTTCTTCCGCAGGCATGCTTCTGTTTTCCGCGCGCGGAAACGCAGACGGTGCAACAAGTGGAAACGGAACAGCGCAACAAAAGCCCGACGAACGAATTTTCCGCCTGGATGCCGGTTGGGAATTTCATTCAGGTCCCCTAAGCGGGGCAGACAAAGCCTGGTCGCCGGCGAGCGGAAGCGAGTGGGTGCAAATCAACCTGCCGCACTGCTTCAACGCCATAGATGCTTGCGACCCAGACAAGCCATATTTTCGGGGTCACGGTTGGTATCGGACGCGGCTTACCCTGCGCAACCCTTATTCGAACGGACGCACGCTTCTCCATTTTCAGGGCGCCGGACAAACAAGCACTTTATGGGTCGGCTCCAAACTCGCAGGGACCCATGTTGGTGGATACGATGAGTTCGCATTCGACATCACGGATGCAATTGCGCAACTCGCGCCTGACGAACGCGCTGCCGGAGTGCCCGTAGTTGTACTTTGCGACAACACTTCAAATCACGATCGGATTCCGTCTGACTTGAGTGATTTCTGCCTTTACGGCGGCCTCTACAGGCATGTGAACCTGGTGCATCTTCCTGCGCTCGCGCTCGATGTAATTCATGTTCTTCCGGTGGTCAATCCAGATGGTACGGCTCGGGTGTCAATCAAGGCACGGCTCTACAATCCATCGGCGAAAGTTGAGCCTTGTGAGATCGCAATCGAAGTCAGGGATTCCCACGGGACAGAGATTCATAGGTCGTCTCAAACGCTGCCCGCGTGGCGGGATTTTCAAGTGCTATCGCAATTCAGCGTCGACACGCCTGAGTTATGGTCGCCTGCCTCGCCCAGCCTCTATCTGTGTACGGTCACGCTCACCACTTCCGCCGGGGAGATGCAGATTGAGCAGCGTTTCGGAATTCGGCATTTCGAATTTGTGGAGCATGGCCCGTTCAAGCTGAATGGGCAGCGACTGCTGCTGCGCGGCACGCAGAGACATCAGGATCACGCAGGTGTCGCTGCAGCCATGACGGATGAGCAAACACGCGAAGAGCTGCGCATGATCCGCGATATGGGCGCTAACTTTATCCGGCTCGCGCACTATCAGCAAGACCGTCTGGTGCTTGATCTATGCGACGAACTGGGGCTGATTGTTTGGGAAGAGCTGCCATGGTGCCGCGCGGGCGTGGGCGGTGCGGCATTTAAGCAGAACGCTACTGAGATGCTGACCCACATGATTGAGCAGCATTACAACCATCCTTCAATCGTGTTCTGGGGACTGGGCAACGAAGACGATTGGCCTGGCGAATATCCCAGCATGGATAAGCAGGCAATCCGCGGGTTCATGACCGAACTGCGCGATCTCGCGCACCGGCTTGATGGCTCGCGTTTAACTTCGTTTCGGCGCTGCGATTTTGCGAGCGATATTCCCGACGCTTATTCACCTTCAATCTGGGCCGGCTGGTACAAAGGGAAATATCGCGAGTATGAGCAGAGTCTGGAAGAGCAACGCAATCGAGTGGCCCGCTTTATTCATATTGAATGGGGCGCAGACAGTCATGCGGGCCGCCACGCAGAAGACGCCAACCAGGGATTGAAAAACGTCGCTACCGGCGAGGGAACAGACGAGCGCGGCCTTGACTACTTGAAGTCTGGCGGCGAGCCGCGCGCTTCAAGCGATGGCGACTGGTCTGAGACCTATGCCTGCCATCTCTTCGACTGGTACCTGAAAACGCAGCAGAAGCTCGACTGGCTTTCCGGCTCGGCGCAGTGGGTGTTCAAGGATTTTGTTTCGCCGCTGCGCAATGACAACGGCATCCCCTACATCAACCAGAAGGGTGTCGTTGAGCGCGACCTGACGCGGAAAGAGTCGTACTACGTCTTCCAGTCTTACTGGTCTGACAAACCAATGGCACATATTTATGGCCACTACTGGCCCATCCGCTGGGGCAAGGGAGGCCAGTTGCGTGATGTTCTTGTGTATTCCAACTGTGATCGCGCGGAGTTGTTTCTGAACGGCGTTTCGCAGGGCACGAGGGAGCGCGACAGCCAGAACTTTCCGGCAGCGGGACTGCGCTGGAGCGTGGCATTTGTTCCGGGCCAGAACCACCTGCGCGTTGAGGCACACAAGGCGGGTGCAAAGATCACGGATGAGATCAGCTTTACCTACCAGACGGCGTCATGGGGAAAGCCAGCCATGTTGCGACTCACCGAAAAGGAGCGCGACGGCGACCGGTTCACGGTTCAAGCCACGCTGCTCGACGAACACGGGGTCCTCTGCCTGGATGCTCGAGACGTGGTTCGCTTTTCGCTTGCCGGTCCAGGACGCTTGATTGACAACCTTGGAACCACGCGCGCTTCGCGAGAACTGCAACTGGCAAATGGGCGAGCTGAAATCTCGTTTTACTCGTCAGGAACGTGCCTTATCGCTGTAAAAGGCAAGGGTCTGCCGGAGGCCACGCTCAAGGTGCAAACGTCATGACCCATTTGGCCGCTAAAGAGGGAAAGCTGTATGCGGAGTCACCGCGGTGCCGAGGCCTTTTCCTGCGGGACTCGAATTAAAAGGGGCGCCGGCACGTTTGACACAAACTCATCAGTCGCCGCAACACATAGATTACAAATCTCTTATTTGGGCAGTAATGGGCCAAACGGTGAGTCACTTGTCAACTCATTATTCACGTTTGCTACAACTCTGTGGTCGCGCCGCACTGTGTTCTTTCGCTCATGTGTGCGAGAACTGGCGCATTGACTTTCGGAGAAAAGCGTTCTCACGACCAGGAGAAGTCGAGACCTGCAACGGAAACATTCCAACTTTGTGGAGGACAGTTATGACGGAAACCAAATCAGACAGGCTCCTGCCGGCGATCAAGTACTTGCGCGTCCTGTTGTTGCTCGTGCTGGCTTTCGGCGGCACGCTTGCGGCATACAGCCAGCGAATTACCGGAACAATCGTAGGATCGGTGGTCGATCCGCAGGGGTCGGCCGTGAACACTTCCAGCGTAATTGCAACCAATATCGGCACCGGGTTCTCTCGTACCGCGCCCACGAATGAGTATGGGCAGTTTCGGATCGACTATCTCCCGGTAGGCACCTACACGGTTGAAGCTTCGGCCGTAAACTTCAAGAAATTTGTACAGAAGAACGTGGCGCTTTCTGTCGATCAGAATCTCAATCTTTTGATCACACTTGAGATAGGCGCACAATCGCAAACGGTCACCGTCACCGATGCGCCTCCGATAGTGGATACCAGCACGGCAGAGTTGGGAAGAACGATTCAGAACGCCGAAATTATCGGCCTGCCGCTCGTGAACCGTAACGCATATGCCGAACTGTCGTTGACGCCGGGTGTGATGGCGAACAGCGCCAGCCAGCAGAGCAATCCGAACGGCACGCCAAACTTCGTCATCGGCCTGCCTTCGACAAATGTCCAGGTGAACGGCTCCATCGACGGCGGTAATCCTGAGGTGAGTTTCTTTCTTGACGGCGGCCTCAACATCAACGGAATTCGGAACTACGGCAACCAATTGCCTAACCCCGACGCGCTCGAAGAGTTCCGCATTGAAACCAGCAACTTCTCGGCTCAGTACGGACACATGTCAGCCGCGGTTGTCACGGCGGTTACCAAGTCGGGAACGAATCAGTTGCATGGAGCGCTGTTTGAGTTCAATCGCAATACCGATTTCAACGCGACCAACTGGGGCCAATTGACCAAGGCTCCCTACCATCGCAATAACTTCGGCGGTGTCATTGGCGGTCCGATCAAAAAAGACAAAGCATTTTTCTTCTTCAGCTACGCGGGATTGCGCCAGGTAGTTGGTCAGGCGTTGAGCGGAGCTGTGGTTCCCTCGGCAGCCGAGCGTCTGGGCGACTTCACGGCCGACTCGTTCAAGGTGTACATGCCGGGTACGAAGACGCAAGTCAATGGAACGAACACGTCTCCCAACTGTACAGTGGCGAAGTTGAATTGCATTCCTCAAACTATCCTCGATGCAACCGCAGCTACCATGCTCAGCGGTTCCAATAAGAACGCAGTGATTCCTTTGCCGAATGGTCCAAACAATGCCTGGACGGGTTACTTCACCGGCCCCACGCAGGACAACGAGTATTTAGGAAAGTACGATCAGGTCCTTAGCGACAAGGATCACGTTGCCGTCACGTACTTCTATATCAAGACAACGCAGAATGCGTTTGGCAACGGGAACTTTATCTGGGATGTGAACCAGTCTTACACGGACCAGACGAATGCAAATATCAGTGATGTCCACACCTTTAACGCAACTACGGCGAACCAGGCGTGGCTGACATTCACGCGTGCAGCCGGCGGCCGCGTCAATTTGCCGGCAATCGACCTGGGCAAACTCGGTTCGAGCTTCACCATTCAAGGTCCATCAGGACTGCCGCAGCTGAGTGTTTCCGGCTATTTCGGTGTCGGCGGTGCGTTGGCTGGACCGGTAACAACGTCAGATTTTTATTCTTTCCGCGACGTGGTGAGCATGGTCAAAGGCAAGCACAGCCTCTACTTTGGCGGCGAGCTTGCACTCGACAAGGGAATGTTTGTAGGCAACTTGTATAACTTTGGCGTCTTCAACTTCGCGAGTTCCGCACCCACCACCACCGGAAACGCTTTGTCCGATTTCGAAACCGGCATGGTGAACACGATGGAGCAGGACACGCCATACCACACGCTTGAAAGTGCGTGGCATACTGCTTTATTTGTGCAGGACAACTACCGCATCACTCCGCGGTTCACTGCCAACCTGGGCCTTCGCTGGGACATTGATACGCCTCCAGTGGAATCGCATAACTACACGGCTGGATTTGTTCCCGGCCAGCAATCGACTGTTGTTCCGTCTGCGCCGCTTGGCATGGTCTTCCCCGGAGATAAGGGCATTGGCCGTGGCATCGTGGCAACACGCTGGCACCATATTGCGCCCCGCATTGGATTTGCATGGGATCCATGGGGCGACGGAAAAACTGCGATTCGCGCCGGCGCAGGCATCTTCTTTGGCGCCACCAGCGGCAACGAATGGAATCAGCCAGGCAACGCACAGCCTTATGCGGTTCGCCAGACTTTCAACTCCGTCAACTCACTCACCAATATCTATTCGCCCACCATGGTCAACGGGGCCACATCGTCATTCCCAACCGGCAACATTTTTCCGTACGTCTACAACCCCAAGAGTCCACGCTTCCTGGTTCCCGCGAGTATTGAGTCATTCAGTCCTAATGTGCAGTGGCCCTATATCTACCAGTTCAACCTTGCAGTGCAACGCCAGTTGCCCGGCCAGTTGAGCCTGACCACCGCCTACGTCGGGACAATTTCGCGCGACGTGCCCACCATGATCGATGGCAACTATGCTCCGTATGTTCCGGGCATTCCCGGCGAAAGTACATCGCAGGCGAGCATTAACTCGCGGCGTCCGTACGATCCCGGAGTCCTGGGCCAGAACATTTTTCTAATCACTAACCAGACGGCGTCGTATCACTCGCTGCAGATTTCAGCGATGCGGCCCATGACTCATAACCTGATGCTGAATGGCTTTTATGTTTGGAGCCACGCCATCCAGAGCTCGAATGAGTCGGCCATTGGGCAGATGACCGCTCAGGACTTCGCCAACCTATGGGAAGAAAAAGGCCCGATGGATGCCGATCGCCGCAGCGTGGCCAGCATCTCCGGCATCTGGAAGATCGACTATTATCACGGTTCGAATTTCTTCATGAAGCAATTCGTTAACGGCTGGACCGTCTCGCCGATCTACTCCCTGCAGAGCGGTTCGCCATTCGAAATCCAGACAGGCTCCACGAAGAACTTTGACAGCAACGGCCACAACCGGCCCAACCTGGTTGCCGGAGTTAACCCGGTGCTCGACGCGCATCGCACACGCGCACAGGCCGCTGCCCAGTGGTTCAATGTACAAGCGTTTGTGGCCAATGGACCGGGCGTTGCAGGCGGCATTGGCCCAGGCGGAGCAGACGGCAACACTCCACGCGATTATTTGCGTGGACCAGGTTACCGCTCTGTCGATCTCGGTTTCTTCCGCGACATCCACTTTGGAGAACGGCTTACGTTCCAGCTTCGCGGCGAAGCCACCAACGTGTTCAACCTTGTGAGCCTCAACAATCCTTCCGGCACCAGCGGGCCGCCGCCCACGGTAGGAGCTAACCCATCCTCTTCGAGCTTTGGAAAGATCACATCGGCATCCAGCCCGCGCATTATGCAGGTCGGCGGCCGATTGACATTCTAAGCAACCAGTCTGATGGCAAAAAAGCCGGCCGGGTGCGATTTCGCACTCGGCCATTTTTTTTAACTGAACCATGGCCGTCGGTGCCCGGTTTAAAAAATTGGAAGACAAAACCAAGCCTGCTCTAGCATAATGATCCTCGTAAATCGTGCAAATGGTCGGACCATCGTCCAGCCCGTCGGACTATCGCGCCAGGACCTTGACGCACACTCATTCCTCACGACAATGCGGGAGATTTCGAATTCATGGCCCTTCTGAACGTAATTCCTCGGCGTCAGTTTCTTAAACTCGTCGGCGCAACCACAGTGGCTGGGGCAGCCGGCAGAACTTATGCAGCAGCCGGACGAAAAATCAGCATCGTTGTCCACGAGGCTGACCCGATCGCTTCGACCAAACCGGTCGCCTGGGCAGTCAAGCAACTGTATCAAGCGTTGTCTGATAAGGGCATCGCGCCGGTAGTGGCGTCACGCGAGAATGAAGCGAGCGGAAGCAGCCTGGTCATTATCGTGTCGAGCACCGCACCACAAAGCGCAACTTTTGGCAGGTCGCCGCAAATGGCTCCGCAGAATCCTGAGAGTCTCCGCATTGCCTCAGGACGTGTTGCGGGAGCAGAGGCGCTCTGGGTTTCCGCCGCAGACGCGCGAGGGATGATCTACGGAGTTCTCGAACTGGCGGATAGAGTGCGCTGCAGTTCCGATGCTTCTCTGGGACTGCGCGTGACTGGCGCGATTGAAGAATCGCCCGCGAATCGTGTGCGCAGTGTGGCCCGGGCATTTTGCAGTGAAATCGAGGATAAGCCTTGGTACTACGACAAGCAGTTTTGGCAGGATTATCTTGACATGCTGGCCTTGAATCGTTTCAACAGGTTCAATTTCGCGTTCGGTTTTGGTTACGATTTTCCGCAAGGCGTGACTGGTGACTATTTCCACTTTCCTTATCCGTATCTTGTAGATGTTCCCGGCTATGCGGACGTCCGCGTCATGCAGCTTACAACTCCTGATGGCAAGCCGCTTCCCGCGCCGGTCCAGATAAGCAAGGAAGAGCGCGATAAAAACTTCGAGATGCTGCGCTATATCTCCGCGGAGACCGGAGCGCGCGGGCTCCAGTTTCAACTGGGCATTTGGACCCATGCGTATCAGTGGACGAGAAGCCCCGGCGCGCACCACAACATTGAGGGCCTGACGCCTGAAACTCATGCGGCCTATTGCCGCGATGCATTGGCCATCATTCTTAAGGAGTGCCCTAAGATTCAAGGCCTGACGTTCCGCGTTCATGGCGAGAGCGGAATTCCCGAAGGAAGCTATCCGTT
>Ga0265314_10002807_pt1 | contig 17390 bp, 19 predicted proteins | sample 4126metaG_FD_203106 | JGI IMG/M metagenome (GOLD analysis project Ga0265314, IMG submission 203106) | Rhizosphere microbial communities from Carex aquatilis grown in University of Washington, Seatle, WA, United States - 4-1-26 metaG | ecosystem: Host-associated > Plants > Roots > Rhizosphere >... | reverse complement strand
CTGCCTCGACTGGGCGGGTCACCGCGTCGGCGCGGGCTTCGCGGTGCAGGGGAACATCCTCGCGGGGGCGTCCGTCGTCGACGAGATGGCGCGGGTCTACGAAGAGACTGTCGGCTCGCTCGTCGATAGCCTCGTCGCCGCGCTCGAGGCGGGGCAGGCGGCGGGCGGCGACAAGCGGGGGCAGCAGTCCGCCGCGGTCATCGTGGAGCGGGTCGGCGCGCGCAGCGACTCGCGCGAGGGCATCGATCGCATCTGCGACCTGCGGGTCGAGGATCACACGCAGCCAATCGTCGAGCTTCGTCGGCTGGTCGGCATCTGGACCGGGTGGGAGGCGCAGCGTCGCGCGAACGCGTTCTACGAGCGTGGTGACAATGCGAGCGCCGCCGAGGTCGTGCGGGCCGCGCTGGCGCGCGAGGAGAATCCGGGGATGCTCTATAACCTCGCTTGTTACGAGTCGCTTGCCGGCCGGCGCGACGAGGCCGTCGCGAGCCTGGGGCGCGCGATCGAGCTCGATCCGTCGTTCCGCGCGCTCGCGCGCGACGACTCTGACTTCGACGCGGTTCGCGCCGAGATCTCAGAGCTCTAGCTCGAGGAAGCGCGTGCCCGGCACCGGGTTGTGCGTGTACGGGGCGATCTCGACGAACCCGAGCTCCGCGTAGAGCGCCTGCGCGGATTCCATGCCGGGGGTCGTGTCGAGCCGCATGCGGGCATAGCCGAGCCGGCGCGCTTCGGCGACGACCGCGATCGCGAGGCGCCGGCCGAGGCCGAGGCCGCGCGTCTGCGGCTGTACGAAGAGCCGCTTCATCTCGCAGACGCCGTCCACGAGCGGCCGCAACGCCACGCAGCCCGCCAGGTGGTCGCCAGCCCGCGCGACGAGCAGCGCGCCGCGCGGCGGGGCGTACGCGCCGGGGAGCTCCGCGAGCTCGCGGTCAAAGTCCTGGAAGTCGAGCTCGAAGGCGAGCGACGCGGCGTACTCCCGCAGGAGCGCCCGTACATCGTCGCTTTCGGCAACGTCCATTTGAGTCACTGGCACGGGATGGTCCACGCCGTCACGCTATCGGCACGGAACCGGCACAGACCCGTGCGCATTCTCCCCGTACCGTTGCCGTCAAAGACAACGAAAGGAGACGCACGTGCGCAAGGCTCTTCTCATGCTCGGCCTCGTCGCCGCGCTCGCGGTCCCGGCGGTGGCTGTTGCAAAGGCTCCGCCGCCCGTCAACTGCGGCTCGTGTGGCAACAGCGGCGGCTTCACGGGCTGTGCCCAGGTGACCGCAGCGCATTCGGCGAGCGTGTCGTTCCTCGCCTCGATCAGGCACTACCTCGTCGTGAACTACTGCAAGAGCTACGGCATCATCACGAGCATCTCGATCGCAGCGCATGGTTGCGACACGAACGGCCTCGTCGATTGCAGCACCGGCCCGGCGTGGATGACCGGCGGCGGCCCCGGGTTCACCTCAGCGACGTTCGAGGCGCACGCTGGGTGGAAGGTGACGACCGCGCCCATCTTCTCGAACACCGACGTCGTCACGCTGACGGTGCCGGCCGGCTAGATGCCTCCGAAGTGGGTCACTGTGACCGTCGCGGTCCTGCTCGTGTTCGGCGTCGCGATGGTCGTCCTGATCCGGGCGATGTTGTGACGTATCGTCGCGGTCGTGGAGCTTCGCCCCACGACCGACGGCGACCTGCCGGCCATGCATCGCGTGTTTACGGACGCGATCGGCAGCGTCTTCCAGCCGCGCGGGTACGAGCCGCCGGCGCCGTCCGTCGCGGTGCTCGCCGGGCTGCAGGGGCACATCATGCGTACGGGGCGCTCGTTCGTCGCCGAGGAGGACGGCGTCGTCATCGGCTACGGGTCGTCGTGGACGCGTGGTGACGACTGGTTTCTCGCGTCGCTCTTCGTCGCTCCCTCCGCGCACGGGCGCGGGATCGGTCCGGCGCTGCTCGACGCGGTCTGGGTGCCGGCGGTGCGGCGCCGCACCATGACCGACGCGATCCAGCCGATCTCGAACGTGCTCTACGGACGGCGGGGGCTGATCCCGTCGACGCCCGTGCTGACGTTCACGGGCCGGCCGCAGCTCGACCCGGCCCCGGGGGAGCCGGCTGCCGTGGATCTCGGCGCGGTCGACGAGGCGGCCTATGGGTTCCAGCGAACGGTCGACCATGCGCACTGGTCGTCGTTTGCGCGCAGGACGGAGTGGGGCGATGCCTACTCCTACTCGGTCAATGGGTTCATCGGGCCGGTCGCGGGGCTGACGCCGGCCGCCGCTGCGCGGGCGCTCGCGGGCGAGCTGGTGGGCGCGACGGGACCGGTTCGCGTCCTCGTTCCCGGCACGTCGCGTGCGCTCGTTGAGGTCGCGCTCGCGGCGCGCCTGCAGCTGGCGCCGGTTCCGGGGCTGCTGCTCCTCTCCGAGGACGCCCCGGCGCCGACCGCGCTCGCAGTCTCGAGCTACGCGCTCTATTAAGCGTTTTCCCACAGCTGTGGGGGGTTCCGTACACTTTGGCAATGTCGGGCCAAGCCTGGGAGCTCGTCTTCATGCTCCTGATCCTGAAGATCCCGATCGTCTACCTGGGCCTCGTCGTCTGGTACGCGATCCGGGCCGAGCCCGAGCCCGGCGTCGATCCCACCGAGTACTCGGTCTGGCAGCCCTGGCGGCGTCCCGAGAGCCCGCGGCCGCGTCGCGGCGGCCCGCACGGCAGGCGCGACTCCGTCCGCGCTGCCCGCGCGCGCCGCGATAGAGTCGCGCCGTGACCTCGGCGACCGGCGACAGCTCACGCCCGGCGGAGGCAGTCGCCGGCCTGCTCGCTGCCGGCGCGCTGTTCCTCGGTGGGTTCGAGCTCCTCTACCGTCCGTTCCGGCTCGCGCCGGCGGCCGTGCTCATGCTGCTGATCGCCACGGTGATGAGCACTGAGCAGCATCGGCTGATCAAGGTCGCCTTCGCCGCCGTCGGGATCGGCTTCGTCGTCGGCGCGCCGATCCAGATCCTCCTGCACCACCCGCTCTATTAGGAGGGCTTGGCGAAACACAGCGTTGGGTCGCAGGGCCGCGCTGGTCGTCCCGATGCTGCGTCCTCAGTCGCGTCGATAGCTACGGCTATCGACGCTCCCTGCGTCCTTGCCTCGGAACGACCATCGCACCCCTGCAACGAACGGCGTTCCGCCAAGCCCTCCTAGCCGGTCGAACCAGAGGACAACCCGCATGCCCCTGGTACAACACAGGGGTGAGCACGCACGACGTCGACGGCTTGAACGCCGGGTACGCGCGCGCCCTGCTCGACGAGTACCTCGAGAACCCCGAGGCCGTGCCGTCGGAGTGGCGCGCGCTCTTCGAGAGCGGGGATTCCGAGCTGGTCGCGAGCCATCCGGGGATCGCGCGCCTGCTCGAGACGCTCCCGGCCGGAGCGCCGGACGGCAACGGCCACGCCAAAGCCCCGGCCGCCGCTCCCGCACAGGTCGCAACGGGCGAGGCCGCGGACGCCCAGCTGCTCGGCGGCGTTGCCGCCGCGATGGCGCTCGTGAAGGCTCACCGCACCCACGGCCACCTCGCCGCCCGCCTCGACCCGCTCGGGTCGGAGCCGGTGGGCGACCCGTCGCTCGAGCCGATGCGGCTCGAGCCGAAGCTCACGCCGGAGCTCCAGGCGCGCATCCCGGCGTCCGTCCTGCGAGTGCACGTCGCCGGCGAGACGCTCGCCGACGTCCTGCCGCAGCTCGGTGAGACGTACTGCGGGACGATCGCCTACGAGCTCGAGCACCTCTCCGACCACCAGCAGCGCGTCTGGCTCCGCCAGGCGATCGAGTCGGGCCGGTACCGGCAGCCGCTCGGCGCCGAGGAGAAGAAGGCGCTCTTCGGCCGCCTCTGCGAGGTGGAGGGCATGGAGCGCTTCCTGCGCAAGCGGTTCCTCGGCCAGAAGCAGTTCTCGCTCGAAGGACTGGACGTGATGATCCCGATGCTCGACGAGACGATCGAGCTCGCGTCGGAGGCCGGTGCGCACGAGGTCGTGCTCGGGATGGCGCACCGCGGCCGGCTCAACGTGCTCGCTCACACGATCGGGATGCCCTACGAGTACATCCTGCGCGAGTTCGAGGGCGAGCGGACGATCGAGGCAGTGGCCGTCGATCCGGAAGGCGGCACCGGCGACGTGAAGTACCACCTGGCGGCCAACGGCACGCGCACGACGTCGAACGGCAAGGTCGGTGTGCGGCTCGTCGCGAACCCCAGCCATCTCGAAGCGGTCGACCCCGTGGTCGAAGGGCGCACGCGCGCCGAGCAGACCGACCGCTCGACGCGTCACGGCGCGCACGACCCGTCGGTCGCTCTGCCGGTGCTCTTGCACGGCGACGCCGCGTTCGCGGGCCAGGGGATCGTCGCGGAGACGTTCAACCTGCACGGTCTCGCGGGCTACTCGACGGGCGGCACGCTGCACCTGATCACGAACAACCAGGTCGGCTTCACCACCGATCCGAACGAAGGCCGCTCGACGCGCTACTCGTCGGATCTCGCGAAGGGCTTCGACGTCCCGATCATCCACGTGAACGCCGACGATCCCGAAGCCTCGATCTCGGCCACGCGCCTCTCGATGGCCTACCGGCGCCGCTTCGGCCAGGACGTCGTCATCGATCTCGTCGGCTACCGGCGCTTCGGCCACAACGAACAGGACGAGGCCGCGTACACACAGCCGCTGATGGTCGAGCAGATCAACGCGCACCCGTCAGTGCGGGAGCTCTACCAGGAGCAGCTGATCGCAGAAGGCGTGCTGACGCCCGACGAGGCCGAGGGCTTCGTCGCCGAGGTCGAGGGCATGTTGCGCGCCGCACACGACCGGTTGAAGGCGTCCTTCGGAAACTCGGCGAAGGAAGAGCACGACGGCGCGATCCCGCGCTCGACCGGCGCCGAGGTGATCACCGCCGTCGCGGCGGACAAGTTGCTCGAGCTCAACGAGGCGCTGCTGGAAACGCCCGAGGAGTTCACAGTGCATCCGAAGCTCGCGCGCCAGCTGGAACGGCGCCGCACGGCGATGGACGAGGGCGGCATCGACTGGGGCCATGCAGAGTCACTCGCGTACGCATCGCTGCTCGTCGACGGGATTCCCGTCCGTTTGACGGGGCAGGACGTACAGCGCGGGACGTTCGCGCAGCGCCACCTCGTCCTGCACGACGTGCACACCGGTGAGACGTACACGCCGATGCAGCATCTCGACGAGGCTTCCGCCTCGTTCGAGGTCTACAACTCACCGCTCTCCGAGTATGCGTGCGTCGGATTCGAGTACGGCTACTCGGTTGCAGCGCCCGAAGCACTCGTGCTCTGGGAGGCGCAATACGGCGACTTCGCAAACGGCGCGCAGATCATCATCGACCAGTTCATCTCGTCGGCGATGTCGAAGTGGCGCGAGACGTCACGCCTGTCGCTGCTCCTGCCGCACGGCTACGAAGGGAGCGGGCCGGAGCACTCGAGCGCGCGCCTGGAGCGGTTCCTGCAGCTCGGGGCGCAGGAGAACCTCCGCATCGTCAACTGCACGACGGCAGCGCAGTACTTCCACCTGCTGCGCAAGCAGGCGCTCGACGCAACAGCTCGTCCGCTCGTCGTCGTCACGCCCAAGGGCCTGTTGCGGCTCAAGGACGCGGCCTCGACGCTGGCGGACCTCGCTGACGGTGCGTTCCAGCCGGTGATCGACGACGCGCGCACCGACAAGGACGCGGTGCGTCGTCTCGTCCTTTGCAGCGGCAAGATCTACTACGACGTGATGGGTCACGAGGCGCGCGCCGCCGCAAGCTCGGTTGCCGTTGCGCGCATCGAGCAGCTGTATCCGTTCCCGACGGAAGCGGCTGCCGCGCTCGTCGCGTCGTATCCCGCGCTCGACGAAGTCGTCTGGGTGCAGGAAGAGCCGCAGAACATGGGCCCGTGGCGGTCGATCCGACACCGTCTCGAGGAGGTCTCGGCGGGAGCCCCGTTGCGCTTCGTCGGGCGCCCGTGGCGTGCGAGCCCGTCCGAGGGCTACCCGACCGCGCACCTGATCGAGCAAGACCGCATCGCGCGCGACGCACTGACGGTCTAGGGCGCCTTAGCGGCGCCGGCGGTTGCGCTGCGCCTGCAACGCCTGCTTGGCGATGCGCGGCCCGTGCTGGCGGGCCTGCTTGGTGAGCCACTTCCGCTGCGTGGGTGGGAGGCGGCGCCAGATGTCCCAGGCGGTGAGCGCTGCACCGACCGGGCCGAGACGACGGGAGACTTTGACGCGGGGCATCGCCCCATTCTGCCGACGCGCGCTACCTGCCGTGGCCTGAGCCGTGCCCGTCACAGTGATTGCCGTGGTCGTCGCCGTTCGAGCCGTGATCGCCGTGATCGCCCTGATCGTGCTGGTCGCCGTGCCCGCTCTGGGCCGATGAGCCCGAGCGATCCGTGTACGCGGGTGTCGGCACCGTCGGAGTCGTCGGTGTTATTGGCGTGGCCGGTGTCGTGGTGACCGTCGGCACTGCGGCGGGCGACCCTGCGGGCGCCGGCGCGGCGGGCGCGGCGGTGGGGGTCGGAGCCGGAGCCGGTGCCGGAGTGGGAGTGGGGATCGGAGCCGGAGCGGGCGTGGGTGTCGGGGACGGGGCCGGCGTCACGGGGGCGGCCGGCTCGGCCGGCAGCGGCAAGTGGCGGGTCGGGCGCGGCGTCTGCGCAGGCTTCGGCGCAGTCGCGTGGTGCACGACGACGACGCGTGGGGCCGGCGCAGAGCGGTGGACGACACTCGCCAGCTGCGCGACCGGGGCAGCCGGGCTCGTCCGCGCGACGGCCGGCCGGCGCGCCACGTGCGCGCGTTTCGCGGTGTGCTTGACGACGATCGCTACGGGTGCGGCTTGCACGGCCGCCGGAACGTGGGCGGCCGCCATCCGCAGAGGGGCACTCTGCCGGTCGGGCCCGAGCAAATGCCCGGGCAAAAGCAGTAGTCCGCCAACCACTGCACAGATCAGTGCCCCCGCCGTCGTCTGCGCCCAAGACCACCTCATGGTGCCCCCTGTACTAGCCGACAACGACTTTGTGTAAAAGAGAGTATCGGTAGGGCGGGCCGAAGACTTGAGGACGCATGGGAAGCTTCAAACTCAAGCTCGTCACGTGGTTCGCGCTCTTGGCGCTCTTGCCACTCTCTGTGGCGTTCTACGGCTATGACTCGCTGACCCAGCGAAGCGAGACACGGCGGGCCGACGCCGCCCTCGACGCGGGCCTCCGCGGCATCGTCGCGGCGTATTCGGCGCGCCTGAACACGGCGACCATCGAGGCACGGCGGCTCGCCGCCGACCCGGTGCTCCAGAGTGCGTTGCGCCGGCACGACACGCGGGCGCTGGCCCGGTTCGCCGCCGCGCATCCGAGCGCGCGGTTCGCCTTCGTCCGTGGTGGCCCCGGCGCCGTCTCGGTGATCGACCACGGGCACGTGCTCGGTTCTATCTCCGTGAGCGTCCCGGTCGACAGGCAGCTCATCCTCACGCTCGCCTCCGGCCTCTCACCCTTCGACGCGCTCGTCGCCGCGCGTTCGGGACGCATCGTCGCCGGTCTCGGCCGCGGCGGCTCGCTGACGCTCACGCCGGGACACGCGGCGCGCGTTCGCGTCGCCGGGCTCGCCTACCGCGGCTTGCAGACCGCGCCGCTCGCGCGGCCACAGGGGCTGGTCTTCGCGGTGCTCCTGCCGCAGAGCTCGATCGACGCCGCAGGACGCTCGTCGGAGGATCGCCTCTTCGTCGCCCTGCTGGCGTCGGTGCTCGTCTTCAGCGTCGTCACGTATCTGCTCGGGCGGTCGATCGTGCGCACGCTGCGGCGACTCGGTGAGGCCGCGAACGCGATCGCGCACGGCCGTTTCGGTGAGCGCGTCGACGTGCGCGGACGCGATGAGTTCGCCCAGCTCGGCACGGCGTTCAACGAGATGGCGACGCAGCTCGAGCAGCGGGTGGTCGAGCTCGAGACTGAACGCAACCGCATGCGCGAGGCGACGGCGCGGTTCGGCGAGGCGCTGATGGCGACCCACGATCCCGGTCAGCTCGTGCGCGTCGTCGTGGAGTCCGCGGTGGAGTCGACCGGTGCAACCGGCGGCATCGTGCTCGGGCCGCACGGAGAGATCGCGCGCGCCGGCGACCCGGATGCCGGTGCGGAGCGGATCGCCTTCCCGCTGCGCATCGGTACGTCCGATTTCGGGCAGCTCGTAATCGCATCCGACTCGTTTGACGCGGAACAGGTGGAAACCGCAGCGGTGCTCGCGAATCAGGTCGTGGTGGCGCTGGAGAACGCGCGACTGCATCGGCTCGTCGAGCAGCAGGCGCTCGTCGACAGCCTGACGGGCCTTGCGAACCGCCGCAGCATCGAGGACACGCTGCGCTCCGAGCTCGTGCGGGCCGCGCGCTTCAGCGACGACGTCTGCGTGGTGTTCGCAGACCTCGACTTCTTCAAGCGCGTAAACGACCGGTACGGCCACGCGGCTGGTGACGAAGTCCTGAAGGCGTTCGCTGCTGCGTTGCGCAACACCGTGCGCGAGAGCGACGTTGCAGGCCGCTGGGGCGGCGAGGAGTTCGCGCTGGTGCTCACCGGCACGGACTCGGCGGGCGGCGCGCGTTTTGCGGAACGCGCCCGGGCGGCGATCGAGGCCACGGTCGTGCAGATGCCGGACGGCGAAGCGCTGTCCGTGACGGCCAGCTTTGGCGTCGCCTCCTACCCGGAGGCCGGCGACTTCGGCGAATTGCTCGCCGCCGCGGACTCGGCGCTGTACGAGGCGAAGCGCGCAGGCAGGAACAGGGTGGTCGTGGCCCCTGAATCGACCACCCCGAAGATCGTCTAAACTCCCCCGCCGGGAGACCTTGGCGTCAAGTAGGAGGGTGTATGGCCGTCGACACGTCGTCGATGTTCGCGCAGGTGATCCAGGACCATCTCGAATTGAAGCGACGCAACGCGGCGCTCGAACACGAGATGCCGCTCGAGAAGTACATGTCGGACGATCCGTTCGAGAACCACCCGCTGTTCAAGACCGAGGAGCAGGCACGGATCGAGGAGACCATGGACGGTGTCGCCGGAATCGAAGGCGAGAAGACTTCGCTCGACTGGCCGACCACCGAGGACACGTTCATCGACAAGCCCGGCCCGCCGCCCGTTCCCGAGGCGACGGAAGAGGCAGCCGCCCAGGCGCCCGACCCGGACCAGCCGTCGGACGAGAATCTCTGGTCACGCTCCCGCGACTTCGACTGGGGCGACTGAGCCGAGCGAGGTGATTTCGGCGACGAGCTCGCCGACGACGTTCAAGCGCTCGCGGTGGCGATGAGTAGCGTCGACACGTGGCGGATCCGTTCTGGGAGCGACTTGGGCGCGCCGGCGATGCCTGCCTCGACCTCGTCCTGGCCGAGCAGCGTGATTGTCGAGTACGCCCCGCGGCGCACGCGCTCGATCACATCGTCGCGCGAGAGCTCCTCGACGACCTCGAGCCGCTCCGACACGACCGACGCGAAGCCGGCGCCGAGTAGCGTGTCTTGCAGCTCCTCCTCGCCGGGGAACCGCGCCAGCTCGATCCCGACGAACGAGGGGAACAGCCGCGCTGCCCAGTGGTCGCCGATTCGCTCGGGGTCTGCGGTCTTCACCCAGTAGACGGCGTCCTCGCGGAGCACGCGGCGCGCCTCGGAGAACGCGTGCGGGCGGTCGAAGAGATGAACGGCGAAGTTGCTGAGCGCCGAGTCGAACGACGCGTCCGAGAGCGGCAGCTCCTCCGCTCGTGCCTGCACGAGCTCGACCGACGGCGGCACGATCTCCCGTGCCGCCGCGAGCATCTCCGGCGAGACGTCGACCGCGGTGACGCGGGCGTCGCAGCGCTCCGCGAGGGCCGCCGCCGCGCGGCCCGGGCCGCAGCCGAGCTCGAGCACGCGCGTGCCGGGAGCGACGTGCCGCTCGGCGAACAGCTCGAGCGCGCGGTCGTCGCCACCGTGACGAAGGCGCACGTATCCCTCGATGTTCCAGAGGCTCACGCCCGGGACGCTACCCGGCGACGCGCTGCTCGATCACCTCAGGCCGGTCGGCCGGAGGCCTCGTCTCGACGGTCACGGGAGATACCCTGTCCGTTCGTGCCGCCGCTGAAGACAACGACTTCGTACGTCCCGACGGGCGACCAGCCGCAGGCGATCGACGCGCTGGCGGACGGGCTTCGCGCGGGTGAGCGCTACCAGACGCTCCTCGGCGCGACCGGCACCGGGAAGACCGCGACGATGGCCTGGATCATCGAGCAGGTGCAGAAGCCGGCGCTGATCATCGCGCACAACAAGACGCTGGCCGCGCAGCTCTGCAACGAGTTCCGCGAGTTCTTCCCCGACAACGCGGTCGAGTACTTCGTCTCGTACTACGACTACTACCAGCCCGAGGCGTACGTGCCGCAGGCCGACCTCTACATCGAGAAGGACAGCTCGCGGAACGACGACATCGACCGGCTGCGCCATGCGGCGACGTCGAACCTGCTCTCACGGCGCGACACGATCATCGTCGCCTCCGTCTCGTGCATCTACGGCCTCGGTTCGCCGGAGGAGTACGAGAAGAAGATCGTCTTCCTCGCCGCCGGCGAGGAGACCGACCGCGATCTCGTCCTGCGCAAGCTGATCGACATCCAGTACGCACGCAATGACACGATCCTCGGGCGCGGCCGCTTCCGTGTGAAGGGCGACATCATCGAGATCCAGCCCGCGCACTCCGAGACGGCGTATCGCATCTCGTTCTTCGGCGACGAGGTCGAGCAGATCTCGCACTTCGACCCGCTCACGGGCGAGGTGCTCTCGAAGCTCGACCACATCACGGTGTTCCCGGCGACGCAATACGTCACGTCGGCGCCGACGATCGAGCGCGCCGCGGTCGAGATCCGGCACGAGCTCGAGGAGCAGGTGAAGCTGTTCGAGTCGAAGGGGATGATGCTCGAGGCGCATCGGATCAGGCAGCGCACGGAGTACGACCTGGAGATGATGCGCGAGCTCGGCTTCTGCAACGGGATCGAGAACTATTCGCGGATCCTCGACGGCCGTCCCGCGGGCTCGGCGCCGCACACGTTGCTCGACTACTTCCCGTCCGACTTCGTCGTCTTCGTCGACGAGTCGCATCAGACGGTGCCGCAGATCGGCGGCATGTACGAAGGCGACCGCTCGCGCAAGCAGACGCTCGTCGACTTCGGCTTCCGCCTGCCGAGCGCGCTCGACAACCGTCCCTTGCGCTTCGACGAGTTCCTTGGGAAGGTGCCGCAGGTGGTGTTCGTCTCTGCGACCCCGGGCGCATGGGAGCTGCGCCAGTCGACGAAGGTCGTCGAGCAGCTGATCCGGCCGACGTACCTCGTCGATCCTGAGGTCGAGGTGCGCCCGACGCGCAACCAGATCGACGATCTCCTGAACGAGATCCGTCGCCGCGAGGAACGGGGCGAGCGCGTGCTCGTCACGACGCTGACCAAGAAGATGTCGGAGGACCTGACCGACTACCTGCTCGAGGCGGGCGTCAAGACGCGGTATCTCCACTCCGAGGTCGACACCCTCGAGCGCATCCAGATCATCCGTGAGCTGCGGCTCGGCGAGTACGACGTGCTCGTCGGCGTCAACCTGCTCCGCGAGGGCCTCGACCTGCCGGAGGTCTCGCTCGTCGCGATCCTCGACGCGGACAAGGAAGGCTTCCTGCGCGGCAAGACCGCGCTGATCCAGACGATCGGTCGCGCCGCGCGCCATCTCGAGGGCCGCGTGCTGATGTATGCCGACAAGCAGACCGAGGCGATCAAGGGCGCGCTCGAGGAGACGAGCCGCCGGCGCGTGACGCAGCTCGCCTACAACGAGGAGCACGGCACGACGCCGCTGTCGATCATCAAGGGCGTCTCCGACATCGCCGAGTTCTTGCAGCTCGAGCAGCCGCACGTGCCGAGCTCGCGCCGCCGCCGCGGCGACAAGGCCGAGGGCATGAGCCGCGAGGAGCTCGAGAAGCTCGCGATCACGCTCGAGGAGGAGATGTTCCAGGCGGCCGAAGAGCTGCGGTTCGAGTACGCCGCCAAGCTGCGTGACGAGATCAAGGCGCTGCGGCGCGAGCTGCTGGCGTTCGCGGAGCCGGAGCGCGTATGAGCCTCGGGTTCATCCTCGCGATCCTGATCTCGGGGTTCATCACGGGTGGGCTGGCACGCTTCGCGATCCCGGGCCCCGACCCGATGCCGATCTGGCTGACGATCGCGATCGGTCTGACCGGCTCGATCGTCGGCGCGGCGATCGGCAACGCGATCTCGCACGACAACGGTTATCTCGTCTCGTTCCTCTCCTTCGGGATCGCGATGGCGCTCGTCGCCTCGTACCGGCGCTTCGTGCAGAAGCGGCCGATCTGGGGACCGGGCGCGCTGGCGTTCCCGGAGCGCGGGCTCGGTGTCGAGCACCAACGCGAGCGGCTGCAGAAGCTCGGCATCGACCCGAACGCGCTGAGCCCGGACCCGAAGCGGCTCGAGCGCGTGCGGCTCGAAGCGATGCTGCAGGAGCTGCACCGCGCCGGCGTGCTGACGGACGAAGAGCTCGCCGCCAAGCGCGCTGCGCTCGACGAACGGACCTAGTCGACTCTGATTCCGGCGCAGCCGGAACCAGAATCGCGAGTTTCTCGGAGGTCGCGGCGGTTCGAAACTCGTGAATCTGGTTCGGCTACGCCGAATCAGATTCAGGAGTGACCGCGAGCGGCTCGCGGCCGCGCGGGAACCGGCGCGTCGCCGTGAGGCCCCAGTCCTCGTCGCGCCAGATGTACGTGTCGACTGCGAGCACGCGCTCGACGGCCGTGTAGACGACGCAGCCGCGTGCTTCGCCGCGACGGTGTGGGCGCGGTTGCCCGAGCCCGGGCGCGATCGAGACGACGACGCCACGCGCGTCGTCGCCGATCACCTCGAACTCGTGCCGCTCGCTGACGGTGCCCTGGTGGATGTGGCCGCCGACGATCAGCTCCGCGCCCGAGTCGACGAGCTTCGCGAGCACGTGGTTGCGGCGGGCGACCGGCTTCTTCCGCGACCGCCACGGTGCGCCGATCATCTGGTGGTGCAACGCGACGACGCGCAGCGCGCCCGGCGCGGCGCGGCGGAGCTTGGCCGTCACCCGTTCGAGCTGTGCGTCGCTGACGCCGCCCGACTGGTGCCGCCAGGGGCGGACAGAGTTGAGTCCGACGACGTGCACGCCTTCGCCGGCGTGCTCCGGCTCGGGTGTCTGCCACTGGCGCTCGAACTCGCGCCACGGGGTCGTGAAACGCGCGGGAAGGGTGTACGGGATGTCGTGGTTCCCGGGCACGGCCAGCACCGGTGGGCCGAGCCGGCGCAGGAAGGCCGCTGCGCGCTCGTGCTCGCCGCGCCGGCCCCGGTTCGTGAGGTCGCCGCTGGCGATCACAAGGTCAGGAGCCACTCGTGCGAGCAATCCCGCGAGCGCCTCGCCGAGCTCCGGGTCGTCTCCAGCCCCGAAATGGAGGTCGGAAACGTGGAGGATGCGAGTAGCCACCGCCGAAGCAGGCTATACAGTGACCGAGATGGCCGACGAGCAGTCGACTGAGATCTTCGACGACCTGTACCTCGGTCTCCGCGCGGGCGGTGCACTGCGCAAGCAGCGCCGTGGCGAGGAGCTGACGAACGAGGAGCGCGAGGCGCTCGGACGCTGGCAGCGCCTGTCCGCCTGGCGCAAGGGCGTCGCGATCGGCGGCTTCGCCTTCGGCACGTTCGGCCTCGGCTTCACCCTCGGCGGCCTCCTGTTCGGCCGCTGGCGCAAGGCTTAGTCGAGCGGCCACCAAGTCTGATCGACTCGGGCGTAAGGACTGTGACTGTGGATGGGCCCTGTCTGGGGCTGTCGTCAGGTTGGTGCCGGTGCTCTTCGTTTGTGACTCAGCGTAAGGATGACCCCGCGTTCGGGTGTCTTTCCAGTGATATGTCCGGGCGAAGAGACCGGTACCGGCCTGGCGTCCGCTTGCTGGCCTGATCAGAAGCCTGTCCGCCTTTGGAGGCGTGACCCATCACAGTCCTGCCGTCAGCGGTTCTCATCCCCAGACCGGCACCGGTTGTTGTCCCCCAACCTGGGCTGGAGGTCGATGAGTGATGCTTGCAGACGAGCTGGACTTCGTCTTGGGTGTCGATACCCACCGCGACGTGCATGCGGTCGGTGTGATCGAAGTACGAAGCGGTGTCGTGGTGTTCGAGGCGGCGATCGCCGCAGACAGCGACGGTTACGCAGAGGCGCTCCGGCTTGCGCAGCGTCACGCGCCGGGGCGGCGCGCGTTCGCGGTCGAAGGCACCGCCTCATTTGGTGCAGGGCTGACTCGCTTCCTCGTCGAGCGTGGCGAGCAGGTGTTCGAGGTCGGACGGTTGCGGCGGGAGCGTCGCTCAGGCGGCAAGACAGACGCGCTCGATGCGGTCCGGGCCGCCAGAAGCGTGCTCACTCAGAAGCGGCCGTCGCTGCCGCGCAGCAGCGGGGAGCGGGAAGCGTTGCGGGCACTGGTAGCGGCCCGCGAAGGCGCGGTGAATGCAAAGCAGGCGGGTCTCAATCAACTGCGAGATCTGCTCGTCACGACACCCGAGCCGCTCCGCGGCGAGCTCCGGACGCTCACACAGGCGAGACTGCTCAACCGTCTCGCCGCCACACGACCTGAGCGGCGGCGTAACCCGGAACTGCGCGGCATCATGCTTGCCTTGCGGGCGCTCGCACGCCGCGTGCAAAGCCTGACTCTCGAGGAGCGCCAGCTCGCTCGTGAGATCGAGAAGCTGATCCGAACGCTCGCACCCCAACTACTCGAACAGCCCGGCATCGGAGCGCTCCTAGCCGCGCAGGTCGTGCTCTCCTGGTCGCACCCAGGCCGGATCGCGAACGAGGCCGCCTTCGCCCGCCTCGCCGGCGTCGCCCCAATCCCAGCCTCCTCCGGCCAAACGATCCGCTACCGACTCGACCGCAGCGGAGACCACAAACTCAACCGCGCCCTGCACCTGATCGCCAACACACGCAAACGGACACACCCCGCCACGATCGCCTACATCGAACGACGCATGCAAGAACGCAAGACACGACGCGAAGCAAACCGCTGCCTCAAACGCTACCTCGCCCGCAACCTCTACCGCCTACTCGAACACGGACCACCAATGGCGACTTGACAAACATAGAAGCATCTAGCCCAGACGACGGATCCTTCGTCGACGTAGGGTGGCCGCGTGTCGTTGGCCTTCTGTGGACGGTGCGGGGCTGGGCTTGAACGGCGGCCTGTATCCGGCAGACCGCGGGACGTTTGCCCCGAGTGCGGGTGGATCAACTACGAACAGTTGAAGGTCGGCGCGGCCGCGCTCGTCGTCCGTGACGCCCGGGTGCTCCTCGTTCGTCGCGGTACCGAACCGTTCGTGGGCCGTTGGAGCCTTCCCGCCGGGTACGTCGAGAACGATGAAACGCCCGGCGCGGCGGCGCGCCGCGAAACGCGTGAAGAGGTCGGGATCGACGTAGCAATCGGCGGGCTCACAGGTGTCTATTTCTTTGACGATGACCCGCGTGGCAACGGGATCCTGATCGTGTACGAGTGCTCCGCGGAGGCGGGCAAGCCTCGATCCTCGGCCGAGGTGACTGAGGCGGCCTATTTCGCCCCCGACACCGTCCCTGCCGAACTGGCGGGCGCAGGGCACGATCAGGCGATCCGCGACTGGGCTTCCCGCTCGCTCAGGGGACATTCCTGAACGCTGGCCCACGCCACTGAACCTGATTCGGCGCAGCCGAACCAGGTTCACGAGTTTCGAGTTGCCGATGGCCTCTGAGAAACTCGCGAACCAGATTCACAGAACGAATCTGGTTCGGTGTGGTTCGGGGGCCATTCGTGAACACTGGCCCAGGCGAGAGTAGCGGGGTCGCCTATCTTGAAGTCATGAGTTCTGACGGCGAACAGCGAGACGCGGAGCGCAAGGAGCGCAAGGAGCGCGAAGGATCTCAGGAGTTCGTTCCTGATCCGACGTTGAAGGATGGAGGCGTCTCGCTCGGCCAATCAATGTGTGGCACCGTCCGTTGGTTCAAGCCGGACAAGGGTTACGGCCGCATCACTGGCGACGACGGCTACATCTATTTTGTTCTCTTTTCAGCCATCGAAGGCAAGGGATATGGGGAGCTTGTCGAGGGCCAGCGCGTCTCCTTCACATGGAACGGAGGTCGCCAAGACTTCGACCGAAAGACCGCTGAACACGTCCGTCTGATCGACTCGTGACTCCAGCGCCATAGTCCGAAAGGGCCTGGCAAGCGTTGCGACTCCCGCTGCGTCGGGAGATAAGTCCCCATCCCGCGAGCCTTCCCGCTCAGGGTGTATTCGCGAACACTGGCCCAGGCGACTTCCCGCAGACTGTGACCGTGGCTGTGCTCGCCCTTCGAGTTCTTCTCGCCCCTTGCTTTGTCGTTTTCGCGTCACTCGTCGCTCGGCGTTTTGGTGTGCGCATCGGTGGCGTTGTCGCCGGACTGCCGGTGATCGCGGGGCCAATCCTTCTCGTGCTGGCCCTGCAACATGGGTCGGCCTTCGCGAGCAGGGCGGCAGCCGGTGTGCTGCTCGGAATGGTCGGGCTGGCGGCGTTCGTGCTCGCGTACGTTGCGACCGCTAAATGGCTTTCTTGGCCGAGTGCCGTCGGCGCGGCCTATACGGCGTTCGCGCTCGCCGTCGTCGCCATGAGGCCACTGTCGGTTGGCGCGCTTCCGGCGCTCATCATCGCGTGCGGGACGCTCGTTCTCACGCTCGGGCTGTTGCCACGACCGCCGCGCGTCGATGCGGAGCCGCTTGCACCCGCGCGTTGGGATATGCCTTTCCGTGCGGCGTGCACTGCGGTTGCCGTAGTCACCGTGACCGCCATCGCGACGACACTCGGCCCTCACCTGAGCGGCCTCATCACATCGTTCCCGATTATCACGGCCGTGCTTTCGGTGTTCACGCACGCACACCGGGGACGCGACGAGGCAATCCGGCTACTGCGTGGCTTTACGGTCGGGTTCTTCTCGTACGCCGCGTTTTGCTTCGTCGTCGCTGCGACGATCCGACCGCTCGGAGTGAGTGGCTGCTTTGCGCTTGCGGCTGTCCTCGCGCTTTGCGTGCAGGCGACCGCGGTGGCGGCGAGTCAGGGGCACGTCCTTCGCCCGCGACAGATCACACCGCCGCAGAACGAAGTCAGTTCCGCCGACGCGATTCCGCCCGCGTAGCTATCAGGCGTCATACCGGAACACTCGCGCAGGCGACGCTCGTAACCCCCTGCGTTGCAAAGACGCCTACGCGTCTTCCGTACGCGTTACTCCGAGTCGCCGGTCTGGAAAAAGCTCGCGATCGCGCCTGCCGAGCCCGCGACGACGAGCACGGCCCAGATCTCGAGGAAGACATCGACCACTCGTCCGGCAACGCTGAGCGGATTCTTGATCTGCGACGAAACCGTCAGGAG
>Ga0265314_10002806_pt1 | contig 17393 bp, 15 predicted proteins | sample 4126metaG_FD_203106 | JGI IMG/M metagenome (GOLD analysis project Ga0265314, IMG submission 203106) | Rhizosphere microbial communities from Carex aquatilis grown in University of Washington, Seatle, WA, United States - 4-1-26 metaG | ecosystem: Host-associated > Plants > Roots > Rhizosphere >... | reverse complement strand
CGTGACCGTGGAAGACAGGCGCGGCAATGAGCTGAAGCGCGAGCGCAGGCAGGCGGCCGCGGCCCAGGGATGAGTAGTCGCGACGGATGCGGGCTTCAAGTTCGGGCAGGCTGGCCCGGGCGCTTTCGCCCATGCCGGAGAGCAGATTGAAGGCCGCCTGGGCGTCGTAGATGGCGCGGGGCATGGCCTGGAAGCTGAGCAGGTTCACGGTCTGCTGGTGCAGCTCGTCCATGGCGGTCTGGCCGAACTCACTGGCCGGGACGAGCATGGTAACCGCAGCGGTGCGCACCGGGGCAGCCTGCTGAATCCGGCCGAGGAGAAGCGCGAATGCCAGCGCCGCCGGATGCGCCGGCACGGTAGCTGGCGTGAGCAGATCCGCCGGAGGGGTGTCGGTTTCCAGCCAGGGGGCGCGAATTAGGACGCCGGGCTCGCTTTCAAGCACGCCGGAAAGGTCGAGAACGGTTGAGCCGGCGAGCAGGGCGTTCTTCCAAAAATTCAGGGTCATCTCCCGCGAGCCGCAGAAGAAGGCAAAGTCAATCTTGTCCCAGGAGTCGGAGAGGATGGGCTGGATGAAGGTGATCTCGTCGCCCACCTGGTCAAGCTGGCCCTGGGCGGCCGCGTCGTCAAGCAGGATAAATGAAGCCGTGGCCAGGGGCGAGTCGCCAATGGCGTCTTTGAGTTCCTTGCCGAGGAGAGTGGATGCGCCAGCAATAGCGATGCGGTACACGGGCTTCCTTTACTGCGACAACTACGGGGTCCGCGGATCTGCGTCCGTGGAACGGGTGGGGTGGAGGCGGTAGCGCCGGCGCCGCGACCAGGAGTAAGCCGCGCGCGCCCAAATGCCGGAGAACATGTACACGAGCGCGATGCAGAAGAAGACGGGGCCGGAGAACCGCACAATGAGGAACAGCATGATGGCCAGCAGAAGGAGAATCTGCGAAGGATGACTACGGGAGAAACTGATCTCCTTGCCGGACCAGAAGCGCCAGGTGCTGACCATGAGGAATCCGCAGGTGCCGACGAGGACAAGCCAGATGATGGCGATCCACCAGGCGGGGTTGGGGATGCCGTTGAAGAAATGCACGCTGGCGGCGATGATGCCGGCGGCGGCGGGGATGGGCATGCCGACAAAGTACTTGCGGTCAGGGCGGCCGGGATTGCGCGGCACGGGGTTGTGGCTGATGTTGAAGCGCGCCAGCCGGGAGGCGCCGCCGATAAGGAAAAGGAAGCAGACAAACGGCCCCAGATGCTGGAGGTTTTCGCGCAGGAGCGGATTCTCAGAGGTGGGCAGGAAATAAAAGCCCCAGATGAAGGCGAGGAGACTGGGGGCGACGCCGAAGGTGATCACGTCAGCCAGCGAATCGAGCTCCTTGCCGAATTCGCTGACGGTGTTGGTCATGCGCGCGATGCGGCCGTCAAGCGCGTCAAAGGGGATGGCGATGAGGATGGCCAGCGCGGCCCGGTTGAGGTGGACCTGCGCATTGGCGTTGGCGGCGATTGAGGCGATGCTCTCGGTAATAGAGAAATAGCCGAATGCGATGTTGCCCACGGTGAAGAGCGAGGGCAGGAGGAACATTCCGCGGCGAAAGCGCGCTCTGGCCTGAGCGCGCGCGCGGGAATCGTGGCCGTTCACCGCAGGTCTCCTTGCTGGTCATCGGGTTCGGCATGGGCCCCGGCGGAGCGCAGTTGTTGGGGCCTGCCCGCAGCTCCGGCGCCGGCCATCATCACGGCGAGGACGCTGGAGCCCCCCCTCACGCGCTGGCCGACCTTGACCTGGAGCTCGGCTTCGGCAGGGATCAGAACATCGACGCGCGAGCCGAACTTGATTAGGCCCACGCGCTGGCCGCGCTCCACGCGATCGCCCTCGCGGTGCGGGAAAACAATCCGCCGGGCGATAAGGCCCGCGATCTGCTTGAACGTGACCTCAATGCCTTCGCCGCGCATGGTCACAATATTTTGTTCGTTCTGGTCGGCGGAGGCCGGGTTCATTGCGTTCAGGTACTTGCCTTTTTGATATTGCACTCGGCTCAGGACGCCGGCGATGGGGGCGCGGTTCACGTGCACATCAAAGACGTTAAGGAAGATGCTGATGCGCTGGCGCGGGCCGTTAGGCGTGGAAAGCGCGATAGTTTCCGTCACCAGGCCGTCGCCGGGGGAGACGATGAGACCGGGATCTCCAGGGATGGCGCGCCGCGGATCGCGGAAGAACCAGAGGAAGAAGGCAGCCAGGACCAGCGGAGGAATCGCCCACCATCCGCTGCGCGTCACCCACACAAGCAGGGCGGCAATCGCCGACAGGCTGACACCGTAGATGTAACCGTCACGCACCATCTTCAGAAAAAGCCTCCGCGCCGGTTCCTGGACGGCAACGGGCGGGGCAGGCTCCTTCGATTATACGGTTGTTCACGATTGGCAAGGGCATGGAGAAGACACACTTGACGCGCAGGGGCAGAATTGCACGCCACTCCGTCTCGACCCTGACCTTCTTCCGCCTCTGCAGCGGAGCTACGCCATTACCGCCTGGCGGCGCTCGAGGGCGTATATGAGGTCCTTGGCATGAAGTTTCAGCTTCTTCAGCCGAACTTCTTCGAGCTGTTCGTCATCGGAAAGATACGGTTTTTGAACCAGTTCTTCCAACCGCTGAGCGTAGCGACGGTGCTCGCCGTGCAGACGATCTATTTCTTCGCTCAGCGGATCGTGAATTTCGTCCATCTTGCCCTCCATCTATGTCCGAACATTAACAAATAGCTCCGGAACCGTCGAGTTGGCAAGCGGGAATTTATGGGGAAGGCGGCTGGGGTAATTGAATTGTGCGAGAACGCTGCAAATGTGATGCAAATCACAACACAGAAAAGCGCCGGAAGCCCTTAACCCCTCAAGTGGCCGCCACCCAGTCCACCGTCAGCTCCGTCAGCTGCCCGTTGGTAAAGACCGCCCTGATCGATTCCGACTGCCAGTAGGTCCCATAATCCTCGCGGATTTCGGCTTCGCTTTGCTCTGGATGGGATTTGAGAATCTGGGCCAGATCCTTGGCGCTCGTCTTCTTTTCCATCTCGAAATCCCAAAAGAGCTTTTCTGTAGCTGCTTTCGTGCTCCGTGACCGCCGCGTCGGTAGGCCTAATGCCGAGATAATGTCCTGGGAGCTCATTCCAAGGTGGATTCCAGCCTGAGTAGCGATTCCGCGGGTGATCGAGGGGGACCGGCGGCAAAACTCACCCTTTTTCAGCGGTCCAGCCCCGGCGGCCAAAGTGAAGTAAAAATCCATCTCACCCCTGCCGAAGAACAGCCGCGTGTTTTCCCCCGGATTACTGGACCGATAACAGACAAGTTCGTCGTAGTCCCCGGCATCTCCGGGAGCTGCGGATTCTATCTTTCCGAGTCTCCGCGCGGCCTGCGCCGGCGGGTCTTCCCTCCCCATGAGATCGACCCCGGCAATGCGGAAGTTCGCGGCCGGAAGCTCACCGTGCTGCTCACGAAATTTCCTACCCTTCTCGTCCTCAGCATAGGTATCGGTCTTGCCGGGGGGCGCGATCCCGGGCTGCTGTTGACCGGAGAAACGGTTCACAGCGAGGCACAGCGGAAGAGCAGTCAATAGAAGTCGAAGGCGAATCCGTGATTGCCACATGATTGTTTGCCAACAATTATGCGCCCATACGCATGACAATGGCGTCTTCAGGCGGATCGGCGTAGTACGCCTTGCGGCAGCCGGACTCCGCGAACCCAAGCGAGCGGTAGAGGCTGCGGGCGGGTAAGTTGGAGGCGCGCACCTCAAGAAAGAGCGTCCGGACGGCCCGCTCACCCAGGTGCGCGGCCAGACGACTGAACAGCGAGCGGGCTACTCCCTGGCGCTGGAACCGGGGTGCGACGGCGATGGATTCGAGCTCTGATTCTGACCCCACGATGGAGGCGATGGCGAAGCCGGCCAGTGCGCCGTCGGAGTCTTCGGCCACAAGCGCGATCCGCTCGGGCTGGCTGACAGGATGCAGCGCGACCTGGTAAGTGCTTTGGGGCCAATGCGGTGCGGCGGGCAACAGGTCAGCCAGTGCCGTGACGGCGGGAATATCCGCCGGCATCATGGCCCGGATGCGCAGCTCGGCGCTCATCGGGCCGGGCTCCCGCCGGATTCCGCCGAACGGCCCTTCTCGCCGAAGATTTCGGCGTCGGAACGGCGGAGGTAGTGCCCGTCGAGGAGGGCTACGTCGTCGAAGTCGCCGCTAGCGATCCGCGCCACGGCCAAGCGAAGCGCGTCAGAGGCATTCGGCTCGGCAACCCTGACCAGTTCAGCCACGGGCCATGCGGCGGCCAGCAGGGCTTCCGCGCTCGGATCGCACACTGCAACCCGGGCCGACTGGCCGAGTGCGGCAAGGTCCTCCGCCCCGGCCAGCAATTCCCGCTCGCCCAGGCGCAGATAGATTTCATGCCGGTGTGCATCCAGGGCGGCATTGGCGACACCGGCATCGGCGGCGAGCACGCCCAGGCGGCTTAAAGCGATCACGGGAATGCCCGCGCCCTCAGCCAGGCCCTTGGCCGCGCTCAGGCCCACGCGCACGCCGGTAAAGCTCCCCGGGCCATTGACGACGACGAGCGCGCCGATCTCCCGCAAACGAACTCCATTCGCCTTGAGGAGCGCTTCAACGGCCGCAACCAGCGTAGCCGAGTAGGTGCGGCCCTCCAGCGTCGCCTCACTCAGAACCTGCATGGCGGAATCGGCGAGGCGAGCGAGGGCAACAGAGCCGGTGGGCCCGCAGGTGTCAATGCCGAGCAACAGCATCCCACCGACTTCGGCTCGGTTCTCAATTGGCGTGCCCATTCAATCCATTGTTCACCATCGAATCGGGCTCACGCGCTCACTGCTGCGCCTGCTGCACGGTTACGGTGAGGTCCCAGGTAGCGCCGTCCTTGGTCACATGAATTGTCTGGTTCACTGGCTCGGCCTGGCCGTTGGTCCAGTTCAGATGAACGCTGTTCATCGAGCTGGATAGCTGGCTGAAATTATTCGCCTGCGGAACCACGACGCCGGCGCTGGCCATGCTGCCCTGCGCCTGCGCCAGCGCCCGCTTCTGCATGTCTGCGATCACTGCCTGCCCCGCCGGCCCCATGAGCCAGCCCACGTCGCTCTTGTGCGCCTCAATCTGCGCTTTGTCCTGGTCCATGGCCGCAGTACTGCTGCTGGAGGACGATGAGGAACTGGCGGCGCCCGGCACGGAAGGCGCGCCGCCGGTGACCGCATTGGTGGCCGAAGAATTCACTTCGTTGGCTGCGATCACCGAGGACAAAAACGATAGCAACAACGTTGTCTTCTGCGTGTGTCCCAGCGCCGTCACTTCTTCCTGGGGCACGGTCATACCTGCCAGCGGAGCCTGGAACAGCGGCTGCGGATCACACAGGGTCACCTGCGGGGGCTGCTTGATGGTGGCCATGTACTGGTGCGAGCTGGAAAGCGTTACCGGGATTTGCCTGGTGCCCCCGTTGGCCTGGTGATCGATTGACACCATGTCCCACGAGGCCACGTTGACTGACATCTGGCCGCCATTCTCCCATTTCGGCGTGTAGCAACTGTGGCCCAGGTCCAGGTCCAGCTTCATTTTGGCCTTGCCCGTCCAGGTCGCGTTCAGGTGCGACCCGTCACTCCCTACCGTCGTGACCTTCAGATTCATGTTCACGTTGAATGTCATCAGCTTGTCCATCTTCTCGATGGTCTTCTGAAACTGGTCCATGTTCGTCGACGGACCGCCCAGCAGCTCCGTGTCCCGGTAAAGCTCCGCATACACCGGGCACAGGTTGTACTGGTGCCCGCTCAGCACCTTGGTTTCAATGTCGTCCACAATGGAAGCCGTCCACGTGCTCACGTATTGCATGGTCTGGCTGTCCGATTGACTGCTTCCCGACTGGATGGCGACCAGCAGGATGCCGTCCCGGCCCGCCTTGAGCAGGAACATGATCCCCGCATACGCCATCTTGGAGTTTTTGTCGTAGCTTTTGGCCATCTCATAGCTCTTCTGCATCAGCCGATTGCCGATGGCCGCCAGCGCCTGGTTGATGGCACTCTCATTGAATTGGCCCAGCGCCTTTTCCGCGGCCGGCGTCAGCGTGCCCGCCGGCAGTTGCTGGTAGAGCCCCGCCTGGTGGGCAATCGCCGTCAACTCCGCGGCCTTGGCCACCTCAGGATTCTCTGAGGCTGTCACCCACGCGGCAACCTGCGCCTCGCCCTGTGTCGGGGTGTTGTCTCCGCACAAATGGCACGGGAAATCCACCACTGGCGGCACCGGCGCCGGCGACTTGGGCGCGTGGTTCGCCCAGTCCAGATCCGCGTTCAGCTTCTTTATGTTTGAAGTCGCCCAGAAGATAACTTCCGCGCTCTTCTGCGAGTCATAGTTCGGGTACGCGGCCGCGCTCGCATTAAGCGCCAGGCAAATCAGCACCACGCCCGCCACTCGCCCGGCCAGCCTCCGGTTTCCCCAGCCAGCAGCGGTCATTCGCGTTGGGTTGTAGTTTGGAGAAGTGAAACGCTTTCCCAAGACACGCATCGCAGGACCTCTCTATCGCTTGCCACGCCACGGCACACATCGGGATGCGCTGCGGTGCTGGAGGCCCGTGCATCTCTTCCGGCGTTAATCGCGGTGTGACGATTTGCGGTAGTATACGGGGCCTGGTACACGAAGAGCATCAGGATTCTTCCCTGCACCCCGCAGCGGACACGCTTCGGCTAATCTGGAATGAGCAGCATCTTCCGGCAATCCCAACAGCCTATCAGAGGAGCAGACCCTTGGCGGCCGCGGCGGCAACCCTCACCTTCCATGACACGTGGCGGCCGCGCGCCAATCCGTGGGCCATTGCCCTCACCGTGACGATGGCCACGTTCATGGAGGCGCTGGACAGCTCCATTGCCAACGTGGCTATGCAGCACATTGCAGGCACGCTCTCCGCAACTCAGGACGAAGCCACCTGGGTGCTCACCAGCTACCTGGTGGCCAACGCCATGGTGCTGCCCATCTCTGGCTGGATCGCCAACCGCATCGGGCGCAAGCGCTTTTACATGACGTGCGTGTTTCTCTTCACGGTCTGCTCGCTGTTGTGCGGGCTGGCGCCGTCACTGGGCATCCTGGTGTTCTTCCGCGTGCTGCAGGGCGCGGCGGGCGGCGGCTTGCAGCCCAGCGAGCAGGCCATCCTGGCCGACACCTTCCGGCCGGAGAAGCGCTCCATGGCGTTTGCGGTTTACGGCGTGGCTGTGGTCATGGCGCCGGCCATCGGGCCCACGGTCGGCGGCTGGATCATCGACAACTACTCATGGCGCTGGATCTTCTTCCTCAACATTCCGGTGGGGATTCTGTCGCTGATTCTGAGCAACCGCATGGTGGAGGACCCGCCCTACCTGGCCGAGGTAAGGAAAAAGCGCGAGGGGATCGATGGATGGGGACTGGGCCTGCTGATTGTGGCCATCGGCGCGCTGCAAATCATGCTGGACAAGGGCCAGGAGGACGACTGGTTTTCTTCGCGGTTCATCGTTTCGTGCACTGTGATCGCCGCGGTCGGGCTCGCCCTGTTTATTTACCGTGAACTCCATGTGGAGCATCCCGTCCTCGATCTGCGCCTCTACATGCAGCGCAACGTGGGCATGACGCAGCTGGTCCTGTTCATGGTCGGGCTGTCGCTGTACACATCCACGGTGTTCGTTCCGCTGTTCCTGCAGGAGCTGATGGGCTACACCGCGCGGCAGGCGGGAATGGCGGTTTCAAGCGGGGCGCTCGTGCTCATGTTTCTGTTTCCGCTGGCCGGGATGTTCGCGCCCAGGTTCGACGCGCGCATGCTGGTTTCAATCGGGTTCATCATCACCACCATTGGGCTGATCCGGATGGCCAACCTGAACCTTCAGGTCAGTTTCTGGCAGGCGGTAAGCTGGCGCGCGTTCATCGCGCTGGGCCTGCCGTTCCTGTTTATCCCCATCAACATTCTTTGCTACGCGGGAATACCGCAGCACAAGAACAACGAGATCAGCGGCATGAGCGCGCTAAGCCGCAACCTGGGCGGGAGCGTGGGAATCAGCTTTATGACCACCATGCTGGCGCGGCTGACGCAGCGGCACCTGGCGTTCCTCGGCGCCAACGCCACACCCGGCAACGGGCCGTTTGAAGCCATGCGCTCTGGGATCGCCGGGGCCCTGCAACAGCGCACCGGAATTGCGCAGCCGGATGCCATCTACCGCGCCGGTGCGCAGATCTACGGCATGGCGCAGCGCCAGGCACGGCTGCTGGCCTATGTGGACGTGATCTGGATCTTTGTCATCATCACAGTGATCCTGGTGCCGCTGCCGTTCCTGATGCGCCGGCCGCCAAAGGCCACCAGATCCATTGCGGCACATTGAAACCTGCTGCACAAAGGCTGTAACTCCTCGATCCAGCCACCTTGTTGCCGCGCAAACTCGCAGATAACTCACCAGAAATCCTCAGCTTCCCGGCAGAATGTTCTTGACAAGCTCCTGTTGCCGGGGAAGAATCAGGTTGCTCCCCACACCGCTGACACCATCGATGGGTGAGGCAGTTTGTCTGCCGTCCTTCATTCCCCTGACTGCGCAGTAACTCAACTTCTCACTGGACTTACCAGCGCGTCGTGCCATTCGGCCCGCGTCAGCCCGCGCGTTCGTCGGCGCCGGCGGCAGGCCAATTGGCAGTCCAGCTCTTGCCTTGGGGGGAACTGACTCGTGTCTCGATTTAGCGATTACCGGGTGCAGGCGCCTGTGCGCACTGTACCTTCCAAGTTACCCGGCATCGATTGGAAATCGGTGGGCGCGCAGGCGCCAGCGCCGGTACAGATCGACTACAAGGGCCCCACTGCCCCGCTGCCCGCGGCAGATGTGGTCATGTTCACATGGACCGACTCCGAATGGTCGGCCATGGATCACGTTTATCTGCACAGCACTACGGCCGGCGACACCCAGTCCACTGAGCTGATTCACAAGTGGCTGCTTTACACCAAAGATGCGCCTTCGGGAACGACGCCCGGCGGAGATCTGTGGGGCTACTACCAGCTTGTGGACTTCGCCGGGAGCGGCGCGGGCGCGAAGAAGAAGCGCGTGCTGCTGTTCAAGGCGGACGCGCACCTCTCGCACTCGCCGTGGCTCGCCGGGCTGGTCACGATGGTGCAGACCATTGCCGCGGATACGGAGCCGAGCCTGATTTATTCCATCGGCACAGCCGGTGGCGCCAGCCTGAGCCAGAACCTGGGCGACGTCTCAATTACCAACAGCGGCAAGCTGCAACTCGAACTCCAGGAGAACCTCTCGTCGGGGCTCAACGGCAACACCTACACCGCGACGACATTCCCCTCGTGGGACCTGATCGGCAGCGCGCAGAAGCTGATGATGCCGCTGAGTAAGGTGGCTTCGTGGTCAGAACTTGAAAAGGTGCTGGAGAATGCCAAGAACAGCCGCGACCAGGGGGCATCGTCGCTCAAGCCATTCAGCTTGACGGACCTGGTGAATGCGCCGATCAATCCGAATAACCTGGGCTCGCCCAAGGCGGTGAATTACGATAAACTGCCGCTGCTGACCACCGACTATTACTACATCGCGGAGGGTCCAACGAATTATGCGGCGCTGGAGATGGACGATGCGGTAATCGGTTACGCGGCGCAAAAGGCGGGCCTGGATTTTGTGTTTGTGCGCAACATCTCTGACACCCTGATACCCGCCCAGACGCCGGATGGGAAGTCCATTCCAGACGACGCGCGCCAGGCATGGTCGTCGGCCATTTACGACTCGTTTGGCTTGTACACCAGCTTCAATGGCGCGCTGGCGGCGTGGGCCGCCATCGCAGGCTAGTGGATTGACGTGCCCTAGACGGACGACAAGCGGCACTCGATCCGTCAAGGCAAAACTCTTCTTTCTTCCCCGTTCTGGCAAGGCCGGATTCCAGCGCATGCACAGCGCGGCATCCTCGCGCAACACTGCCCTCCTGCCTGGGCCCCCGGGCGTTCGCAACGAGGGTGAACGAGTTGTTTGTCAAGGAAACAAAACAGGAGGTTCAAGTGAGAAGAAGCACGTATCCCCAACTTGCAACCATGGCGCTCGGCCTTGTTATGGCGGGCGCCGCGGCGTGCGGCGCGCAGCAGCCGGCGCCCCACGCGGTGCACGATGCGTCGTACTACGCGTTCCGCAACGCAGCAACCGAACCGCCCAGGAATCCCACCACTCCGGTGTTTGAACTGAGCAGGGACTATCCCCATCAACCGCCGCATCCGCTCACTGAAAAGTGTCCCCAGGCCGAGTGCCCGTGGCTCTATATCGAAGTGAACTTCAATCCGTCGTTCCCCAGTGACAGCCATCCGCCGCAGCCGCAGTGGCATGGGCAGGGTTGGGACGAATACCTGGCGGCCATCCTGAAGTACGTGCGCCAGGGGCAGACGGATGACCTGAACAACAAGGACGGCTGGCGCATCAAGGTAGACGGCAAGACGCGCTGGTTTAACGTGCCGTGGATGGCTTACGACCCCACAGCCGGACGCGAATACGTTCACGGAACCACCAACGAGCGCACCGCGCCATTGTCTGAGCTCATCGGTCCGGTGCACTCGCCGCACGCAATGGCGGAGATCGCCGGCGAATCGGAGGATTGCAAAAAGCAGTATCCCTACGGCTTTGAAAGCTGGTCAGTGGGCTACTACAACCCGTACGGCGGCTACGTCATGGGGCGGGCAATTCCGGCCACCGGCGTTCCGCAAATGGGCGATTACATGGGCGTGTCAATGCCCGCAGGGTTGCCCTTCCCCGAGGGGACCGTGGTGGTGAAGGTGCTTACCTCAACCGTGCCGCAGGAGTGCGTCCCTTATCTCAAGGACTCCCCGGCGTGGCAGGTGGACCGGCACAAGTACTCCGACGACAAGGGCTACCAGTGCGCGCGCGAGGTGCAGACCGATCACATTGTGCAGGTTGACGTGGCGGTCACGGATTCGCGGTCACCCATCGGCTGGGTCTACGGCACGTTTGCCTACGACGGCAACACGCCGGGCACAACCTTCTGGGATCACCTGGTGCCGCTGGGATTGCAGTGGGGCTCGGATCCGTGGAGCTTCCCTGCCGTGCCGCGCCCGGTGAGCCTGCCCCTGCAGCAGAGCGTCATCAATCCGGGCATTGAGACATACCAGCACCTGGGATGCGAAAAACGGCTCGCGGGCCCGGTGGATAATCCCAACTCATCGTGCACTTCCTGCCACGCCAGCGCGTATGCCGCGCCCCATGGGGCTCTCAACGAGATGGGATCCAACGTGCCGCCCAGCTTCGGATTCGCCGGCATGTGCGAGGAGTTCAGCCAGGAAAACTCTGACTACTTCCAGAACCAGTCGGCGCCGCAGGGATTTCCCGGCGGACTGTATCCCACCGCCATGAGCCTGGATACGTCTCTTCAGATGGCCGTGGCGTTCACGCAATTCGGTAACTACCACACCAATCACGCGCCGGATCCGTGCACCGATCCCAACCAGATCAAGCCGGCGCCAAAACACCTGGCTCAGTTCGCGGGAGGGAACAAAAAATGAAGCGAGTTTCTCGTCGCAAGTTCTTTTCGCTGGCTGCCGGGGCTGCTGCCGCGGCCGCAACCGTCAAGGCCGAGCCTGCGCTGTTGCCCAACCCGGCACTGGACCCATCGCTTGAGCCGCTGGGATCACAGGGGGCGCAGGCTGAGTGGGACGATTTCAAACCCGACCTCACCCTTGACTGCGCCATCCTCACCAAGGAAATTGAGCCGGGAGTGACCGCCAAACTGCGCGCCTACAACGGAACCATTCCCGGGCCGCTCATCGTCTCCAAGGCCGGCGTCACGCTCAAAATCCGCGTAACCAATTCACTGCCCGCCAACCAATCAGAGGGTTGGGACGGCAACATGGACGTCCCCCACGACTTCGGCAACACCAACCTGCACCTGCACGGGCTGGACATTGCGCCGCACATCTTTGAACCGCTGGCGACCGAGAATCCCATGGCGCCCATGATCGCTATCGAGCCGGGCGAGTACAAGGACTATCCGTTCGTGATTCCCCCCAATCAGTCGCCGGGGCTCAACTGGTACCACCCGCACTCGCACGGCTCCACGGTGGTGCAGGCCGTCTCCGGGATGGCCGGCGGGGTCATTATCAAGGGCGCCATTGACGAGGTGCCGGAGATCAAGGCGGCCAAGGACTACGTCATGGTGGTGCAGGACCTGGGCCTGTTCCACAGCAACAATCCCAACTCCACTTACTACGACTACGACCCCAAGCAGAACGCCATCTGGCAGACGTTTGGCGGCAACGTAACCATCTACGATCCGGCAACCAAAAAGCCCGTGGTTCAGCCGCATTTAACCTGCGGCTTTACCACCGGCGACTACGCCCTGCGCTACTACCTGCTGAATGGCGAGCCGTTCTTCAAGGAGACCCACAACAACTCCAACCCCACGGCGCCCACGCCCACGGTCATGACGCCGGGCAAGTACACCATGCGGCCAGGCGAGGTGGCGCGCTTCCGCTTCCTCAACGCGTGCTCTGACCTCATGATTCCGCTCCAGGTGGAGGGCCACGACATGTGGCTGCTCGGCATGGACGGGAACAACTTCAACGAGCCGCGCGAGCGCCCCTACTCAAACGGCGCGCCCCAGGTGTTTCTGGGGCCGGCCAACCGCGCTGAGTTTCTCATCAAGGCAGGCAAGCCCGGCACCTACAACATCCTCCAGCTTCCCCAGAGCCAGCAGTTCCTCCAGGCGGTGGAGAAGACCATCGCCACCATCGTCGTCGAGGGCGATCCGATGGACATGGGCATCCCGCACTCGCTGCCGCCCATCACTCGCGATCCTCCCATCAAGGATGACGAGATCAAGGAGAGGCGGTATTTCACCTTCTCCGGCCGCTTTCCCGGCGTTGATAACCCCGTCGTCGGCATCGACTTCATGATCAACAACCAGCTCTATGAGGAACTGGCCACGCCCACCGTGGTCTTCCTCAACGAGTGCGAGGAATGGCACATCATTGTCCCCGACGCCATCCGCGGCGGCACGGAGGGCCACCCGTTCCACATTCACGTCAACGACTTTGAGGTAAAGTCCATCGCCGGCATCCAGCAGCCGCCCGGCACCATCCAGGACACCATCTGGGTGGCGCAGAACACGGCCAGCGTCATCCGCATGCGGTTCAAGGAGTGGACGGGAAAGTCAGTGTTCCACTGCCACATCCTGCCGCATGAGGAGACGGGCATGATGCAGAACTTCCTCATCCTGCCGGAGCGGCCAATGATGCACGCCACGGAGAAACGCATCCCCAGGAAGGGGTAATCAAGGTCGAATTCGCTTGCCTCAGGTTGAGAACAATGCTACAAAAGAAGTCGGGCCGGATCCGAAAGGATTCGGCCCTTCGGCTTTTCAGGGAGGTACCCCCCCCCTCCCCCCCTCCACTATGGTCCATATAGTGGTATAAACACAGAGTTAAATCTGAAAATAAAAGAATTACATGCTGAGCAAGCCATGAAATCGTCCCGTATCATGAGAAATCCCACTTCGCGGTACAATTTTGCGGGTTCTGCAAGCCTTTCCATCAGCGCTTGAACGCCTGGAAGGCCAGAAATCGGTCGCCGGGAAGCAGGTTTTTGGTTTTTACCGTGCTGTAGCCGGCTTGGCGCAACTGGCTCACGAGTTCGTCCTCGGCCGGCAGCCTGCCCGCGCCGCTCGTGGCCGCGCCCCAAAGGTTCAGCGCCTCCGTGCCCAAACTCCCTCCCTGGCAGCAGGTGGTCAAAAGCAGAAATCCGCCAGGCGATAGAAAGCCGGCGATGCGCTGGAGCAAGGCGACGCGCTCCGCGACCGGGAAGTAGTAAATGTTGTTGTAGAGCGTGGCGATGTCAAAAAGTTCGCCGGGCGCTTTGGCGCGGAAGTCGCCCTCCTCCACCTTGACGCGGTCCTCCAGTCCCCAGTTGCGCAGATTGGTGCGCGCCATCTCCGCCACTGCGGGCTGTAGCTCCAGGCCGAGCGCGGTGAGCGAAGGGTTTCTCAACGCCGCGTAGCGCAGGTAGACGCCGGAGCCGCAGCCGATTTCAAGCAGACGCAGCGCGCCGCGGGCGGGGATGGCGCCTCGAATGACCTCCGCCTGAAATGCCTCAAGGATGCGCGAGGAGCGGGCAATGAGCTCGCCGTCCTGGTCGGCAAGGGTAAAGAGATTGCCGGTTCTGAGTCGGGGAAGCGTGGCGGAAATGAGCTTGTGGTGCAGTCCGGCCACCTCTTCCACCATGGCCAGCGTGGCGTCATTTTGCGGGCGGGCAAGCGCCTGGGCAAGCCCGCTGAGCGCGTAGCCGCGCGGCGAGAGGCTCAGCAGGCGCAGACGGACGCCCATCTGCAGCCACGCCTCAAGCGCCTCGCGGCCCTGTCCGGCTGCGGCGAAGAGCTCGGCCAGTGAATCGAAGGGGACTGGGCCGGCGGCCAGGCGGTTCAGCAGCCCTGCCTCTCCGGCGGCGGAAAGCCAGGTGAGCTTGTAGAAGGACTTTAGCTGGGCGCCCACTCCCAAGAGAGGGGCGAGCCGGCCATCGCGCAGGAGACGGAAGAAGGGTCGAAGGGACATTGAATTTGTTATCCAACGGTCGATTTACACAGCCTTCAGCGCCTGGTCCAGGTCGGCGATCAGGTCGTCCTTGTCCTCAATACCCACGGACAAGCGCACCAGGCCTTCCGTGATGCCCACCCTGACGCGGTCTTCGTCGCTGAGCGCGGCGTGCGTGGTGGTGGCTGAGTGCGAAGCGAGCGACTCTACGCCGCCGAGCGATTCGGCATTGAGGAAGATCTTGAGCGCGGCAAGGAATCGGCCGGCGGCGGCGCGGGAGCCCAGGTCCAGGCTGAGCATGGAGCCAAAGCCGCGCTGCTGCTTTACGGCCAACTCGTGCTGCGGGTGCGTCTTGAGTCCGGGATAATTGAGCCGGCTCAGCTTGGACTGGGTGGAGAGGAATTCCGCTACCGCGCGGCCGTTCTCCTCATGCTGGCGCATGCGCAGCGGCAGCGTCTTAATGCCGCGCAGTACCAGGAAGCACTCAAAGGGTGACATAATGCCGCCGGCCGCCTTCTGCACCAGCAGGAACCGCTCCTTGTGCTCGGGCCGGGTGCCGATGAGCGCGCCGCCCAGGCCGTCAGAGTGTCCGTTGAGGAACTTGGTGGTGGAGTGCATCACCACGTCGGCGCCAAGTGCGATGGGGCTCTGCAGCGCGGGCGACATGAAGGTGTTGTCCACGCTCACTTCAACGCCGCAGGAGTGGGCTAGCTGACAGACCGCCGCGATGTCCGTGAGAACCATCAGCGGGTTGGTGGGGGTCTCAATGTGGATGAGCCTTGTAGCGGGGCGGATGGCGGCTTCGAGGGCGTCCAGGCTGGCAGTGTCCACGTACTCGATCTCGATGCCGTAGTTGCGGATGATGAGGTTGAACAGGCGCGCGGTGCCGCCGTAGACGTTGCGCGAGCAGATTACGTGGTCGCCGGAGCGCAGGGTGGCAACCAGCGCGTAAATGGCGGCCATGCCGGAGGCGAACGCGTGGCCGCAGACGCCGCCTTCAAGGGCGGCCAGCGCCTGCTCCAGGCGGTCGCGCGTGGGGTTCCCGGCGCGCGAGTAGTCGTAGCCCCTGTCCGTGCCAATGCCGGTGAGCTCGAACGTCGAAGTGAGGTAAACGGGGACGTTGACGGCGCCGGTGAGCGGATCAGGATGTTGCCCGGCGTGAACGGCGAGTGTGTCGAATTTCTGCTGGGACATGGTTTAGCTGCTAGCCTCTAGCCTCTAGCTGCTAGCTTACCGTGTGAGGCTCCGGGAGTGGACCGGCTGACGGGTACACGTGTGATCGCTGCCACAGCTTCCAGAACGCCAGGAGCCCATACTGCTGGGGAAGGGGAGCTTCCGGCTCCCTTTCAGGTTTTCAGGAGGGAAATAACACCCCCCTCCCCCTGATTTGATATCAATGATGTCTTTGATATCACTTTCGGGGCGCAACCAGGCAGCCGGAGAGGATGGAAAATACCCCCTCCCCCCCCGATTTGATATCAATGATATCTTTGATATCACCTTCCGGGGCGAAACCAGGGAGCCGGAGGGATGGAAAATACCCCCTCCCCCCCTGATTTGATATCAATGATGTCTTTGATATCACCTTTCCGGGGCGAAACCAGGGAGCCGGAGGGATGGAAAATACCTCCCTCCCCATGATTTGATATCAATGATATCTTTGATATCACTTTTCGAGCCGGAGAAGAGGACGGTCGGATCAAGGCTGCAAGAGCTACGATGGGCACATGGTGAAGTTGCCTGCCGGCGACGAGCAACTGATTCAGATCATGGACGCGGCTCTGGTGGAGGCGCGGCGGGTTGCCGGGCCGCACCTGGCTTGCCGCCTGGGGTGCACTCAGTGCTGCCACGGTCCATTCCCCATCAACGCGCTGGATCAGTCGCGGCTGAGAGCGGGGATGGACGCGCTGAGGGCCAACGATCCTGCGCTGGCGGGGGAGATCGAGGGGCGCGCGCGGGTGTGGGTGCGGGAGTTTGCGGCGTCGTTCCCGGGCGATGCGGAAACGGGCGTGCTGACGGATTCCGAGGCGGAGCGCGAGCGGTTTGAGGAGTTGGCCGACGATGCACCTTGCCCCGCGCTTGACCCCGCCACCGGGCGCTGCGATGTGTACGCCTGGCGGCCGATGATGTGCAGGTTGTTTGGGCCGCCGGTGAGGCAGGAATCGGGCGCGCTGGGATGCTGCGAGTTGTGCTTTACCACGGCCGACGATGAGGAGATTGCCGCCTGCGAGATGCCGGTGCCGCACGATCTGGAAGAAGCGCTGGTTGCCCAGATGGGAGATCGGCGGGAAACTGTGGTGGCGTACGCGCTGATCGGCCAACGATAGGCGTGGGTTCGAGTTTTCAGTTTTCAGTTGTCAGTTGTCAGCGCGCTAGCTACACGCCTCCTTCGAAGATCTTCTTGGACAGATAGCGTTCCGCCGAATCGGGAATGATGGTGGCTACGCGCTTGCCGGGGCCTAGTTCGCGGGCGATTTCGAGTGCGGCGTGGACGTTGGCGCCGGAGCTGGAGCCGGCCACGACGCCTTCCACGGATGCCAGGCGCTTGACCATTGCAAAGGCATCGTCATCAGTAATCATCACCACGCGGTCACAGACGTCGCGGTGGAAGGTCTCCGGGATGAAGCTGACTCCGATACCTTCAACGCGGTGCTTGCCTGGCGGGCCGCCCTGGAGGATCGAGCCTTCGGTTTCGACAGCCACGGTGAGGACGCGGGGATTGCGCTCCTTCAGGTATCGGGCGATGCCGGAGAATGTGCCGCCGGTGCCCACGCCGCAGACGAAGGCGTCGATGCTGCCGTCAAGCTGCTCCCATATTTCGGCGGCGGTCATGTCGTGGTGGTATT
>Ga0265314_10002805_pt1 | contig 17393 bp, 13 predicted proteins | sample 4126metaG_FD_203106 | JGI IMG/M metagenome (GOLD analysis project Ga0265314, IMG submission 203106) | Rhizosphere microbial communities from Carex aquatilis grown in University of Washington, Seatle, WA, United States - 4-1-26 metaG | ecosystem: Host-associated > Plants > Roots > Rhizosphere >... | reverse complement strand
CGGAAGATGCGCCGGCCGGATCACCAGCAATTGATCCACCACCTGGTCCAGGAAATAGCGGTCATGGCTGATGATCAGCATGCTGCCATCGTAGGAGTCGAGCGCTGTCTCGAGCACCTCACAGGTCGGCATGTCGAGGTGATTCGTCGGCTCGTCCATGAAAATGGTGTTGGAGGGATTCAGCAGCATCTTGCCGATGGCCACGCGCGCCCGCTCGCCGCCGGAGAGGATGCCGACTTTTTTCTCGACAGTGTCGCCGGAGAAAAGCAGCAACCCCGCGAGGTCGCGTATCTCCTGCTGCGTCGCGGTGATTCTGGCCGCCTGGAATTCCTCGATGATATTGTTCTCAAGGTTAAGCGCCTGGTGTTCCTGGCGGAAAAATTCCAGCGACACGCCGTGGCCCCATTTGAAATCGCCGGAATCCGCCGTGTTCTCCCCCGCCAGGATGTTCAGCAGTGTCGATTTGCCCGAGCCGTTGGGCCCGATGATCCCGATGCGCTTGCCGCGGATCAGGTTCAGAGAAACATCCTGGAACAGCGGCTTGTTCGGATAACCCTTGGAAAGATGGTTGATCTTGAGAACGTCGAAACCGGAGGGCTTTTTGACCTCGAGGTTCAGGATCATCTTTTTGCCGTCGCGCCGGGCCGCCGACACGAGGGACGCGGTTTGGACGAGCCCCTGCTCGCCTCCGCCGGCCTTCAAACGGTCGAGGCGCTTTTTTCTGCCGCGGGCCTGCTTGGCGCGCTGCCCTGCGCCAAAGCGGCGGATGTATTCCTCTTCCTTGGCGATGAAGGCCTGCTGCTGGCCATAGGCCCGCTCCTGGGAGAGCCGGCGGAACGCCTTGAGCTCCGTGTAGCCGGAGTAATTGGCGGGATAATGCTCCAGCTGGCCGCCGACCATGTCATAGATTTCATCGACGACTGAATCCAGAAAATAGCGGTCATGCGAAACCACCACCAGGGCCGTATCGGCCATCTCGGCGATCGTGTTCTCCAGCCAGTCCAGCATAGGGAGGTCGAGGTGGTTCGTCGGCTCATCGAGGAGCATCAGGTCCGGGCCTTCCAGAAGGAGGCGGGCCAACTGGGCGCGGGACTTCTGCCCGCCGGAGAGTTGCTTGATCGGCCGATCGAGATCGCGCTCGGAAAAACCCAGCTCGTGGAGAATCGCATCGACCCGGCGGGCGATGTCGTACCCCTGCATGTGCTGGAATTCAGTCTCCAGGCGCGTGTAGCGCTCCACCGCGTCCTCGTGCTGCGGGCCTTCCGAATATTTGGCGAGGTCCTCGGCAGCCGCGTGCATCTTCCGCTCAATCTCGTGCACTTCCTCAAAAACCTGCGAGACCTGGTGATGCAGCGTCTGCTCCGGGTCAAGATTCGGAATCTGCGAGACGTAGGCAAGCTTGCAGGAGCGGGCGATCGCGACCGAACCATGATCCGCCTGCTCCACGCCGGCGATGATTTTTAACAGCGTGGACTTGCCCGAGCCGTTCGGGCCGACCAGGCCGATGCGCTCGGATTTCTGGAGGTCCAGGGAAATTCCCTTGAGGATGGAACGGCCGGCGTAGGCCTTTTCAATATCACGGATTTCAGCGAGTGCCATAGGGAGAAAACTCAATACTCAAAACGCAAAACTCAGGATCGAGGCAAAGAGGGTATAGGGTATAGGGTTTGGGGTGCAGGTCCAAGCGTAACCGGTTAATTTTGCTCTTGCTTTGTTTGCTCCGGGCATCGAGTGCGTTCGCACCCTCGCCCTATACCCCCCACCCTAAACCCTCTCATTGTGTGGTCATCGTGACCTGGCGGGTCGCGCCGTCATGCCACAGCGTGACCTTGATCGCCGTGCCGGGGGGAATGTTGTCGAGGATGGTGTAGAAATCGCTCGTGTTCTTGATCGGCTTGTCATTGATCTGCGTGATGATGTCCGGCGAGCGCATCGCCATGCGAAAGCGGCCGCGGGAGACGCCGGAGAACGCGCCGGTGACGCCGGCCTGCTCGGCGGGAGAACCCGGATCGGTCGCCGCCACCGCCACTCCCTGCACGCCCTTGGGCGCCGTGACGCCATCGGTGAACCGCACACCGATGTGCGCCCGCTGGTAACGTCCATGCAGAATAATCTGCGGCACCACGCGATTGGCCGTATCCACAGGGATCGCGAAGCCAATCCCCGTCCACGTCCCGGACTCCGAGAGAATCGCCGCATTCACGCCAATGAGCCGGCCTGCGGAATCCAGCAGCGTGCCGCCGGAGTTCCCCGGGTTAATGGCGGCATCGGTCTGGATCACGCCGTCGATTTCATTGCCGCTGGGATCCTTGATGCTGCGGTCGAGCGCCGAAATGATGCCGGTGGTCATCGTCTGGTCGAGGCCGAAGGGATTGCCGATGGCAAACACCGCCTGGCCGACCTGCAGATCGTGGCTGGAGCCGATGTTGATGGGGACCAGCGTCGTGCCCAGGCTGGGATTTATTTTCAGCACCGCAAGATCGTGATCGGAATCAACGCCGACGACCTCGGCATCGTAGGAGGTTTGATCCGCCAGGATCACATGCCGGGCCGAGGCATCGCGGATGACATGGTAATTGGTGACGATGTGCCCCTGCTCGTCCCAGATAAAACCGGAACCGGATCCCTGTGGCACATCGGTCACGCTGCGGTTGAACGGATTAAACCGCGCCGCATCCGTGGCGATAAAAACCACCGAGGCCGAGGCGTGCTTGTAAATGGCGATGGTGGTTTTTTCCATGTCCATCAGATCGCCCCGCGGCGTGATCGGCCGGGCGCCGGCGGCCGGAAAAAAGCGGTCGCGCACCATCGGCCAGAGGTAAAACCCCAGCACCACCAGCAGCATCACCGTCAGCACGCCCAGCAGCCTGCTGAGCCGGCGCACATACCGGAGATCGCTTTCATACTGCGTCATGGGGATCGTTTCCTTCATTCCGGCGGCGGCCTGAATCGCAGCGATTCCGGCGCCTGCACGCATTCCTTCACCCGCCGTCTCCGTAAGCGTACCGGGATTCGCCGCGCATATACAACCCGGACCTCCGCGTCCGGACTGCCCCAGCGACGTGCGTCGCCGCCTGCCGCCGTTAAAATACGCCCGGCTCAAACGGGAACACCCATGGCATCCAAACTTGTCCAGGTGAATGATCTGATGCAGAAGGGCTACCAATACGCGCTGACCGAGCCGGCGGGGCGGAATTTTCATTTCAGTTTCCGGCCGCAGCTCTCGCCGATGGAGATGCTCGAGCTCGGCATCTTCGGCGGGCGCTACATGACCGATTGTGCGCCTGAATTCCCGGCAAGCTGGTTCCGCAACGCCAAACTCTGCCCCGAGCGCCATGACCCGGCGCTGAATCTCTTCGGCATCAACGCCTCCAAGCCGCTGGCCTACTGGCGCGAAAAGGGCTGGATCTATCACGAGGACCCGCGCGGCTGGTTCCAGTGGTATTGCCGCTACTACCGCGGAAGGCGCTGCAGGGATGACGAGCGCCAGGTCAAGCGCTGGCTGGCCTTCCGCCGGCACATCGCGCAGATCAAGAACCATTGCGCCAAGGGCGATCTCACCTGCCGCCGCAAACAGCGCCAGGCACTCCTGCACTGGGCCTATGATTCGCGGAAAATCTAAACGGGAGGCGGCGTGGCAATTTCCCTTGATGATGCGGTCGAAACCTTCGTGCGCGGCTTCTGCTTCACACGCAGTTTTACGCACCCCTATGTGCCCGAGCGCATCGACGGCGCCTGGCTGATGCGCGACGGCCCCGGGCGCAAAGAGCCCCGCCGGCAGGAGTGGGCGGCGTGCGGATTATCCCCTTCGAAAATCGACGCTCTCGCCCGCAAGCACTGCCGCGGCCGATACGTGATCTCCGCGATTCTCCCGCTCGGTGAGCCTAATGAGCGATTCCGCGCGGAATTCAAGTCGCTCGGTTATCGCCTCACGTCGACCGAAGCCATGATGGTCCATCCGCTTCAGGCAATCCCGGATTTTCCACCGCCCGCCGGAATTGCCGTCGAGCGCGTCACGACCCAGGCATTCGCCGACCGCCTCGCCAAAGCGGCGCGCACGCGCCAGATGCTCCCTGAGCATCTCAAGCATCCAAAACCGCCGCTCCGCCAATACGCCGCCTGCGACGGCGACAAGATCATCGGCTGGGCCAAGAGCATCACCGTCGGCCCATGCACCTGGTGCTCCAGCATGTTCGTGGCCCCCGCCTATCGCCGCCGCGGCATTGGCAAGGCGATGCTTTCACGCCTTCTCGCCGAGGACAAATCAAACGGCGCCCCAAACGCCGTCCTCACCGCCAGCCACGCAGGCGCGAAGCTCTATCCGCACCTTGGCTTTGAGCAGATTGCAACGCTGTATCTATTCATGCCGTGCAGACGGACATGAGTGGTCCGGCGTTTGGAAATAAGCCAGGCTCCGTGTTGCCCTGATGCGATGCCACCATGGGAGGCGATATGACGCTCATCGAAACCGAGCCCCTCGAATCTCCGAAACCCCACCGATTCACCCGCGACGAATATTACCGTCTGGCCGACATGGGAATGTTTCAGGACCAGCGGGTGGAGAGAATTTTCGGAGAGATCGTCGATATGGCGCCGCAAAATAATCCGCGCTATCTCTCCATCAGCCTGGCTGCAAAGGAGCTGGAAAGAGTCTTCAGCCATGGATATTGGATACGACCTCAGGGGCCTCTTTCGTTGGGAGATGACTCCGATCCGGAACCCGATATTGCAGTCGTGAAAGGGGCGATGCGGGATTTCAAAGACCACCCGACGACGGCTTTGCTCGTGGTTGAGGTCTCGGACTCGACGTTGCGGTTTGACCGCACCATTAAGGCGGCGCTCTATGCAAAACAAGGCATCGCAGACTATTGGCTGATCAATATCAACGGGAAAAACCTGGAGGTTCGCCGAAATCCGATCCAGGATTCCACCTTGCCAACCGGATGGAAATACGCGACGTTGCTGGTCTTTGATGTGACCGACGACGTGGCTCCGCTCGCCAGGCCCGAAGCGAAGATTCGTGTCGCCAGCATGCTTCCATGACGTTCCGGGAGAATTCGCGCCGTTGAAATGTGCCGCGGAAGGGGATCAATTCTTCGTCAGCACCACAACCGTCCGCTGCGTCGTCGCCGCAATTCTCGGCGAGATCGTCAGCTCGTACCGCAGCGGCTGATCTTCGCGGTGGGCGACTTTTTCAATCTGCCCGATCACCATGTACTGCGTCTTCGCCGGCCAGCCGGGGTCCGTCATGCACACCAGGTCGCCCATCTGCGGCGCGACGCCCTGCTGCACATCCACATCCAGGCTGCGCATCAGGTTGTTGCCCATCCCCTGCACCAGGCATGGCCGCGTCGTCACGATCTGGTCCGTCATCACCCCGCGGGTATTGGCGGGCACCACGCGCGGCCGGAGGATCTGCGCCTGCACCTTTGACGAAGGATCCGTCAGCAGCAGCACCAGGGCGTCCTTCTTGTTGGCCATGCTCACCCGCCCCAGGAGCGCCACCTGTTCCAGCGGCGCAACGATCGCATCCCCCGTCGCCACGCCGCTGTCGGCGCCTTTGTCGATGTGCAACTTACCCCCGTCGCTGCCGCTGCCCAGGCTCACGACATTCGAAACGACCGTATCCTCCGGGCGGATGCCGATCATCTGCAGATGCTGGAGCGCCTCGAGACGGCTGTTGGCCTCCACCAGCATCGCCTTGAGCTGCGCGTTTTCATTCTGCAGGTTGTGGAGCCGCACGGTGAGGTCTTCCGCCGAGAGGCCGCCGGTCTCGCTGCTGGCCGGCGTGAAAGCGATCTTGCGCACCACGCCCGTCGTGGCCTCCCGGGAAAGCGTGAAGATAAACTGCGGCGGAATCTCCACGAATTGCACAATCTGGAAGACCCCCCTCTGAAGCGACCGCATCCACCGCGGATTCCCGGGATCCCCATCCCATTTCCACCCCGCCCACGCCCAAAGCCCCCCGGCGGCCATCAGCAGCCAGAACCAGCGGCGAGGAGACAGATGCGGAGGCGACATAAAAACTCAAAACTCGGGCGCAAACACAAAACAGGAAACGAAAAACACGAAACATGAAACACGAAACCAAGAACACAAAGCGGAAGTCGAGAATTCAAAATTGTCTTTAAAACGCCGTCGCGGCGCGGGGTCGTTTTTACTTCGTATTTCGTATTTCGTATTTCGTATTTCGTGTTTTGTGTTTAGTGTTTAGTGTTTTGTGTTTTTGGTTTTTGGTTTCGCGTTTTACAGGTCCGACATGTCCGATTCCATCGTGTCCTTCCAGAGCTCCAGGTTCTCAAGGAACACACTGGTGCCCCGGGCGACGCATGTCAGCGGATCGTCCGCGATGCGCACCGGCAATCCCGTGGCCTGGTGCAGAACCTTGTCGATCGACCGCAGCAGCGCCCCGCCCCCGGCAAGACACACACCCGTCTCGACAAGATCGGCCGCAAGTTCCGGCTCGGCGCGCTCCAGCGTCCGCGTCACGGCGTCGATCACCTGCCCAACAGGTTCCTGCAGCGCCTCCCGGATTTCTTCGGAGGTCACAATGCACTTGCGCGGCAGGCCCGAAATCATGTCCCGGCCACGCACCTCCATCGTCCGTTCCTCGCCGATGGGACCCGCCGAGCCGATCTCAATCTTGATTTTTTCGGCGTACTGGTCGCCGATCATCAGGTTGTAGGTCTTTTTCATGTGGTTGACGATCGCTTCATCAAAATCGTCGCCCGCCGTGCGGATGGATTCGGAGACGGCGATGTCCGCGAGCGTCAGGATCGCAACTTCCGTGGTTCCCCCGCCGATATCGACAATCATGCTCGCCTGCGGCTCGGTGATCGGCAGCCCCGCGCCGATTCCCGCCGCCATGGGCTCTTCAACCAGATAGACCTTTCGAGCCCCCGCGCGTTCGGCCGAATCCAGCACCGCCCGCTTTTCCACCGCCGTTATTCCCGACGGAATGGCGATGACCACCCGCGGCTTGACCAGGCTGCGCCGCCCGTGCACGCGGCGGATGAAATACGCCAGCATCGCCTCGGTGATTTCAAAATCTGAGATCACACCGTCCTTCAGCGGCCGGATGGCGGTGATCGAGCCGGGCGTTTTCCCCAGCATTTCCTTGGCCACCAGCCCCACCGCATTGCCGCCCTGGAGAACCGTATTGGTGCCCTTGCGCACCGCCACAACCGAGGGTTCATTTAACACGATGCCTTCGCCGCGCACGCACACCAGCGTGTTGCACGTGCCCAGGTCAATGCCCATGTCGAGGCTGAACCAGCCGAGGATGGAATCAAAAAACACGCTGGAAGACTCCTTGTGGAGGGCAGTTGGAGGGGGTGGCGCCCATGCCTGAGGCGCGGCCGATGCACCAGCCTTTTTGGCGTGCGGAAGTCTGCGCTCCACGTTCCGCGCAAGTCAAAGACTCGCTGGCAGATACACAAATTTCCTGGATTATAGGCGAAGTGAGATTTTGGGCAAATGAGACCGCAAAATGGGCGGCTGGAATGGCGGAATCGCGAATAACGCAATGCAGACGCTGAGGCTGGTCTTGGAAATGTCCGGGCATGCGGCAACCTTCCCTGGCACTGCCGCCGTGCAACTCCATCGGCTCACGATCCGAAAAGCCCCAGGCTCATGAACCGCATCCCCACATAAACCAGCGCCGCCAATGTCGCGGCCATGGAGATAAACGCCAGCCCGGTGTACACGTTGTTCTGCGGCCGGCCGGTCATGCCTGGTGCGTTGAGTCGGCTCATGGGGAACTCCACAGTAATGGCCCGGATTGCTCCCGAGCCCTTTTGCCATGGGTACCCGCGCCTTTTCGCACAGCGGTACCCAGATTATCGGTCAACCCATCCTGAAATGCTTAAGGTGTTACCGCCCGACCGTGCTGATCATGTCGCCCTTCTGCACGCTCTGGCTCGCCGCCCCGTCCACGGTTGCAACCGCAGAATCCGCCAGAACCTTGTTCACCACCGCGTCGGCGATGTAGGTGCTGCCGCGATAAATCATCAACCGCGTGCCGTTCTGCAGCCCGTCACGCGAGCCCAGCGGCATTTCAACCATCGTCCGGCCGTTGAACTGCTGCACATCGCTGATCTTGGCGTTGATCGCCGCGGCGCTGCCGGTGCTCAAGGATGCCACCGTGCTGCCGCCCGCGCCGCCGGCCCCGGCCGGAGGCGTCTGCGACTGGAGGCTCGCGAGCTGTTCCTGAAGTTTGCGGATCGCCTGTTCCGCCGCGCGGTTCTGATTGAGCGCTTCATTGAGCGCCCGTTCGGTGTCGTTGCGTTCGGTGAGCAGCTTGGCCACCTGCGGGCGAAGATCGCCGAGTTCCTTTTCCTTTTCCGCATTGGCCGCGGTTTCCGCCTGCAAGGCGGTGCTCAGATTGGTTTCCTTCACATCCGCCGTGTGGGCCGCCGTTCCCAGCTGCACCGTCGCGGCATCAAACTTCCCCTGAAGGGTCGCAAGCTGCGCCTGGCTGTCGGCAAGCTTGGCCATGGCATCCGTCAGGCGCTTCTGTGCGTCCTGTGCCTGCCCCTGCGCCGAGGCGACAGCCGCCTTTTCCGAAGTCACCTGCACCCCCAGCGCCGCCTGACCGGCCAGGGCATTGCCGGAAATCTCGCGGTAGTTCTCCTGCTTGGAGACCATCAGCACCAGCAGCACGGCCAGCGCCAGGGAAAAGACCAGCTGCAGGACCACGAACATTTTTGTCAGAGCACTCATGGGGTTGCCTCCGCATCATCACGGCCATCGGCCGGATCGTTGTTCAAGTCCGGGCGGTGAAGAACCGCTCGGACATTCATGACATGCCGGCGGGAACGCCGCCGTTTAACACCGATGATCCACCCTGATAAACGCGCCGCGCCATCCGCTGGCGGGCCAAACGGCAAAGGTGTGGCGAGTGCGAGAAACCACGGGCTCGAAAGAAAGGGACCGCCATCAACGAAACTTTGCCAACCACGCTGATCGTAAGTCTAACGGTGACAATGCATGTGTCAAGCGAATCAAACCGGCTGCCGCGGGACGCACCCTTGCGGAATTTGCGCGGCCCCGACGTCACCGCCGGAGGTGGCGGAAACGGCCCGGAAACTCCGGCTGACCTGTCCGGTGGGAAACCACAAGGGCCTCCAGCGTTGCGGCGACCTCCTCGAGCCGATGCGCCCAGCCGCGATGAGGCGACGGTGGAAGCTGGTAATGCCGGAAAAATTCGCGAAGGGCATGCTGCGCCTGCTCCCGCGACACGGCGGCCGAGGGGGGCGCGGCCGCAGCACCCGGCGGCCCCTCATCCACCAGGGTGCCGTCGGTGTTGCGAAATTCATAGGAATGAGTCCCCAGCCGCAGCGTTCCGCCGGCTCCCCAGATCAATAGCTCCCGTGAATCCCAGGACGCCGGCCCGGTAGCCGACAGGGGGGCCTGGTCGCAAATCACCAGGCTGGCGATGGCATCCTCAGGAAAGCGCAGGGTCACGGAGGCCGCGCCCGAGAGATCCGCGAAGGAAGCGTCCGCGCCGGCATTGCCGCGGATCCCCGCGAATACCGACGTCGGAAGATCAATGAGCCGGATGAGCGTCGAAAGCGCATCCCAGGCCAGCGGGCACAGCGACCGCACCGTCAGCGAATGGCCCCCGGTGTCGGTCGCGTCTCCGCGCACCTTTGCCAGGGCGTGATTCATGCCCAGCCAGCGCCCCGCGATAAACCGCACCGGACGGATGTACTCGTCCGCCTGCGCGCAGTGCGCCAGGCCGGGGGCGTCGGCAAACCGCGGCCAGATGTACAGCAGATGCGTGCGCGCCTCGAGCGCCCCGGAAAGCCCCTGCGCCTCGGCAAAAGATTCGACCGGCGGCCCCAGAGAAAAAAGCCCGATCCCCTGTTTGACGCAGGTCAGCAGAAAATCCAGCGGGGCATTGGCCGGTCGATCCAGCAGGATGATCCGCGGCGCGGTTTCCTTCAGCAGCAACCGCAGGTCGTCATAGGCCGGGATCACCGGATGTGCGGGCGATTTAAGCGCGTCGGCGATGTCCCGCGCGGCGGCCACCGTGCGATGACCCGCGGCGACAAGCTCAATCTCCCCCGCATCGCGCAGATCCGCCGCAACCTGCAGCCAGTCGCGCTGCACGGAATCCAGACCGATGATGGCAAGGGGTAATGGCATAAATATTAAAGGTGAGCGATGAATTCTTCGACTGAAACCTGGGCCTGCCGGAGCAACGAATGCAGGGTGCCGATGGCAAGCTCCTTGTGCATGGGTACCACGCACCCCTGCGTGCTTTGATCGACAACCCGCTTCAAGACGACGTGGCTTCCTCGCTGCCGAACCGCGACAAATCCCAGACGCTCAGGGGCACGGACGGCATCGTGGCCCGAAATGCGGGGCAATTTAGGCACATGCCGCCTCGAATGTGGTCAATAGCGGCTTACCCGTTGGAGCCAGCGGAAATTCTTCCAAATAAAGCTCCGTTGCTTCCTTCAGATTCGACACCGCTTCTTCGACCGTTTTTCCCTGGCTGACGGTGCCCACCTCTGCGCAATTCGCGATCCACCATTCCCCTTCCTGATGAAGCACCGCAGTGAATGTGTGCTGTGACATGATCACCTTCTTTCCGAATGTATTGTATCACGCCGCTGATTGACGTGATCGTCCACAATCAATGCACGCGCTGGCCTGGCTGTGCGCCGGCATCCGGGGAAAGCACAAAAACCTCCGAGCCGCCATGGCCCGGCGGGCTCGCCGCGCAGATCATGCCTTCGCTGGTGCCGAATTTCCCCATCGTGCGCGGGGCCAGGTTGGCACAGAAAATCACCAGCCGGCCCACCAGTTTCTCCGCCGTATACGCCTTCTTGATGCCCGCAAGAATCGTCCGTTGACCCAACGGGCCGACATCCAGCGAAAGCTTCATCAGCTTGTCTGACTTTTCGACCGCCTCAGCCGTGACGATGCGGGCCACCCGCAGGTCAACCGCGGCAAACTGATCAATATTGATCTGCGGAGCAAGCGGCTCCGGAGCCCCGGATGGCAATCCGGGGCCTTCGCTCGGACCAGCAGTTGTGGCCGCAGGCTTCAATGTTTCCTTCGACGCCTCAATCATCTTTTCAACCGCCTTCATATCCAGCCGCTGCACAAGGTGCTCAAACGATGCAATCGTGTGCGGCTCGCTTGCTTCCTGAATGTCCTGCCAACGCAGCGGCTTGATCACCAGGCATTTTTCGACCTTCTCCGCGAACTCCGGCAGAAACGGCTTCAGATAGACCGTCAGAATCCGCCCGGCTTCCAGCCCCGCGGTAAGCACGCCACGCGCCGCCTCCGGATCCGTCTTCACCAGCTTCCAGGGCGCCTGATCCTCAACATATTTGTTGGCCTTGTCGGCTAGCGCGCAAATCGTCCGCGTGGCCAGCGAAAAATTACGCGCTTCATACGCCTCGGCAATTTCCACTTCCGCGCCGCGGATTTCCTTGAGCAGCGGAACCGCATCCATCGCCGAGATGCCCAGCTTCCCCTCAAGCAGCCGCGTCAGCATCGGCGCGCACCGGCTCACCAGGTTCGCCAGCTTGTTCACGAGCTCGCCGTCAACGCGCGCCTTGAAATCTTCAAACGAAAGATCGATGTCCTCGGGTGCCGGCCCAAGCTTGGTCGCAAAGTAATATCGCAAATACTGCGGATCGAGATTGTCCGCAAACGTCGCCGCGGTGATAAACGTCCCGCGCGATTTGGACATTTTCTCGCCATTCACCGTGAGGAAACCGTGAATCGCGATCTTCTTCGGAATATTCAGCCCCGCCGCATGCAGCATCGTCGGCCAGAAGAGCGCATGAAAATATGTAATGTCCTTGCCGATGAAGTGATAAATCTCGACATCCGGGTTGTTCCAGTAGGCCAGCGCTTCCTCAACGGTGCCGCGGCCATCAGCCAGACAATCGCCAAGGCTCGCCAGGTAACCAATCGGTGCATCAAACCAATTGTAAAAATACTTACCCGTCTCGCCAGGTATCGCAAACCCAAAGAACCGCTCATCGCGCGAAATATCCCAATCCCGCAGCGGCTCGTTGAACCATTCCTTCAACTTATTGGCCACCGAGCCATCCACAAGCCCCTTCTCATAAAGCGCCAGGAGAAAATCCCGCGCCGGCTCCAGCCGCAGATAAATATGCTCCGATTCCTTCATCACCGGCGTCGCCCCGGAAAACTCCGAGCGCGGCTCAATCAAATCCGTCGGCGAATACGTCTTTCCGCACACCTCGCAGCCATCGCCATATTGGTCCGGCGATTTGCAGTTCGGACACGTCCCTCGGATGAACCGGTCCGCAAGGAACGTTTTTTCAACGGGATCATAAAACTGCTGCACCGTGCGCCGCGTGAGATACCCGGCCGCCTTGACCTTTTCATAGATAAAATTGGAAAGGTCCTGGTTCAGCGGGGCATGCGTCGTGTCGTAATTGTCGAAGCTGATCCCGAACCGCGCGAAATCCCGGCGATGCTCTTCATTCATCTGCGCTATGTAAGTTTCCGGCGCGAGTCCGCGCTTTTTCGCCCCGATCATAATCGGCGTGCCATGCGAATCATCCCCGCAAACGTAAAGCACATCATTGTCGCGCAACCGCTGATACCGCACCCAGATATCGGTCTGGATGTACTCCACCAGGTGCCCGATGTGGATCGACCCGTTGGCGTAGGGAAGGGCGGAAGTGACAAGAATTTGCCGGGCGGCCATGCGGACTCCTGGAGAAAAAATCACACCGGCGATGATAGCCGTGCAGGTCGCCGATGGCCAACCGCGATACAATCCGCGCGGCTCGCAAAGGAGTGACCATGCATCTGATTCCCATGCCGCAGTCGGTAAAGGAATTGCCGGGGCGGTTCGTGTTGCCCGCAGAGATGAATCTCGTGCTATGCGGAGAGGTCCCCGCGCGGCGCCTCTTTGCCGCGGAACGCTTCATGCAGGAGGCCGAGTCGCTCACGCCGTCGCGATTTGCCCTGTCAGCCGGCCCGAGCATCGCGCCGGTCCGCGAAATCTCCGTGACGCAGGACCCTGCACTTTTTCCCGAATTGCCCGCTGAAATACGAAAGCAGGCCTACCGCCTGCTGATTTCCAAGGAAGGGATCCACCTTAGCGCCTCCGGTGAAGCGGGAATCTTCTACGCCTTCCAAACCCTGCTGCAGATTCTCCGCGAAACGGCCTGCGCCGGCGCGTCAAAAAATCGAAAATCGAAAATCGAAAATCGAAAATCCCCCTCCCTCCCCTGCGTCGAAATCCTCGACCACCCCGATTTCCCTCGCCGCGGCTTTTACCACGACACCGCCCGCGGCAAAGTCCCCACCGTCGAAACCCTCCTCCAACTCATCGATGACCTCGCCCACCTCAAATACAACGAATTCCAGCTCTACATCGAAAATAACTTCGCCTTCCGCCGCTACCCGGAAATGTACGATGACACCACGCCCCTCACCGCCGAGGAATTACTCCAACTCGATGCCGCCTGCAGAATCCGGCACGTCGACTTTGTCCCCTCGCTCACCTCGCTAGGCCACTTCGAAAAAATCCTCGCCCGCCCTAAGTTCTGCCACCTCGCCGAAGCCCAACCCGCACAACTCAAGGCGATGAATGCCACCTGCTGGCACGAAGCCGGCCCCTGGTCGCTCGCCGTCGCCGATCCCCAAGCCCGCGCCTTCCTCAAAAATATGTACGACGAATTTGCCCCGAACTTCTCCAGCGGGCTTTTCAATATCTGCTGCGATGAAGCCTACGACCTCGGAACCGTGCGTTCCAAAAAACTGGCCGAAGAACGCGGCGGCACCGGCCAGCTCTATGTGGATTGGATCAACTATTGTGCCGGCCTCGCCCGCAATCACGGCAAAGCCATCCAAATGTGGGGCGACATCATCCTCAATCACCCCGACCTGATCGAAAAACTCCCCGAGGACGCCACGCTGCTCGAATGGGGCTACGAACACGACCACAAGTTTGAAGCGCACTGCAAGGTCTTCGCCGAGCGCCTCGGCCTGCCGCGGAAGCCGGGCCAACCGGGCGGAAAGAATTTTTACGTCGCCCCCGGAACAACCTCCTGGCTCTCCCTCTCAAGCCGCTCCAAGAACGCCTTCGGCAACATCCACAGCGCCGCCACCAACGGCCTGAAATTCGGTGCGAGCGGCCTGCTCCTCACCGACTGGGGCGACAACGGCCACCAGCAACCGCTCGCCGTCTCCTACTGCGCCATCGCCTATGGCGCCGCCGCTTCCTGGAACCTCGCCGCTACCCCCGACCCCTACGACGCTCAGCTCAAAAAATCCAAGATCGAATCCCTCCTCACCGCCATCTCCTGGCACCTCTTCCACGACCCCGCCGGAAAACTCGCCACCCTCGCCTACGACCTCGGCCTCACCTACGAACGCTTCAGCTGGCAACGCTTCAATGGCTCCCTCGACTGGTTCCTCTTCCGCGAAAAATGGGACTTTGCCAACTACGTCAATCGCGCCGAGGATGCCGACCTGCCCAAGGTGATTGCCGCCACCGAAAAAATCCTCGAATCCCTCGGCCAAGCCACCGCGCACCGCACCGATGGCCCCTACCTCATCGCCGAACTACTCTTCTCCGGCCTTCTGATCATCCACGCCTGCAAACGGACCGCGCTCCGCAAAGCCTGGCTCGCCGCCGATCCCGCCAAACGCAATCCTGAGCACGAAGTCTTGCGCGCCAAACCCCCGCGCCCCCTGCCAAAAACCTTCAACCGCGACATGCAAAATCTCCGCAACGATGCCCGCAGCCTCCGCCAGATCTTCGAACAGCTCTGGCTCGCCCGCAACAAACCCAGCCGCCTGACCGACGTGCTCGCGGAATTCGACCGCCTCGACCGCGAATACCAGCACTTTGCCATCAGCGAAAAGAAACCAACCAAACCCCCGGCCGCCCGCCGCCGGCCGCGCAGGAATTGACGCCCCACGCCCGGCGATTATCATCTGCCCCCGTGATAACCGCTGTTACGCCGAGTGCCGGGCCTTATCACGCCCGGCAGCGGGGGAACCAACGCGGCCGAAAGGCCGTTCCCCGGGGCGAAGCCGTGATGCCACGGCAGGGATTGCAGCGATCCCCAGCCCGTCAGCTTACCTCGCAGGCGAAACGCTGAAAGGGAACCGAAACGTGCCGCTCTCGCCGCGCCGTTGTCCGCGCGCGAGACAGTACGCTTTGCGTTCACTACACGCATGCTCGTATCCCACCAGGAGCGCCCGCGCGAACTTAAATGGTATCACGCGGGCCCGATGCTCTACGGCGATTGGGGCACCAGCCGTTTCTACGTCCTGGGTCTGGCGTTTTATTACGCGCTTTATTCCTCCTTCTGGTACATCCTCGGCGTCGGCATCCTCGTCGCCGCCGTCGGATGGGCTTACACCGTCGTCTGCCGCGTCTATCCCGATGGCGGAGGCGTCTACACCGCCGCCCGCCAGCTCAGCAAATTACTAAGCGTCATCGGCGCACTCCTGCTCTTTGCCGACTACGCCGTCACCGCCGCCCTTTCCGCCTTTGACGGCATGCGCTACTTCGGACTCGAGTCCGGCTTCGGCGTGCGCATCGGCGCCATCACCAGCATCCTCTTCCTGGGCTTCATCAATTACATCGGCCCAAAGCGCGCCGGCGCATTCGCCCTCGTCATCGCCGCCGCCACCCTCGTCCTCACCCTTATCCTCGTCGCGTTCTCCGTGCCCCATCTCGCCGACGGCTGGCACCATGTCGCCATCCCCAAGGGCAACTTCAACGATCACTGGATCACCCTGGTCAACGTCGTTCTCGCCCTCTCCGGCGTCGAAGCCATCGCCAACATGACCGGCATCATGGTCCTCCCGGTCAGCAGAACCAGTAAACAATCCATCTGGCCGGTGCTGCTGGAGGTCGTGATCTTCAACGTCGTCCTCGGCATCGCCATGCTCGCCCTCCCCGCAACGCTGCAGCGCTTCAATGGCGTGCAATCCCCCACCGAATTCTCCCAGCCTGCCGCCGCTTATCAGGCCAACGATCAACGCATCGCCGATTACGAGGCTTCCCATCCCAACTGGGACAACGCCGACGGCAAACCGGCGTTCGAAGCATACGAGGCATCCCTTCAGGGCCCCCATTCCACCGACCACGAAAACGCCATGAAGGACCGCGTCCTGCGCGTCATGGGCGAAGCCTACGTCGCCCCCTGGTTCGGCCGCCTCTGCGGTGCGGTGTTCGGGTTGCTCCTGCTCTCGGCGGTCAACACCGTCATCGGCGGCATGATGAGCGTCGCCTACATCATGTCCCGCGATGCCGAACTCCCCCACATCTTCGCCCGGCTCAACCTCTTCGGCGTTCCCTGGGTCGGCCTGATTCCCGCCCTCCTCGTGCCCGTGCTGCTGCTGACGCTCTTTTCCTCCCTTGAAACCCTCGCCGACCTTTACGCCATCGGAGTCGTGGGCGCTATCGCCATCAACCTCACCTGCTGCACCATCAACAAAAAGCTCCCCGTGCGCCTGTGGGAACGCCTAAGCATCGGCGTGATCGCCGCCACCATGATCGCCATCGAATTAACACTCGCCGTGCAGAAGGTGCCCGCGCTGATTTTCGTCATCATCGTCCTGGCCATCGGCCTCGGGGCACGCTTCTTCACCAAGAGCTACCTCCCAGCCCGCGCCCGCGAACTCGCCAAGCTCACCCCCGAACAGCGCCGCGCTCCGGTCTTCCGCGGCCAGCGCGTCCTCACGCCGGCGCCCCTCCCTGTCCCCGCCAAGGCCGCCCCGGAGCCCGCTTCCATCGGCACCCCGGCCGAGGAACTCGACATGAGCCGGCCCCACCTGATGGTCGCCACCCGCGGCGGCGTGCGCCTTCTCAACTTTGCCGCCGAATACGCCCAGCAGATGAAGGCGATCCTCTTTGTCATTTACGTCCGCCAGTGGAACGTGCAGTTCGCCGTCGAAAACACCGCACCCACGCTGGAGGAAGACACCGCCGCGCAGCAGGTCTTCCGCTCCGCCGAGGAAGTCTGCAAGGCCCGCAATGTCCCGATGGTGCCCATCTACGCCGTCAGCCGCGATGTCGCCGATACGATCCTCGATTTCGCCGCCACCTACGACGTCCGCGCCCTCCTCATGGGCGTCAGCCGGCAGGGAACCTTCCTCCGCGCCCTCCGCGGTGACGTGCTGACGGCGGTCGCTGACCAACTGCCCCAGGATATTCCTCTCCTGATACACGCCTGAGCGTTGCATCGGCATCCTGCCAATGCACATCGGCGGGATCCGGGCGCCTCCCCGTTCAGTTGGCAGCGCAGCCATACCCGGCGAGAATGCCACCCATGACGCCGATATTCCATCTGCTGGCACAGGCAACCTCGCCCGCAACCACGCCCGCTCGCACCTTCAACTGGGAAAGTTGGGTCCCCGATTCCACCGAT
>Ga0265314_10002803_pt1 | contig 17397 bp, 18 predicted proteins | sample 4126metaG_FD_203106 | JGI IMG/M metagenome (GOLD analysis project Ga0265314, IMG submission 203106) | Rhizosphere microbial communities from Carex aquatilis grown in University of Washington, Seatle, WA, United States - 4-1-26 metaG | ecosystem: Host-associated > Plants > Roots > Rhizosphere >... | reverse complement strand
GTTCCGGGCTTTACGACCGTACACCAGAAGAAGATGTCGCCTTTGCCGCCGCCCTGACGGGTTTCGGCCGGCTTGGCGCTGACAGACTTGTGCGGGAATACGCGGCACCAGTAGCGCCCCACGTTCCCGATGCTGCGCGAGAGCGCAACGCGGGCGGCTTCGAGCTGGTTGGCCTTGATCCAACCCGGCTCCAGCGCCATGATCCCGTACTCGCCGTACGCAACGTAATTGCCCCGGGTTGCGTCGCCGTGAATGCGTCCGCGGTGGCTCTTGCGGTATTTGACCCGCTTAGGCATTAACGACATTGGGCGCCTCCCGCTTGATCTTGCCCTTATAGATCCAGACCTTGACCCCGATGGCGCCATACGTCGTGTGCGCTTCCGCGACGCCGTAGTCGACGTCCGCTTCCAGCGTGTGCAGCGGGAGCGAGCCGACCATGTACTTCTCGGTGCGCGCGATTTCCGCGCCACCCAGACGGCCGGCGCAGACGATCTTCACGCCCAGCGCGCCCTGTTCGGTGCAGGTTTCGACGGCCTTCTTCATAGCGCGGCGGAACGAAGCGCGCTTGAGGAGCTGTTCGGCAACGCCCTGCGCGACGAGCTGCGCTTCGAGTTCCGGCTTGCTGATTTCCTTGATGTTCACCTGGACCTTCTTTTCCGGCGCGGTCTTGGCGAACTTCTGCAATTCTTCGCGGAGCTTGTCGATTTCCGCGCCCTTTTTGCCGATCACGACGCCGGGGCGCGAGGTGTGAATGAACACGCCCACTTCTTCGCCGCCGCGTTCGATCTCAATCTTGGCGATGCCGGCCTGCGGCAAGCGCTTGATAATGAACTGCTTGATGCGCTGGTCTTCGACCAGGAAGCGCCCGAATTCCTTCTTGCGCGCGTACCAGCGCGAGATCCAGGGGCGCGTGATGCCGACCCGCAGACCGTAGGGATGTGTCTTTTGACCCACGTACGTCTCCTTCCCTATCCGAAGCCGCGTTACTTGGCGGCCTTCTGCGCCTTCTTGGCTTTTTCGCTGCCGTTGGCTTTCTCTTCCGGCTTTTCGCCCAGGACCACGGTGATGTGGCAGGTGCGCCGGATGATCGGGCGCGCCCGGCCCATGGGGCCCGACTTGAAGCGGCGGAAACGGTTGCCTTCGTCGCAGTAGGCCGCGGCGACCACCAGGTCTTCCGCGCCCACGCGGCCTTCCGACTTCGAATCCGCATTGCCCAGCGCGCTCAGGAGCACGCGGTCAACGTAGTACGCCGCGCGCTTGCTCGAATAGCGCAGCACTTCGCGCGCGCGTTCGACCGGCAGATCGCGGATCAAATCGACGACCAGGCGCATCTTGTTCGGCGCGATGCGAATGCCGCGCAACGAAGCGCCGAAGCGGCCCTCCGCATAGACCTTCTTGCGGGCGTTCTCGTGGCCACGCTCGATGCGGGTGGGGCTGATGACTTTGCCGTGCAGTACCTTGCCCATGGATCCTTCCCATTCCCTGGCTTCGCGCCTGATTTCTTACTTCTTGCCCGCCGGAGCTGCCGGCGCCGGCTTGGCCGCAGGCGTTGCCGCCGCTTTGGCGCCACCGCCGGAGTGCCCGCGGAAGACGCGCGTCGGGGCGAACTCGCCCAGCTTGTGCCCGACCATTTCTTCCGTGGCGAAGACGCGTACATGCGCCTTGCCGTTGTGCACGAGGAAGGTGTGTCCGACGAAGTCGGGGACGATGGTGCAGTCGCGCGCCCACGTCTTGATTGGCTCGCGTCCACCCTGGTCCTTCTGCTTCATCACCTTCTTCTGCAGCTTGGGGTCCACGTAGGGCCCCTTCTTCATTGATCTGGACATTTGCTGCGGCCCTTAACCCTAGACGACCTGAACCGCCGCGCCCTTGCGCCGGCGGATAATCTGGTTGTTGCTGCGCGCCTTGTTCTTGCGCGTCTTGCCGCCCTTCGCGAGGACGCCGCTTGGCGACTGCGGAATGTGGCCCTTGCCCTTCGCCGAGCCGCCGCCCATCGGATGGTCGACCGGGTTCTTGGCGATACCGCGGGTGAGCGGGCGTTTGCGCAGCATGAAGATCGCGCGGCCGGCCTTACCCACGACCACGTTGGCGTGGTCCAGATTGCCCAGCTGCCCGATCGTGGCGCGGCATTCGACCGGCACTTTGCGAATTTCCGTCGACGGCAGCACGATCACCGCGTATTCACCGTCCTTCGAAAGCAAGCGGCCCTGCCCGCCCGCGGCGCGAATCATCTTGCCGCCCGCACCCGGCTGCAGTTCCACGTTATGAATGATGCTGCCCAGCGGCATGCTCTTGAGCGGCATGGCGTTCCCGACGTCGGGTTCGACCGATTCGCCGCTGACCACCGTCTGGCCAACCTTGATGCCGAGTGGCGCGAGAATGTAGCGCTTTTCCTTGTCGGCGTACACGAGCAGCGCAATGAACGCGCTGCGGTTCGGATCGTATTCAATCGATTCGACCGTGGCCGGAATGTTGTCCTTGAGGCGCTTGAAATCGATCAGGCGATAGAAGCGCCGGCGGCCGGTGCTGGTGATCGCGCGCATCGTGATGCGGCCGTGCGCATTGCGCCCGCCCGTCGACGGCAGCTTTTCCAGCAGGCTCTTCTCCGGGTACCCCCGGGTCAGTTCCTTCTTGTAATCGATTACCGAAGCGCCGCGAAGGCCGGCGGTGATCGGTCGATAGAAGCGAAGCGGCATGGCGAACTCTCTTTCCTGCCTCGTCTGTCCGGCACGCTAAAACCAGCGCGCCCGTCCCAACGGGAAGATCCGGCACCGGACCCGCCCTTTAATCTGGTTCCGCGAGACGAATCCCAGCCCGCTGCGGCTGTCGTTCGAATTCCCGCGGTTGTCGCCCATCACGAAGTATCTGTTGTCCGGCACCAGAAAGACTTCGTCCTGATTCGGATGCCGCACGAGAGGATTAACTTCCTCAAACTCCTCCGTCGTCACGCCGTCTACAATCACCGTCCCGGTTACGATCACCGCGCCCTGCTCGCTGCGCTCGCGGTACGCGATCCGGACACGGCTTTTCGGGCCCGCGATCACCCGCTTTACAAAATCCTTCGGCACGAAGCGCCGGCTTTCGCCGCCAGGAGTATTGTCTTTCGGTTCGCCGTCCAGCTTGACGGCTTCGAAGACAATAATGTCGCCGGGCTGCGGATCTCGAAAGCGGAACGTCACTTTGTCGATCACCAGCCGGTCGTCGTTTTCCAGGGTCGGTTCCATCGACTGACCCTTAACGACCGACACCTGAAAGATCAGCAGATAGATGGCCAGCGCCCAGCAGGCGGCGCGTACCAGCAATCCGAAACCTTCCTTCAGGGGTCCGCCCCGTTCATGCCCTCGCTGCCGGTCCTGCAATTCCTGCGCTTTTACGTCTCCAACGTGCGTCTCTTTCGCGGGCGGATCGCCTTGCGCGCCGCTTGATTCCACGGCAGGCGCTGGCTCGGTTCCTTCGCCCGCTGCGCTCATGCGCTATTGGTCCTAGATCAGTTCGATCGTCTTGCTGCCCTTGGCCAGGCGCACCACGGCCTTCTTCTTGATGCGCGTGAAGCCCGTGCCCGCGCCGCGGCGAACCATGCGGAAGCTCTTCATGCGCGGCTTGACGATCATCGTGTTGACCGAAGCGACCTTGACCCCGAAGGCCGTTTCGACCGCCTTCTTGATCTGGACCTTCGTCGCCTTCACGTGGACTTCGAATGTGTAGCGGCTGGTATCGGAGGCCGTTCCTGGTTCCCCGCCCGCTTGCACGCCCATATGCGTCTTTTCCGTGAGGATCGGGCGCTTGAGGACGGCGTAGGGGCTGTTCAGGACTTTGCCGGCGCGTTTGTGGCTCATGACTTCACCACCTCGGCGAGCTTCGCCAACGTATCTTTGGTCAGGAGGAGATTTTTGTGCTTCAGGACGTCGTACGCGTTGAGCATGCGGGCGGGCAACAGGTTGCAGCGTTCCAAGTTGCGCGCGGAGAGCTTCAGGTTTTTGGTCGGTTCCGGATGCGAGAGCAGGCAGCTCTTCTCGCCCAGACCCAGAGCCTGCAGCGTCTTGAACAGGCGCTGCGTCTGAGGCTTCTCGTATTCCAGCTTGTCGATGATTTTGACTTCGTTGTCGAGGAACTTGGAGAGCAGCGCGGACTTGAGCGCTTCGAGGCGCATGCGGACGGGCATGTCCTTGCGGTACTCGCGCGGATGCGGCGCGAAGATGTTACCGCCGCCCTTCCACAGCGGGCTGCGCTTCATGCCGGCGCGGGCGCGGCCCGTGTGCTTCTGCTTCCAGGGCTTGACGCCGGAGCCGTGGCGCTCGCCCTTGCTCTTGGCCTTGTGGGTGCCGACGCGTTTGTTCGCTTCGGAACGCACCACGGCCTGGTGCAGGAGCTTGCGGCGGACCTTCTCGCCGAGGAGTTTCTCGTCGAACGAGGCTTTGCCGATTTCCTTGCCCTGTTCGTTGTAGACGGCCAGTTCCATGGACGTGCTCTTTTCGCCTTGCGTTTTCGCGGGATGGACGCGTAACGGTCAGAGGAAAGTCGACAGAGAAAAAAACCAAGGAGTCAGAGGCAGGCACCCGAAGTTCACGGCGGACGAGCCGCCACGAGCCACAGGTAATTGCCTTCGACTCCCTGGAAGTTTTGTGCCGACCTTGGGCTCTGACCTTACGGGTTTCTGCCCGCTTTCAAGCCCTGAAGGTGAACAGCGTTAACCCCCAGCAACAGAGGGGACCTTTTAGCGTGACCCAAATAATCGTCAACGTCATTTTGCGTTATTTGCACATATGTGCTTAAAATTTTTCTGGATTGACTCTTTTCTACCCTAGGATAGCCACGTAAAAAGTTGTGCACGAGGTGCGTTTGCGATTCAATCAACCCATAACCGAATGCGGCCTAGGCGGTGGATGTATTCCGTCCAAGGGTCGACTACCATGCTCCCATTTTCGTTCAGCTTATAGCTGGGATCGAAATTTTTCAGGATGTATTCTAGTAAGTCAGTTGTTTCAGGAGAGACAGCCGAAAGGTCATTGCTGAATAATTCCGCGAGGCCATTAGGCACTGGTTTCAGGAAGAATGCTTCTAGGCCAGCCTCGTCCGCAAATGTAATCTCAAACGGCGCTTGCTCGTAAACCTTCCTCAAAACATTTTGCACATTCCACATATAGGCTTCTGGTGCAATCGCATTGTGAGCGCCTACACGGGCTAACCGTGCAACCTCCAGCACCGGCATTTCGGGAATCATATAAAGGCCATGGCCCTCATAGGCGGCATCGAGCCCAAACCAGCCCTTGAAAAGTCGAGCGTTAGCTTTGTGACAGGCGAGCACAATTTCGGGAATGCCGGGCCGTGGGGCATCATGGACCAGAATCTTTTCTGGGTTGAAGTGGCCTGGCAGCACCCAGCCGGACCACTTGCCCAGCTCAATGGGTTCGCATTGAGGCCCTAGAATTTCTTTAGCTAGGGCTGCATCGTCGGGCGTGGGCATAGGACCCTCGAGTGTCACGCGCTCTTATACATATCCCGCGCGTAGCTCGTCAGTTCCGGCGTCTCGTAGCAGCCAGCCTTCGGGTCGATCAAATATAGCCCTAACCCGCGTGCGACGATTTCGCGAATAATAATGCGGCTCATCTCCATCCCGATTGCGCGCGCCTGCCAGTCCGTGGCACGCTTCATTTGGTCTCGCAGGGAATCCGGGACCACGATGCCCGGAACCTTGTTGAAATATTCCGCCGCCTTCGGATTCAAAACGGGGAGCACACCCACATACAATGGGAAGCGCCCGGGGTTCGTGGCCTGCTTCCCCCACCCTCCGATACCCAGCGGCAGCATGGCTTCCTGGATTCGATCGAGGTCCGCCGGGTCGTAGACCGGCTGCGTGAGCACCACTGCCGCGCCCGCGTCGAGTTTCTGCTTCATCCGGTTAACTTGCGCGGTCATCGCATTGTTCTGGTTCAGGCCCGCGGCGAGCAGGAGCGGATGCGGCTTGGCTTTCTTACCCTTGGCGTCGGGACGCTTGCCGCTCAGTTCGGCGGCCATGGCGAGGATTTCGAGCGTGTTCGATTCGAAGACGCCGCGGCCCTTCTCTTTCGAGGGCGGATCCCCGGTAATCACGAGCAGGTGGCGCAGGCCAAGGGCCATCGCGCCCAGAATTTCCGAGCGCAGGCCGATGCGGTTGCGATCGCGCGCGGTGAGGTGCATCAGCACCGGGACGCCTGTGCCTTCCTGAATCAGGTGGGCTACGGCCATGCAGGAACAGCGTGGCGCGGCGGTTGGGTTTTCGGGGACCGAGATCAGTTCCGCGCCGGATTCCTTCAGGACGCGGCACTCCGCGACCACGCGCGTGGCATCATGTCCGCGCGGGGGCAGGACTTCGACGATGATTCTGGGCCGGTCCATGCGTTGGGTATTTTAGGCGGGTAACGGTGAAAAACGACGCCGGAAATGGCGCGCCGACCGCACCATTAGTTGAAGGGCTGGTTTGCGTGAAGCGCAAGCAGGCTCTTGGCCGCGTTCTGGCAGAGCGCCGCGACTTTGTCGAAATCGAAGAACAACAGGAGCAGCGCCAGCGCGCTGGCCACCGCCATCATCGGGAAGAGCGGCGGGTTGACGGTTTCCGGATCGGGCTGTTTGGCCTGCGGGTCGATGGAGACCGTTTTGGCCAGCTTGATGTAGTAGAACAGGCTCACCACCGAGTTGCCCGCGATGAACAGGATCAGCAGCCACTGGTTGCGGTCGGCCAGCTTGTACAGAATCTGGTATTTGGCCATGAAGCCCGCCAGCGGCGGCAGGCCGGTCAGGCTGAAGAGGAACACGATCAGGCAGACCGAGAGCACCTTCTCGCTCTTGATCGCGCCGGCGAGGTCCTTCAAATCCGTGCTGCCGATGCGGTTTTCGAGCGCCACCAGCACCATGAACGCACCCAGGTTCATGAACAAGTACACGAGCAGATAATACAGGATCGCCGCGGCGCCGCGTTCGTCGTCCAGCGTCGAGAGCGCCGCAAGCATATAGCCCGCATGCGCGATCGACGAGAACGCAAGCATGCGCTTGGCGTTGGTCTGGCCCAAGGCCGAGAGGTTGCCGATGGTCATCGTCAATACAGCGATAATCGCGAAGACGGTCTCGGTGTTTGAGAACGTGCCGCCGGTGCCGCCTGACGTGTTCGTGCCTGTGCCCAGCGGGAAGAAGGCCGCCGTCACGCGGATCAGGACGATAAAGCCTGCGGCCTTCGGAACCACGGAGAAGAAGCCCGTTGCCGTCGTGGGCGAGCCTTCGTAGACGTCCGGCGACCAGTAGTGGAACGGCGCGGCCGCGATCTTGTACAGGAAACCCACAAACACGAGGCCCAGTACGGCCAGCACAGCGCCATTCCAAGTGCTTGGTTCAAGGCCTGTTTGGGTTTCGACCACCTTTAGGCCGCGGATTTTCTGGGCGACCACCTGCAGGTCCAGGCTGCCGGTCAATCCGTAGAGGTATGACATGCCGAAGATCATCACGCCCGAAGCCAGCGCGCCGTAGATCACGTACTTCATGCCGGCTTCAGCGGACTTGCGGTCGCGGCGCAGATAGCCCGCCATCGCGTAGCTGAGGATCGAGAGCGTCTCGATGGACAGGTAAATCATCAGTAAGTTTGTGGACGAACACAGGAACATGCCGCCGATGCAAGCGCCGGCCGCGAGCAGGAAGAACTCGCCCTGACTCTTGCCGTACAATTCGCGCGCGTACAGTCCTACCATGACCGCGAGGAATGTGCCCAGCAGCAGCACGAACTTGGCATACATGGACAAGTAGTCGGCCACGACCATGCCGTTAAAGAGCGGGCGGCCGCCGGTCGCGGGTTCACCTTGCAGCTTGACCATCAGCGCCACATTTACGTAGCTCGCCGCAAGCAACCCGACCAGCGCGATGTAGCCCGTGCCGCGGCGGTCCGGATCCTTTGGCGCGAGAAAGTCGTAAACCAACGCGGCCAGGAAGCCCGCGCCGACCAACAGTTCCGGCAGAATGCCCTGAACCGAGGCCAGGTTATTTTCAAGCAGGCTTGCAAAGGGAGACATTAGTGGAGCGCCTCCGCTTTGTGCACCGGTTTATCTTGCGCGAGGGGCTCGGACTGCGTTTCGGCCTTCGGCGCGGCGGGCTCTTGCGCAGCTTCCGGCTTGGGAGCGAGTTGGTTCTGCTTTGCGGTTGGCGCGGGCGTGTTTTCAGCGGTCGCCTTGGGAGCGGCATCTCCTTGCGGAGTGTCCTGTGCGATTTGGCCCAACTCTGCCTTCACCTTGCCGCTTTGCACCACGAAAGCCTGCAATTTCTCGACGCTGCGGGAAGTCATGTTCACCAAGGGCTGCGGATACACGCCGAACAGAACCACCAGCACCAACAGCGGCGTCAGGCTGGCGATTTCGCGCGCGTTCACGTCCTTATAGTGGCGGTAGCGTTCGTTGAGCGGCCCGAAGAACACGCGCTGCAGCATCCAAAGCAGGTAGACCGCGGTAAAGATCACCGAAGATGTCGCCAGGAACGTGAGCACCTGGAAGGTAACGTTCGAACCCGTCTGGGGGCCCATGTTGGACTGGAAGCTGCCCAGGAAGACGAGGATTTCGCTAACAAACCCGCTGAGACCTGGCAGTCCCGCCGAGGCCATTACCGCGACGATGGCAAAGAAGCTGTACACGGGGAGCGCCTTGGCCAGCCCGCCAAATTTGTTCAGGTCGCGGTGATGCGCGCGGTCGTAAATCACGCCGACCAGAATAAAGAGCATGCTGGTCGAAGTGCCGTGGTTGAACATTTGTAAAAGCGAGCCTGTCATGCCCCAGGGGGTGAGTGCGGCCAGACCCAGCATGCAGAAACCCATGTGGGAGACGGAGCTGTAGGCCACGAGCTTCTTCATGTCGTCCTGTGCGAGCGCGCAGAACGCGCCGTACAGAATGCCGATCACGCCTAGAATCCCAATCGGCACGGCAAAGGCCACACCTTCTGTCGGGAAGAGCGAATACGAGATGCGGAAGAGGCCGTAGACGCCCATCTTGAGCAAGATGCCGGCCAGAATCACCGAGATCGCGGTTGGGGCTTCGACGTGTGCCCACGGCAGCCACGTGTGGAACGGGAAGACCGGAACCTTGATCGCGAAGGCGATGAACAGGAACACGAACATCAGCGCCGAGAAAGAAATCTCCGGCATCCACCCCGCCAGCTTGATGTCGCCCAAAAAGAGCGTGTAGCGCGCACGCAGTTCCATCAGGTCGAAGGTGCGGCTGAGCGGAAACTCCGCCAGTTTGCTTTGCACGAACTGGTGGTGCAGGTCCTTGGACGTGGTCTTTTCGTTGTCCTTAATCTTCTTCCAGAGGTCCGTGGCCGTGACCAACTGCGCGGTGCGCTGGTCTTCGTCGCCAAAGCCCAGATCGACATTGTACTTGGCCAGGATCTGCGTGCGGTTGCCCTTCTTTTCGGAGATCTCGGTCCAGGCGCTGGCACTGCGTTCCATCAAGTCCAGCTTAACCTTGTCCACCGCTTCGGACTCGATTTTGACGCCGTTCTCATCGGGGTAGACCAGGCCGCGACCATCCGACCAGTACCAGGTGCCCAACAACGCGACGAGCAGGAGCACCGAGCCGCCTAGCGTATAAAGGAAGAACTTGGTCGCCGCGTACACGCGGTTGGGGCCGCCCCAAAGCCCGATCAAGAAGTACATCGGCAGTAGCATCACTTCCCAGAAGACGTAGAAGCAGAAGAAGTCGAGCGCGCAGAAGACGCCGTTCATGCCGGTCAGCAGCGTCAGCAGCAGCGCGAAGTACGCCTTGACATTTTTCTCGATGCCCCAACTGGCCAGGATCGCGATAAAGCCCACGATCCCCGAAAGTAGCACCATCGGTGCGCTCAAGCCGTCCATGCCCATGCGGTAGTGAATGTTGAAGGTGCTGATCCACGGAACCTGTTCGCGGAATTGCACGTTGCCCGTGTCGACAAACACGCCGCAGGCGTACGCGCCAAGCGCCAGCGAAACCGCGGAGCCGAGCAGCGCGGCCCACTTGATCGCGCTGGCCTTGCCATTGGGCAGGCACAGCACCACCACCGCGGCCAGAAGCGGCGCGAAGGTGTACAGGGTCAGCAACGGAAAATCGTTCATTTCATCCCATCTACTTAAGCAGCAGGAGCAGCACAATCAGCGCGACCGCGCCTGCGGTCACGCCCACGTAGTACGACACCCGCCCGGCCTGCATGGAGCGCACGAGCGTCCCGGCCATCCAGGTTGTCCAACCCCACAGACCGTCCACCAAAATGCGGTCCACGAAGCCGAAGTCGAAACGCGCCAGCGTGCGGCTGAACCATTTGGCCAGCGGCACGATTCCGTCCTGATACAGGCGGTCGAAGAACCAGAGCTGGCTGGCGAGTTCCCAGAGCATGCCCACAGTACCGGGGTTCTGTTCGATGATCAGATCCATGTCCAAGGCGCGGTTGAGGTAGATGCCCACCGCCGCCATCAGGCCGATCAACAGCATCGCGATTGAAATCACCGTCGCATACAGGTGCGACTTATGGTGTGCTTCTTCCGCGGGGCTGTGCGCGTCACCGGCCTCTGCTACCGCGGGGTGTTCAGGCTTGGCTTCGTGCGGCTGTGCCATCTCGCTATTGGGCGAGACCACGTAATGGTCGATCCAGCCGACGCTGGCCTTCTCGCCATGCTCTTCAACCTGCGCGGAGAGCGCCGGCACCGGCACGCCACCGCCCGGCCACTGGATCAGGTGCCCGCTCCACCAGAAGCCAAGGCAACCCACCGCGAGAAGCAACAGCGGCGTCGTGGCAATGGCCGGAGATTCGTGCGCGTGATCGTAAACATGCTGGTCGCGCGGTTCGCCGTGGAAGGTCATAAAGAGCAGGCGGAACATGTAGAACGCGGTCAAACCGGCGGTCAGGATTGCGAGGATGCACGGAATCCAAGTCAGCGCATTTTCCGGATGTGTCAGGGCCTGCTCGATGGAACTCGCGATGATCGCGTCCTTCGAATAGAAGCCGCTGAAGAACGGTACGCCCGTGATCGCCAATACGCCGCACAAAGTGGCGAGGTAGGTCTTGGGCATCTTCTTGCGCAGCCCGCCCATCTTGTTCATGTCTTGCAGATGGTGACAGGCGTGGATCACCGAGCCCGCGCACAGGAACAGCATGCACTTGAAGACCGCGTGCGTGAAGAGGTGCGAGACGCCGGCGGTATACGAGCCTGAGCCCAGCCCGATCATCATGTAAGCCAGTTGCGAAACCGTGGAGTACGCCAGCACGGCCTTGATGTCCCATTGCACCATGGCCATTGTCGCGGCCAGGAAAGCCGTGATCCCGCCGATCATGGCGATAAAGAACATCGATTCGGTGGTCAGGAGCGGGTGGATGCGCGCGGTCAGGTACACGCCGGCCGCGACCATCGTGGCGGCGTGAATGATTGAAGAACCCGTCGTGGGGCCCTGCATCGCGTCGGCCAGCCACGTGTGCAGCGGGAACTGGGCCGATTTGCCGATGGCGCCCATAAAGGTCAGGATGCCCGCGAGCGTCAGCAGCGTTTCGCCGTGCAGGCCGAAGATTTCAATGTTGTTGAAGACGCCTGCTTCGCGCGCCGCGTAGAGGTTGGTGAATTCCAGCGGGCCGTTGGCGTAAGTGTTGCCCTGCGTGGCGGCCGCGATCATCGTGGTGGCGAAGATCATGATCCCGCTCAGGAACCCGAAGTCCCCGATGCGGTTCATCACGAAGGCCTTCTTCTGCGCGTGGGCCGGCGAGAGGTAGCGTTCGTCGATGCCCGTGGCGTAACTGGCCTTCAACTTCTGATAGCCCGGATCCTGGCCCACCGGCGGCTTGTCGAACCAGAAGCCGATCAGGAAATAGCTGCCCAAGCCGACCAGTTCCCAGAAAATAAAGGTCATCAGCAGATTGCTGGAGAAGACCACGCCCAGCATCGCGAAGCAGAAGAAGCACATGTACGCGAAGTAGCGCCGGTAGTAGCCGTCGCCCTTCATGTAAAAGATCGAGTAGATCAGCACCAGCGTCGCCAAGCCCGTGACCACCACGCTCATGAAAGCGGAGAGGTTGTCGACCAGAATGCCCAACGTCAGGGTGATGTTGCCGACTTTGAGCCAGCTAATGTTGTGGACCACCGGCGCGGCCTGCGAACTCGCTCCGCCTTCCGCCGCTGCGCCGCCATGCGCGAGGCTTTCGGCGAAGATGCACAGGGAGAGCAGGAAGCCCACGCCCATCGCCAGAATTGCGACGACATCGCAGCCCTTGTCGAGGCGTTTGCCGGCCGCGAGCAACAGGACGAAGGCCACCAGCGGGAGGAACAGCACCCACAGCGGCGCCATGGTGAAGGCGAAGCCGTCGGTTACCGGCCCCACTTGGGCCGCCAGCGTCAGGAACGTCGAATCCATGCGCGTCTCGTGCACCCTGTCCTATTTTTGCGTCAACAGCCCTACCACTTCAGTTCGTCGGCCTGCGTCACGTCGATGCTGTGCCGGTTCTGGAAGACCGCGAGCACCAGTGCCAGCGCAACCGCGGCTTCCGCCGCCGCCAGCACCACGATGAACAGCGTGAAGATCTGGCCATCGAAGCCCGGCGAATCGCCCATGCGGTTGCCGAAGCGCGAGAACGCCACGAAATTCACGCCCGCGGCGTTCAGAATCAATTCCACGCCCATCAGCACGCCGATTGCGTTGCGCCGCGTGATCATGCAGAAGATGCCCAGCGCGAACAGGAACGCACCCAGCAACAGATAATTAAACAGGTTGTCCGGGCCGCTTGGGCCGGCCACCGTATCTGCCAGGGTCAGGTACGCCTGTTCCACGTTCAGTTCTTCCTTCTTTACTCTTTACTCAGTCGTCGTTTCTTTGCGGATCAAGGAAATTGCGCCGGCCAGTGCGCCCAGAATCAGGATGGAGACCACTTCAAAGGGCAGCAGGTATTCGCCCAACAAGTAATGCCCCAGGCCCTTCTGCCCCGGTGCCACGGCTACCGTGCGCTGGTAGATCGCGTCGAACGCGCTGTTCTGATCGGACAGCGGCACCTGCAGCGCTCGAATCAGCAGCACCAGCACTGCGAAAATGCCCAGCGCCGCCAGCCCGCCGGCCATCAGGCTGAATTTCGAGCGCGGCTCTTCGCCTGGCGATTCCATCGAATGCGAGGAGAACATGATCCCGAACATAATCAGCACCACGATCCCGCCCACATACACGATCAGTTGGACTGCGGCCACGAAGTCGGCGTGCAGGAACAGGTAGATGCCCGAGACGCCAAGGAACGTCAGCCCCAGCGCGAAGGCGGCGTGCAGGATGTTCCGCGTCGTCGCGACCAGCGCGGCGGAAGAGGCGGTGAACAGGAACACCACCCAGAACAGGATTCCTTCGGCACTCATCTGAAGCGTTGCACACCCTTCTTATGGCTGGAAATCCAACCCTCCAGCATCCCCTTGCAGCCTTACTGCGCCGGCTTTTTCCACCAGATCCAGATCCCGCCCAGCACCGCGAGGAATACGAACAGCGAGAGCACGCCGGTGGCCTGCGAAATCTGCAGCGACTTCTCCGCGCTGCCGCCGGTCAGGCCGCCGCGGATCAAAAGCCACGCCGAAGCGCCCAGGAACGCAACCATGCCGATCGGCATCAGGCGCTTCCAGCACAGCGCCATCATCTGGTCGGGGCGGAATCGCGGAACGGCCCAGCGCACCCAGATCATGATCAGCACCACCAGGTAGGTCTTGACAAGGAACGCGAGCAGGTGGATCAGCGAACCCCACCAGTGGAAATGGACCGCGGTGACCTGGCCGACGGAATCGTACGTCGGCTGACCGTCGATCATCGCCCGTTCCAGTACGCCGATACCCGTTGACCAGCCACCGAAGAAGATCGTTACCGCGATGGCGCTGGTTACGAACATCATGGCGTATTCGGCCATGAAGAAGAGCGCGAAGCGCATGCCCGAGTATTCCGTATGGTAACCGGAGACGAGTTCGGATTCGGCTTCGGGGATGTCGAACGGAGTGCGGTTACATTCTGCCAGCGCGGCCAGGAAGTAGATCGGAACCAGAATCGTCATCAGCGGATTTGAGAACGCGTACCAGTTCCAAGCCCAGCCCAGTTGCCAGTTGTCGACGCCAAGCTGACTCACCGTCAGGCCCTGCATCGACATCGTGCCCGAAACGATCATCGCGGTCAGAATCGTCAGCCCTGCGGGAATTTCATAGCTCGTGATCTGCGCGGCAGAACGCATCCCGCCGAGCAGCGACCACTTGTTGTTGCTTGCCCAACCCGCCATCAGGATGCCCATGACTTCGAGGCTCGTCACCGCGGCCAGATAAAAGATCCCGATGTTGAAGTCCGCGACGTAGAAGCGGTCCGAGTACGGCAGGCAGGCCAGCGCCGCGAAAGCCGACGCCAGCACGATTGTCGGCGCTGCGCGGAAGAGCCAGTTGTCGGCCGCCGCCGGAATGATGTCTTCCTTCATGATCAGCTTGAGGCCGTCGGCCGCGAAAATCGGCAGGCCCGGCACGCGTTTGGTCACGATTTTGTCGAGCGCATCTAAAAGTGGAATCAGCGGACCCAGAACCAGGGCCAGCGCGCGCGCCCCCATTGAAGCGCCGGGCTTGGCGGCTTTCTCGCAGAAGGCCCGTGCGAACGCGCCAACAAAGCTGCCGACGTTACATTCCATGGGGCCGAGGCGCAGTTGAATCTTCGCCGCGACTTTGCGTTCCACGAACGTGCTGATGCCGGCAACGGCTTGAATGCCCAGCCCGACGACCAGCACGGGAATCACAATCGCCAGGAATACAAACACGCCTTCCGGAATCGCGCCGACAAAATCGGCCACATAGCCCGTTTCCGGGCCATGGAACGAGTTCAGCCACTTCACGAGGGCTTGCTGACAACTGAGCAGCCATTCCAGGAATCCGACCATGCGCAGGTCTTATCCTTGTTTCGAATCGCTTGGAGGCGGTGTCTCGAGTTTCAGCGTGCGCGCCCAGCCCAGGTCGCCCTTGCGCCACACGTACACCAAGCCCAAAAACAGTACCGCCACGAAGAAGAACAATTCGCCGAACACCACCAGGCCGGTATGGAATCCGCCGGGCCCCTGCGTCAGTTCGCGGAAGATCGGTGCCACGGGGAAGACCAGCGCCAGTTCGACGTCGAACAGCACGAACACAAGCGCGACCATATAGAAGCGGATATTGAACCGCATCCAGCCCGAGCCAAACGGGTCTTCGCCGCACTCGTAAGTTTTCAGTTTGTCGGGGTTCGGTTGCCGATTTTGAACAAGTCGCGACAAACCCAACATCGCGGCCACCACCAACACCGCCAGAACCAGCAGCCCAAAAGCCGCCGCGTACTGCATCAACTCATGATTTTCCGCTACGAACGAAGGCATGGTTCCCGCCTTGTCCGGGTGGGGGCGATCCCCATCCCCGAACTGTCCCCGCACGCGCCACAAAGTCTGGCGTGGGAAGGAACTAACAAGCGCCGTACCAACAGCTACGGCGGCATCCGGAAAGGGCTTGTGGCCCTCCGGTCTGCAAAATACGGCTTAATGAATGCGTTACGTTTACCCGCCCTTGGGAGTTAGGCAAGGAAAAGGAAAGGCACTTATCGCGGGACGTTTTTAGGAGGTTTAGAGAAGTCGTTGGGGTTCTTGATTCACTTAAATGAAGATTAGGATAAAGGCGCCGCGCGGCCCTCGCAAATTTGGCCCGGCAGGCACTTGCCCCAGAGCATTATTTTCTCAAATTATCTTCGTCTTGCAATTTATAGCCTTCCGGCACGATGAATTTGAACGTATCGGCGGCAAAGGATTCTACCTGCTTCACCTTCCTGACGATGAGCTGTTCACTTTCTCCTGGAGCTTGAATGACTTCCCGCTTGCGCAGGCTCCCGTCCACCTTGGAAACAAGGAATATGACCTTGGAGTCTTTCTCGGACAAGCCCTCTCCGACCAGTTCGTACAACGTCTCGCCGTCGACTTGGACTTCCGTTGCTTCCATGAGTTTGAATTCCTTGGCGATTTCGGCGGTGCGGAAATAGGGGTTGGGCTCTGGATATGGCTGAGTTTCAACCTTGGCTTTAAATACGGTGTGGCCTTTGTCGTCATATCTGTCGAAATAGTTCGTCTCGCCGTCGTGAACGATGTGATACCCGTTTTTGGGGCCAAATCCGGAGTCCAGTGAGTCGGCGCGATATTTTTTGAAATCGGCCAGAGCCTGGACGCGTTCCGAAAACTCCACATCCGGATCTCCAGGCCGGGTGTACATCGTGACTACTTCGTAATCCAAATTGGCGGGCTTCTTGACGACAGTCTCCAGATGCTTCAAGAAAATTTGAAGGTTGATTCTTCGAAGAATGCGAATGGATCGCTGGCGTTTTTCCAGATCCGGGTCATGGGCGGCGACATTTAGGGCCTCGATGGCCGGTTCACCCGTCAGGCACAAGCGCTGTTCGGCCAGATTGCGCTCGTCCATGGTTTCGGCACTCAGGTAGTCAACAAGCCGTGCAATCTCCGCTGCGTTTGGGGCCGGAACGGGTTTTAGGTTTTCAATTTTCGGAACTGGTGATTCTCCGGCCCAAAGCGGAAAAACCTGAATTGCCCAAAGCATAGTCATGGTACCGATGCTGCGCATCTAAGGCTCCTCTTCCAAATGCATTTAAGCGCGGATCTAAAGAATTTCCTCTTCGGCTTCAATTGGAGACGGAGCGTTCGTGAATAATTGGAATATCGTTTCAGAAATTCGACGAATTAAGTCTCCGCCGGGCCCGCCACCACCGGCTTGGCCATGACCAGCCCGCGCAGACCCACGATGCGCTCCACGCGTTCACGCAGCGTGTGGCCGCCGCCGCGCAGCACCCAGATCTGCAGTTCCTCGCGCGCATTGAGCCTCATCTGCAGCGCAGTGAGCATCTGTTCGCCCGCTTCGCGGCGCAGTTCGCCCAGTTTGCGGATCAGTTCGGGGCGGCGCACGTCGACAACCAACGGCAGCACAATGGTCTGTTCGCCGCGGCTGCCAGTCCACGATTCTTCCGCCAGATGCGCGCGGACGAGGTCGCGAAGCGCTTCGCTGCGGCTGGCGTACTTCGCTTCGGCAAGCTTGGCGTCGAATTGCTTCAAGAGTCCCTTGGGGATAGCGACGCCAAAGCGCACCAGATCGCCGCCTTCGGGAGTTTTGCGCGTCCGGGCCATGGTCCATCTCCAAAGCGGTGCGAATACAGAATCGACCCATGTCGCTGGCGGGCGGAAAACGAAGCCTACAACTTGCTCCGGCTTGTCCGGCAGTGCGGCTGTTACCTCATCTAAAAGCTAAAAGCTAAAAGCTAAAAGCTAAAAGCTAAAAGCTAAAAGCTAAAAGCTAAAAGCTAAAAGCTAAAAGCTAAAAGCTAAAAGCTAAAAGCTAAAAGCTAAAAGCTAAAAGCTAAAAGC
>Ga0265314_10002800_pt1 | contig 17410 bp, 14 predicted proteins | sample 4126metaG_FD_203106 | JGI IMG/M metagenome (GOLD analysis project Ga0265314, IMG submission 203106) | Rhizosphere microbial communities from Carex aquatilis grown in University of Washington, Seatle, WA, United States - 4-1-26 metaG | ecosystem: Host-associated > Plants > Roots > Rhizosphere >... | reverse complement strand
GAGCAGGTGGCCGCGCTTGCCGCCGACTATAAGATCAAGGACCTAGACGACAAGGGCCAGCCGATCGAACGGGCCGGCCGTCCGGCCGATCATTTCCCGGCGCCGTTCCCGAACGCCGCGGCTGCTGCGGCGAACTACGGCGTGGCGCCGCCGGATATGTCGACGCTGGCCAAAGCGCGCACTTATTCGCGCGGCTTCCCCTGGTTCATCTTCGACATGTTCACGCAGTACCAGGAGCAGGGCCCAGACTACATCGCTGCCTTGCTCAAGGGCTATGTCGACGCGCCGAAGGGTTTCACCCTGCCGCAGGGCGGCAACTACAACGAATATTTGCCGGGCCACGTTATCGCCATGCCGCCGCCATTGCAGGCCGGCCAGGTGACCTTCGACGACGGCGCGCCGCAGACGCTCGAGCAATATAGCAAAGACGTCTCCGCCTTCCTGATGTGGGCGTCCGAGCCCAAGCTGGTGCAGCGCAAGCGCCTGGGCTTCCAGGTCATGCTCTTCCTGATCGTGCTGTCGGGCTTGCTGTACTTCACCAAGAAGAAGATCTGGCACGACGTCGAAAAGCCGCGCGAAGTCGCGCATGGCCAGGATCCGGCCAAGACGACGCTCTAACGGTCGCAAAATCTCTTGACGCTGGGGCCCCGTTTGGGGCCCCTTTGTTTTTGAGGGAAAGAGCATGACCCAATCCGTTCTCGGCATCATCGGCGGCAGCGGCATTTACGACCTACCGGGCCTGCAGAACGTGCGCGACGAGCACGTCAAAAGCCCCTGGGGCGAGCCGTCGGGCGCCTTGCGCATCGGTGATATCGCCGGCCTGCCGGTGGTCTTCCTGCCGCGCCACGACAAGGGCCACCGGCTGTCGCCCTCCGACATCAACTACCGGGCCAATATCGACGTGCTCAAGCGCGCCGGCGTCACCGACCTGGTGTCGCTATCGGCCTGCGGCTCGTTCAAGGAAGACCTGCCGCCCGGCACCTTCGTGCTGGTCGATCAGTTCGTCGACCGCACCTACAAGCGCGAGAGCTCGTTCTTCGGCAAAGGTCTGGTGGCGCATGTCTCCATGGCGCATCCGGTGTCGCCGGTGCTGCGCCGCCGGCTGCGCGACGCCGCGCGCATGGAAGGCATCGAGCCGCAATGGGGCGGCACTTACGTCTGCATGGAAGGCCCGCAGTTTTCCACGCTGGCGGAAAGCTTGACCTACAAGGAGCTCGGCTATTCCGTGATCGGCATGACCAACATGCCGGAGGCCAAGCTCGCCCGCGAAGCCGAGATTTGTTACGCGACCGTCGCCATGGTGACCGATTTCGACTGTTGGCACCCCGAGCACGACGCCGTCACCGTGCAGGACATCATCAAGGTGCTGCTGAGCAACGCCGACCGCGCCAAACGGCTGGTGGCGCGGCTTGCCGCCGACTTCCCGCGCGAGCACGAGGAATGTCCCATCGGGTCGGATCGCGCGCTCGACACCGCGCTGATCACCGCGCCCGAGGCGCGCGATCCGGAGCTGATCAAGAAGCTCGATGCGGTGGCGGGCCGGGTGTTAAGGGCGGTTTGACCGGGCAGTGCCGCGCCGTCAGAATGGCGGGCAAGGCCGGCAGAGCCGTTGGGGAGACGTTTTCAATGAACAAGGTTGTGGCGGGCGCGTTTGCGCTCATGGTTCTGTCTGCGCTTTCGGCCCAAGCCGAATCGCTCGATGAGCTTTACGCCAAGGCGAAAACCGAAGGCGCGCTGCATATCTACGGCGGCGGTCCGGCTCGCCTCTATGAAGGCTGGATCAAGGAATACGAGGCGCGCTTTCCCGGCATCAAGGTGACGATCACCGGGGGCTATGCCGGCGGTCTCGCGCCAAAGATCGATAAGGAGCTTGCGGCGAACAAGGTCGAGGTCGACATCGTCACTTTTCAGGCGGTTCAGGAGTTCGTCCGTTGGAAGAAGGAAGGCGTGCTGCTGCCGTTCAAGATGGAGGGTTACGAGGCGCTCGATCCCCGGTTCCGGGATCCAGACGGCGCGTTCACGCCGCTCGGCGTATTTGCGATCGCGCCGGCCTACAACACGCGGCTGCTCAACGCGGAAGACGCGCCGCGCTCGGCCGCTGATTTCCTCAAGCCGCAGTTGCGCGGCAAGCTGATCACGGCCTATCCCGCCGATGACGACGCCACGCTGTTTGCGTTCTATACGATCGTCAAGAAATACGGTTGGGGCTTCATGGACGACTACATGAAACAGCAGCCGAAGTTCATCCAAGGCCATCTCGGCGTGGTGCGCAGCATCGGCTCCGGCGAGAGCGCCGCGACCTTCGATATGATGCTGCATCACACGATGGTGGAAAAGTCCGAGGGCAAGGCGATCGACGTCGCATTCCCAACGGACGACCCGTTGCCGATCTGGGGGCAACCGGCTGCGATCTTCAAGGCTTCGCCGCACCCGAATGCGGCGCGGCTTTACCTGCAATGGTACATGGCCAAAGAACAGCAGGCGCGCATCGGAACCTGGTCGGCGCGCGGCGATGTACCGCCGCCGTTCGGCCTCAAGCCGATCCTCGAGTACAAGGTCGCCAACGACTACGCTGAGATATTCACCAATCAGGCGCTGCTTCTCGACTTGCGCAAGCGCTTCGAGCACTACACCGGCGAGGTCAAGACGATCGGCGGCATCCGCTGAGTTTCCCACATAACGAGGGTTCCATGTTTCGAAGCGCTCTTTCTCTTGTCGCGCTCTGCGCGGCCACGATGGTCTCGGCTTCTTCGTCCGCGCGCGCCGAAACGGTCCTGAACATGGCCGTGGTTTCGCGCACCGTGTTCTACCTGCCGGCCTGGATGGCGGAGAAGCAGGGCTTCTTCAAAGCCGAAGGCCTCGACGTCAAAATGAAGGTTTACGACAGCTCCGAGCCGATCTTTGCTGACGTGCGCAAAGGCGAGCAGCAGATCGCTGTGGCTTCGATCGAAAGCGTCATCGCCGAGGCTTACAAGGGCGGCAAGATGCGCATCGTCGCCGGCAGCGCCAAGCGGCCGCCGCACTTCATCATCGCGCAGCCTGAGATCAAGACGCTCGCCGACCTCAAGGGCAAACTGATCGGCGTCGTGTCGATGCACGAGGGCACGACCTTCTTCGTGGCCGACATGGCAAAAGCCGGCGGCTTCAAACTCAGCGACGTGCGGGTCGAGGCGGTGGGCGGCTCGCCGACGCGGCAGCGGCTGCTCAAGGAAAGGAAGATCGATGCCGGCCTTCAGCCTTATCCATTGAGCTACGAAGCGGAAGCGGCCGGCTTGTCCAATTTGGGGCCGATCGCCAATTTGGTGCCGGATTATCAATTCACGTCGGTGATGGTCGACGAGGACTGGGCCAAGGCGAACCGAACGGCTCTGGTCGGATTTTTGCGCGCGCTCCGCAAAGGCACCGAGTACATGTTCGCCCACCCGGACGAATCCGCCGAGGTCGGCGCCAAGGAATTACGCACCACGGTCGCTTTCGCGCGCCGCGCCATCGACGACACGGCGAAAATGGACATCATGTCGCGCGATCTGTCGGTTGCGCCCGCCAGCTTGCGGCGAGTCTTCGACATCATGCAGCAGGACGGCGCCATCGGCCGGGATTTGCCGTTCGAACCGGCGAAATTCGTGGACGACAGCTACCTGAAGGAAAGCCGCCGCTAGCACCGGTCGAATCATGCCGGTGGTCGATCTGGAGCAGCTCACTTCGACGCTTGCAGAGCCCGTGTTCCAAGCGGCATATGAAGGCGAGCGTGAGACACCACGGCGCTGGCTGCCCGGCGCATAGATCAGACGGACAAGCCTATGGCCCCAGCGACCCTCGACGACGACCTTCGCCTCTCCATCCGCAACATCTCGGACTATCCCAAGCCCGGCATCATGTTCCGCGACATCACGACGCTGCTCGGCAACGCGCGGGCGTTTCGCCGCGCCGTCGATGCGCTGGTGCAGCCCTGGGCCGGCTCCAAGATCGACAAGGTCGCCGGCATGGAGGCGCGCGGTTTCATCCTCGGCGGCGCCGTGGCGCATCAGGTGTCGGCCGGCTTCATCCCAATCCGCAAGAAGGGCAAGCTGCCCTACAAGCGTGTCACCATCGGCTATTCGCTGGAGTACGGCCTCGACGAAATGGAGATGCACGAGGATGCCGTCACTAAGGGCGAGCGCGTCATCCTGGTGGACGATTTGATCGCGACCGGCGGCACCGCGGAAGGCGCGGTGAAGCTATTACGGCAGATGGGGGCCGAGGTGCTGGCCGCCTGTTTCGTCATCGACCTGCCGGAACTCGGCGGCGCCGCCAAGCTGCGCGCTATGGACGTGCCGGTGCGCACGCTGATCTCGTTCGAGGGGCATTGAGGCTCCGGCCGCGGCCGCCGTCAAATTACCGCTGCCGATTAACCTTTGGCTAAGTGCATTTCGACAAACGGGCGCGGAGGTAACGGCGCGCCGCGTTTTCGCCCTCAATAATATGTCCATGAGCAGACATATTATGGTCATGGGAAAACTTAGACGTCGTCTGTCGAACTTTGCCCACCCGAGCCCGCTCATGATCTGGAGCGCGGCGGCGGCCGGCTTGCTGTTTCAGCTCGCCGTCTTCAGCGCCATCGCGTTTGATTTTTATCGCAGCACGCTGAACAACAGTTTCGAAATCGCCGAGGATATTGCGACGCTGATCGAGCACGACATTGCCCGTAACATCGAGCTCTATGATTTGTCGCTGCAAGCCGTTGCCAAAGCCGTAAAGGATCCGGAGGTCATGGCGTTGCCGCCGCGCCTCAGGCAAATGGCGGTGTTCGATCGGTCGGCCGCCGCGCCCGGCCTCGGCGCCATGGTCGTGCTCGACGAGAATGGGTCGATTGTTCTCGACTCGTTGAGCATGGCGCCGCGCTACGGGAATTTTGCCGACCGCGAATATTTCAAATTTCAACGCGACACGCCGACGCCGAGCGGGTTCTATGTCAGCAAGCCGTTTCAGGCCCGTCTGCAAGAAGGCTTATGGAGCGTTTCCATCAGCCGCCGGCTCAATGCCGCCGATGGCAGCTTTGCCGGCATCGTGTCCGGCACCCTCAAGCTCGATTTCCTCAGCCAGCGTATGGAGTCGCTGGCGCTCGGCAAACACGGCGTATCGGCGCTGCTCCGGCAGGACGGCGTCCTGATTGCGCAAAATACGGGCGGCAATGTCGGCGCCGACTGGAGTCAGGACGAGGTGTTCGTGCAGGCGCGCACGCGCAGCTCCGGATCTTTCGCGGGTGAAAAGTCGATGGATGGTGTGCCGCGGCTCTATGCCTTTCGCTACGTGTCGGGGCTTCCACTGCTCGTTGTCGCCGGCATCGGGCGCAGCGACGTGCTGGCGCTGGGCTGGTTTAAGATCGAGCTCATCGCCTTGATCTTCGTCATTATGGCGGTGTGTGTCATTGTGCTGGTGGCGCTGTTCAATCGCGAACTGCGGCGCAGGATCGCCGCGGAGCGGGGGCAGGCGGCGTTGGCGCGGCAGGATCGGCTTTCGCAGCTCGCCAATAGGCTCGGCTTCGACGAAGCGCTGGCGTCAACCTGGCGGCGGGCCATGCGCGAGCGACGGCCGCTGTCGCTCGTGATGATCGACGTCGACCATTTCAAGGAGTTCAACGATTGCTACGGTCACCTTGAAGGCGACAAGGTGCTGACGGCGATCGGCAGTGCGATCGGCGGCGCGATCAGACGACCGGACGACATTGCCGCGCGTTATGGCGGCGAGGAGTTCGCCGTGTTGTTGCCGAACACCGATGCGGAAGGCGCCGTGCGCATCGCCGAGGCGATCCGCGCGAACGTACGTGCCATCGCGATGCCGCACGAACGCAGCAGCCATCGCTTTGTGACCGTGAGCGTTGGCGCGGCGACAATTATCCCGAGCAAGGACATGATGCCAGGGACCTTGATCAGGAACGCCGACCGCGCGCTCTATGCGGCCAAAGCCCGCGGCCGCAACAAGGCCTGCTTCGACAATGTTACGGTCATATCCGATCCAATTCGGGTTCCGGCCTGACGGCCTCGGACCTTAGCCCCAGGGGCCTTTACCGTGGGGATTGAGCGGCGTGTCACGCGGAAGAAATCGTTTGCCACCTTGCGGCGCCCCGTCTTGCGGCGTTGTGCCGCCCCAAGGGCCACTGCCAGGAGCGCCATCCTGCGCCGGGGGGTCGATCTGCGCCGGCTCATCGGTGCCGGGCAAAGCCAGCGGTCCTGGATCATGCCCGCCGGCATATTTCACCAGCGCCGCGACGCGAGCATCCACCGACGGATGGGTGTCGAAAATATTCGAGAAACCGGTGCGCGGGTTGTCGATGCACATTTCCATGACCGCGGAATTGGCGCGCGCCAGTTCGCCGCGGCCTTCGATCTTGCGCAGCGCCGAGATCATGGCGTCGGGGTTTTTCGTCAGTTCCACCGAGCCTGAATCGGCGAGATATTCGCGCTGCCGCGACAGCGCGAAGCGGATCACCACCGACAGCAGCCATGCGACGACGATCAAGGCAATGGCGATAACGATGGCGATGCCGGCGCCGCCTTTCTTGTCGCCGTCGTCGCGCGAGCGGCGGCCACCGCCGAAATAAAACACGTTCTGAAAGAATATGCGGAACACCAGTTCGCCGAAAAACGAGACGACGCCGGCGATCACCACCGCGATCACCAGCATGCGGACGTCGCCGTTGCGGATGTGGGTCAGCTCGTGGCCGAGCACGGCTTCGAGCTCCGGATCGTTGAGTGTGTCGATCAGGCCGCGCGTCACCGTGATCGAGTATTGTTTCTGGTTCAGCCCGGTGGCGAAGGCGTTGAGCGCCTGGTCGTCGGCGATGCGCAGCGTTGGCGTCGGCATGCCGCGCGAGATGCAGAGGTTTTCCAGCAGATTGAAGACGCGCGGCTCCTCGGCGCGGGTCACTTCGCGCGCGCCGGTGATGGCGTCGATCATCGACTGGTGGAATTTGTAGGCGATGGCGATCCAGAGCAAAGCGCCGACGGTCGCGAACGGGGCAGCCTTGACGAAGTCAAATTCGGCGGCACGGATCAGGTAATCCAGCGGCGGGTTGTCGTTCGACAAAGCCTCGGCGAGCAGCGCGCCGGCAAACACCAGCACGTAGACCAGAAAGAACAGGCCGATCAGCAGCGCGATGGAGCGCCGCTTGTTCGACTGGATGTGGGTGTAGAGACCGTAGGCGGCCATGGTTCTTCCAATCCGTGTCCCGGGCGACAGCAGCGAGGCCTTCTTACGCCGAGCGGATGGAGACCCGGGACCCAGCGCAAGAATCGACTAATCAATATAGCGCGGCATTCGGCCGCGCATTTCTCCTGGATCCCGGATCATCGCTCGCGCGGTTCGCTCGCTTGTCCGGGACAAGACCTAGAACTTCACGCTCGGCGCCTGGTCGAGTTGGGCGCGGTCGGTGCCGACGTCGAAGAACGTGCGCTGGCTGAAGCCGACGATGCCGGCAAACAGCGCGGCCGGGAACTGCTGGATGCCGGTGTTATATTCCTGCACCGCGTTGTTGTAGAAGCGCCGCGACGCCGCCAACTTGTTCTCAATGTCGGAGAGATCCGACTGCAACTGGCGGAAATTGGCATTGGCCTTGAGGTCCGGATAGGACTCCGACAGTGCGAACAGCCGGCCCAGCGCGCCGGTCAGCATGTTTTCCGCCGCCACTTTCTGCTCGACGCCGGGCGCCGCCACCGCGGTCTGCCGCGCCTGGATCACCGCCTCCAGAGTTCCCTTTTCATGGGCGGCATAGCCTTTTACCGTCTCCACGAGGTTCGGGATCAGGTCGTGGCGCTGCTTGAGCTGGACGTCGATGTCGGCAAAGGCTTGGTTGGTCCGCTGCCGCATGGCGACCAGGCCGTTGTAGACGCTGATGGCCCAGATCACGATCACGACGATGACGCCGAGAACAATCCAGCCGGTGGTGGACATAGCGGAACTCCTGCAAACCGTTGCACCGGAACAAGCCTAGCCTAGATCGGCGCGACTTCCATAGCACGCCACCGTCGCGGCCATGAAATTTGCCGAATTTCGTAAGGCCTTGGCAGACAAGAAAAAAGGCCCCGAGCCGAAGCTCGAGGCCTTATCGCCAGACGGCTATTCGGGGGGTAAGGGGGGAGCCGCCCGACTGAACTAACGCCGGAATAACGGCGCTCCCCGCCTTTGGTTCCTGGGTTTCTCGCCTTCGTTTCGATTATTTTAGCTCGCCTCGCGGAAGCGGACGGCGGCTTCCAGATCGACCGAAACCAGTTGCGAAACGCCGCGTTCCGCCATGGTAACGCCGTACAGCCGGTTCATCCGCGCCATCGTGATCGGATTGTGCGTGATGATGACGAAGCGGGTGTCGGTCGAGCGCGTCATTTCGTCGAGCATGTCGCAGAAGCGTTCGACGTTGTGGTCGTCGAGGGGCGCATCGACCTCGTCGAGCACGCAGATCGGCGCCGGATTGGTCAGGAACACGGCGAAAATCAGCGCCAACGCGGTCAGCGCCTGCTCGCCGCCCGACAGCAGCGACAGCGTCGCCGGCTTCTTGCCGGGGGGCTTGGCCAGAATTTCCAGGCCGGCTTCCAACGGATCGTCGCTTTCGATCAACTGAAGTTCCGCGGTGCCGCCATTGAACAGCCGGGTGAACAGCGCCTGGAAATGGGTGTTCACCTGCTGGAACGAGGCCAGCAGCCGCTCGCGCGCCTCGCGGTTGAGGCTCTGGATGCCGAGGCGCAGCTTCTTGATGGCCTCGACCAGATCGTCGCGTTCTTTGGTCAGTGAGGTGTGCTGGGTTTCGACTTCGGTGAGTTCTTCTTCGGCGCGCAGATTGACGGCGCCGAGGCGCTCGCGCTCGCGGCGCAGCCTCTCAAGCGTCGTCTCGATCTCGGCGAGTTCCGGCAGCTGCTCGCCTTCCTTCAACTCGGCGAGTTCCGCGACGCCCGACGGCTCGATTTCGAGCATGTCGTGGATTTCACGGCCGATGTCGGCGAGGCGGCGCTTGGCGGCCTCGTGACGTTCCTCGGCGCGGGCGAGTTCTTCGCGCGCGGCAGATGCCGCTTCAAGTGCGGCGCGGGCGTCGCGATCGGCTTCGGCGAGCGCATTCTCGGCTTCCTGAAGACGGTCGGCGGCGGCACGGCGGTCGGTATTGGCCGCCTCGATCTCGGTCATCAGCGCGGCGCGCTTTTCGGCGAACTGGGCCGGCGCGTTTTCGAGTTCGGCGCGGTCGCGCTTGGCCTCGGCGATGCGTTGCTCCAGCGTCGCGATCTGGTTCCTGGCGCCGGTCTGGCGCTCGAGCCAGCCATTCTTGTCGGATGCCAAGGCGGTCAGGCGGCGGTCGGCCAATTCGGCCTCGCGCACGATGGCCTGTTGTTCGGCGCGCACTTCGGCGGCCGCGGCGCGTTTGCCGGCGATGTCGTCGCGCACGGCGGACAGTTCGGTTTCCAGATCGGCCACCGGCGCCAAGGCGGCGAGCGCGGTCTCGGCCTCGTTCTTGGCGCTGGCCGCTTCATCGCGGCTGGTCGTCAGGCGCGTGCGTGCCTCGGTCAGAGCCGACAGCCGCGCGGCGTTGCGGTTCTGCTCGCGTTCGGCGGCTTCGTGCTGGTCGCGCGCGGTGACGGCCTCGCGCTGGCGCTCGCGGGTGGCGGAACGCGCCTGCGTTTCGGCGGCGACCGCGGTTTGCAAGGCGGTTTCGGCGGCGGCGACGACGCCGCGGGCGGTTTCAGCTTCGCTGCGCGCCGTCTGCAATTCAGCGTCGATATCCGCAAGGCGGGCGCGCTCGGCAAGACGCCGCGCCGCGCCGGTCGGGGCGTGCGCGTCGGCGGCAAAGCCGTCCCAACGCCACAAGTCGCCCTCGGACGACACCAGGCGCTGGCCCGGCTTTAGCTGGCATACGAGACGCGCGCCGTCCGCTTTGTCGATGACGCCGATTTGGTTGAGGCGGCGGGCGAGTTCGGCCGGCGCCTGGACGTGCTTGGCCAGCGGCTCGACGCCGGTCGGCAGAGCCGGATCGCCGGTGTCGATCGACGAGCCTAGCCAGCGCATCGGCGCGGTGGCATCGACCGGCGCGTCGAGATCGTCGCCGAGGGCTGCGCCCAGCGCCTTCTCGTAGCCTTTGTCGACCGAGATGTGGTCCATCACCGGCGGCCACAGGTTTTTGGATTCGACCGCGAGAACCTTGGACAAGGTCTTAGCTTCGGTCTCCAACCGCTGCACGCGGCGCTCCGCCTCGGTGAGCGGCGCGCGCGTGCCGTCGAGATGCTGACGCGCGGCGGTGTGCGCGGCTTCGGCGGCAATCGCGGCGGCTTCGGCTTCGGCTACCGCCGATTGGATCGCTTCGACGGCGGCGGCGAGCGAGGCCAGATCCGGTCCGCCGGCCGATTGCAGCGAGGCGATTTCGGCCTCGACGCCGGCCATTTCCGACTGCAGGCGATCGGCGCGCTGGCCGTGGGATTGCGCCGCGCCCTGCAACTGATTGCGGCGCGCGGTGAGGTCGGCGAGCTTGGCGGTGAGTTCGGAAAATACCGTCTCGGCGGCGCTGAGCGCGGCGTCAGCTTGCGCGACGCGGGCATCGACGCCGCTGCGGCGTCCGGCACTTTCCTGCAATTCGGCGCGGATGGCCGCTTCCTCGGCGTCGAGACGGGCGAGTGCCTCCTGCGCGTCGGTGGCCAGCCGCTGTTCGCGCTCGGCGTCGGCGGCAAATTGCACCAGCCGCAATTCGAGTTCGGCGATGCGGTCCTTGGCGCGGGTCTCCTCGCGGTCGAGTTCTTGCGACGCGACGTTGAGACGGTGCAGCGCCGCGCCGGCGCGCGCCTCGGCGTCGCGCAGTTCGGGCAGCGACGAGGCGGCCTGCGCCTGGCGCTTGGAGGCTTCGGTCTGTTCTTCGGTGCGCGCGGCGACCTGCGCGAGGCAACCGCCCTTGGCGCTTTCCGCCTCGGTGACCTCGATGGAGGCTGCGGTCCAGCGCAGGTGATAGAGCGTGGCCTCCGACTTGCGCACTTGCGCCGACACGGTGCGATAGCGGATCGCCTGCCGCGCCTGCTTCTTTAGCGCCTCCATCTGGCTCGCCAATTGACCGATGACGTCCTCGGCGCGCAGCAGATTGGCTTCGGCGGCCTTCAGCCGCAGTTCCGCCTCATGGCGGCGGGCGTGCAGCCCGGAAACGCCGGCGGCTTCTTCCAGGACGCGGCGGCGCTGCTCGGGCTTGGCCTGAATGATCTCGCCGATGCGGCCCTGATGCACCAAAGCGGGCGAGCGCGCCCCGGTCGAGGCGTCGGCGAACACGATCTGCACGTCGCGGGCGCGCACTTCGCGGCCGTTGATGCGGTAGGCGGAACCGGACTCGCGCTCGATGCGGCGCGCGATCTCGATGCCGTCGGTGTCGTTGAAGGCGGCGGGCGCCGAGCGCTCGGAATTGTCGATGGTGATCGCCACTTCGGCGTGGTTGCGCGCCGGCCGGCTGTTGTTGCCGGAGAAGATGACGTCGTCCATCGACGAGGCGCGCATGGATTTGTAGGACGACTCGCCCATCACCCAGCGCAGTGCTTCGACCAGATTGGATTTGCCGCAGCCGTTCGGCCCGACCACGCCGGTCAGTCCCGGCTCGATCTGGAAATCGGTCGGCTCGACGAAAGATTTGAAACCGATCAGGCGCAGACGCGTAAGCTTCATTGCTTCAGGCCTCGTGCCCCAAACCTGAAAGACGGCGCCACGCGCCGGTGGTCCCATCAGGTTTTACATTGAACAAATTTGCAGTCCGCTCCGGGGCTTGGGCTGGACTGCGGGTGCGCATAACGCGCCTTGGCGGGACAATGAATCGCCAAGCCCTCAGGAGCAACAGACATGCTGCCTGGAAAGGCGGTTTTCCAGACCTTTCGGCCTCAAAACGGCAAAATTAAAGCGTGGATAGCGCGCCTTTTCACCGCGCCGCAGGGCAAAAAACCCTTGTCAGGTCTTGAGTTGCGCGTCGATCAGCTTGGCGAACTCGTCAATCTCCAAGGCACCCGGATAGGCCACGCCATTGATGAAAAAGGTCGGGGTCGACTGCACCTTGAACTTGTCCACGGCGCGCTGGCGGATGCTTTCGATGCCTTCAAGCAGCTTCTGATTCGCCAGGCAGGTGTTGAAAGTCGCCTCGGTAAAGCCGGCCTGCTTGGAAATCGCCAGCAAGGGCGGTAGCGGCTTTTCGACCGCCCACTGGCGCTGCTGGCGGAACAAGGTGTCGACCAAAGCGAAATAGCGCGACGAGTCCTTCTCGCCGGCGCAGCGCGCCAGCATGAAGGCGGCGGCGGCCAGGCTGTCGAGCGGAAATTCGCGGAAGATGTAACGGACCTTGCCGGTATCGATGTAGCGCTTCTTGAGTTCCGGGAAGGTCGTTTCCTGGAAATGCGCGCAATGCGGGCAGGTCATCGAGGCATATTCGATGACGGTGACGGAGGCCTTGTCGTTGCCCATGCTCATTTCGGACAAAGCGTCCGGTTTCATCAGTTCGGCCGGCGGAATGGCGTCGGCGGCAAAGGCCTGGGTGACGAAGGGCGGCAGCGCGGTCGTGGTCAGCAGGGCTGCGGCCAACGCCACGGTGGCGCTGCGCTGGCAAAACTCGCGTCGGGTGATCCGCACTGGAAGCTCCATGGACTGGCTCAAAGAAGGAAGGGCTAGCTGGAACAGCCAATTGTGGCAATGGCGGGCCGCTCTGCCAAGCAAATAGGCTCACTTTCGTTTGATGGCGGCGCCGAGGCGGCCCAGCGCCTGGCGTAAGTCGTCGTCTTGGACTTCCGGCAGCCCTTCGGCGATCCGGGCGGCAAGGGCCGGATCGGGCGGGGCGGGGGCTTTCGGCTTGGTTTTGCGGCGCAACGGCGCCTGGCGCAGCGCAATACGCCCGATCGCCTGCCAGCCGAAGAAGCGGTTGACCCGCTCCAGGATGACCGAGGACAAATGCTGGATTTCCAACGCCGCCGGGCCTTCGACCCGCAGCATCAAGGTGGCCGGTTCCGGCGGCTCGTCTCCGGGCGTCTTCTGGGCGCGCGGCCAATTGATCTTCATCGGCTCGCTATGGGCGGCGATTTCGGGACCGGCGATATCGGCCCAGCGGGCGATGATCTCGGACGAGGCGAAGCCCTGCGTTTTCAGCGCATCGGACAGCGTGGCGGCCATGAAATCGGACAGCGGCCGGGGAAAACTGCGCGCGGGCTTGCTCATTCTAAGTTTTCCATGCGCATGATCTCATCCGAAAACCGGTTCCCACTTTTCGGGATCATGCGCGGACTATCAGCAGACCCATGAGCGTAGCAGCCCGATTGCCGAGGCGAAAGAACGCGGAACCCGACCCGGCCGATTTGCTGGCCTGGTATGACCGCCACCGCCGCGTCATGCCATGGCGGGCGCGAAAAGGGCAGCGCACCGAGCCTTATGCCGTCTGGCTGTCGGAAATCATGTTGCAGCAGACCACGGTGAAAACCGTCGGACCCTATTTCGAGAAATTTCTGACAAAATGGCCGACCGTCGCGGCGCTGGCCGCGGCGAGCCTCGACGAGGTGCTGCGCGCCTGGGCTGGGCTCGGCTATTACGCGCGCGCCCGCAACCTGCACGCCTGCGCACGCGCGGTGGTGGAACGTCATGGCGGGATTTTTCCCGATAATCTCGAAGCGTTGCGGGCGCTGCCCGGCATCGGCGATTACACCGCGGCCGCGGTCGGCTCGATTGCCTTCGACGCGCCGGCGGTGCCGGTCGACGGCAATGTCGAGCGCGTGGTGACGCGGCTCTTTGCGGTTGAAGAATCGTTGCCGGTGGCCAAGCCGAAGATCAAAGACTTGGCGACCTCATTATTGCCGCCGTCGCGCTCCGGCGATTTCGCGCAAGCGCTGATGGATCTCGGCGCTACCATCTGCACGCCGAAGCGCCCGGCATGCGCGCTGTGCCCGTGGAATGAGGTCTGCGCGGCGCGCGCGCTCGGCCGTCAGGAGGAATTCCCCCACAAGGCGCCTAAGCGCGAAGGCAAATTGCGCAAGGGCGCGGCCTTCGTCGCCTTGCGCGCCGACGGCACCGTGCTGCTGCGGCAGCGCCCGGAGAAGGGCCTGCTCGGTTCGATGACCGAAGTGCCGGGCAGCGACTGGTCGCACGACTTCGATGTCGCCGATGCGCTCGACGCCGCGCCGCTGAAAGCCAAATGGCGCAAGATGCCGGGCGTGGTCACGCATGTGTTCACGCATTTTCCGCTGGAACTGACCGTGTTCGTCGCGCAGGTTCCGCGCGGCACGGCGGCGCCGAAAGGCGCGCGCTGGATCGAGTTGAAGATCGCGCACGAAGAGGCCTTGCCGAACGTGATGCGCAAGGTGCTGGCCCACGCATTCGAGGTGCACGCGCCCGAACGTGGGCCGGTGCGCAAATCCGTTCGCTGACAGCGAGTTGTTTCATCGCTTCATCGGGTCTATCCATTCGGCTACGTCAAGAATTCAAGCGGGGAGAAATGCCATGAGTTTTTCGCTCAGTCGCCGCGCCGCGATGGCCGGCGCCAGTGCGCTCGCTTTGCTCGCCAATCGGCAAGCGGCGGCGCAAACCGCAGGCCGCAAGACCTTCCTGCTGGTGCACGGCGCCTATCACGGTGGCTGGTGCTGGAAATTCGTCACCGAGATTCTCGAACGCAATGGTCACAAGGTCTACGCTCCATCGCTGACCGGCAATGGCGACCGGACGCATTTGTTGAGCAAGGACGTCACGCTCGACACGCAGATCACCGACATCGTCAATCTCGTGAAGTGGGAAGACCTCAACAACATCTGCCTGGTCGCACACTCGTTCGGCGGCTGGCCGGCCTCTGGCGCGCTCGAACACATTCACGAACGCGTGTCGTCGATCGTCTGGCTCGATGCCTTCAAGCCGCGCAATGGCGAAAGGCCGCTCGACTACATTTCGGATTTCAGCCGCAAGGCGCTGGAGGAAGCGATGGCGCGGGGCGAGCTTGGCCGCAAGCCGCCGCCGGCCAAGACCTATTCTCTAGTCGAAAAACACTATGGGTGGATCGACGCCAAGGTGACGGCCCAGTTGAACGCCTTGACCTTCAACACCATCGCGCTGACCGGCAAACTCGATACCATCGCGAAGAAAACGTTCATTCGCGCGCCGAAATACCCGCAAGCGGCTTTCGACCGCGCGCTGGCCGAGTGCCGGGCCGACAAGTCCTGGCAGACCTTTGTGAACGAAGACACCGGCCACGACGTCATGATCGACCGTCCGGAATGGGTAGCCGATCTACTGATGAAGGTATCCTGACCTCGGCGCTGGCGCGGTAGGTCGGCCGGCGCTTCCGCGCGCGCCGCCCAAGAGGCCTTGCCGAAGGTTATCTGCAAAGTGTTAGCTCACGCGCTCGATAAATAAGGACGCAACAAATGTCCGACTGGACGCCGAACCTGCGCTATCCCGATCCTTACGTCACCTCGCTCGACAAGCGCTTCGACAGATACCGGCTGCCGCTGGCGAGCCTCGAGCGGCTCTATACCGGCACGCGATGGGGCGAAGGCCCCGTCTGGTTCGGCGATGCGCGCTGCCTGATCTGGAGCGACGTGCCGGGCGACTGCATGTACAAATGGGACGAGGAGACCGGCCATGTGTCGCCATTCCGCAAGCCGTCGAACAACGGCAACGGCAACACCCGCGACCGGCAGGGGCGTCTCGTCACCTGCGAGCATCTGACGCGCCGCGTCACCCGCACCGAATATGACGGCACCATCACGGTCATCTGCGACAACTACGAAGGCAAACGGCTGAATTCGCCGAACGACGTCGTGGTGAAGTCGGACGGCTCGATCTGGTTCACCGATCCGCGCTTCGGCATCCTCGGCAATTACGAGGGCGCCATCGGCGAACCCGAATTGCCGATGAACGTCTACCGCGTCGACGGCAACACCGCCGCGGTGACCATCGTCGCCGACGGCATCATTGCGCCGAACGGGCTCGCCTTTTCGCCAGACGAGACGAAAATCTATATCGTGGAATCGCGCAGCGAGCCGCGCCGTATTCTCGCGTTCGATCTCACCGAAGACGGCCTCATCATCGGCAACGGCAAGGTGCTGATCGATGCCGGCCCGCACGGCACGCCCGACGGCCTGCGCATCGATATCGACGGCAACCTGTGGTGCGGCTGGGGCATGACGCCTGAACTGGACGGCGTGCGCGTGTTTACGCCGCAGGGCGAGCCGATCGGCCACATCGCGCTGCCCGAGCGCTGCGCCAATCTTTGCTTCGGCGGCAAAAAGCGCAACCGCCTGTTCATGGCGGCCGCGCATTCTTTGTACTCGCTCTACGTCAATACGCAGGGCATCGCGGGTGGCTAAATCGCCGGGATGCCTGCCGCCGCTTCCAGGAAAGCGTTCTCTGCTTTCTCGCCGCGGCTCGGCTTCTTGAGCTGGCGCGCGGCGGCCTTGGCGTTGATCTTGCGCTTGGCGATGCCGCCGAGTTTCTTGTCGGTGGCCTTTTCTTCCTTGAGCGTCATATTCAGGATCCTGGCGACGTCGTTGCGCTTGATCACCTTGGCCCAGGCGACCAGCGTGCCGTAGCGCGTGATCTCGTAATGCTCGACGGCCTGCGCCGCCGCGATCAGCGCGGCGTTGAGCACGACCTTGTCCTCGATCTCGCCGGCAATCTCGTTAGCCTCGTCGATGATGCCGTCGATGGCCGGGCACTTGGTGCCCTGCGGGATCGATTTGATCATCTTGAACACCCGGTCGAGCCGCTTGATCTGGCCCTTGGTCTGCTTGAGGTGCATCCGGAAGCTTTTCTTCAGCTCGGCGTCGGACGCCTTCTCGATCATGTCGGGCAGCGACTTTTCGATCTGGTGCTCGGCGTAATAGATGTCCTGCAACGTGTGCACGAACAGCTCGTCGAACGTATCGATATCGGATGAAAACCAGCCCATGACGCTTTATCCTCTGAAAGAAGGGATTCGATCCCCTCGCAAGTAGATGATTCTGTTGCCGTGTATATGAATATCCCGAGCGGCCTTTGGCAGGTCGTACCGGAATTTCAAAACGGCGGGAGGATAAGCGGCTAAGACGCGGGAAGTTCCGCTAGGCGAAGGCTTCGGCCGCCGTCCCAACCGGCGCGACGGGGACGATCGGCGGCTTGGCGTTGAGGGCGTCGACCTGGAAGCCCGCGACCTTTTTGTAGTTGGCGGCGACGCCTTCCAGCTCCTCCCGGCTCAGCACGTCGGTCACCGTATCGAAGCCATTGGGCGCACGTTCCTCGACGAGCTGCATAACCTGCTCCGGACCGTTCTTGCGGTTGAGCAGGACGAGTTGCGTGGTCGCCGGCCGCCGTTCGGCTTCGTAGGCGAGCAAGGCTTGCGGTGTTTCGCCGTGGGCCAGAATTTCGCGGGCCAGCACCCGCGCGTCGAGGATGGCCTGCGAGGCGCCGTTGGAGCCGATCGGATACATGGGAT
>Ga0265314_10002799_pt1 | contig 17410 bp, 19 predicted proteins | sample 4126metaG_FD_203106 | JGI IMG/M metagenome (GOLD analysis project Ga0265314, IMG submission 203106) | Rhizosphere microbial communities from Carex aquatilis grown in University of Washington, Seatle, WA, United States - 4-1-26 metaG | ecosystem: Host-associated > Plants > Roots > Rhizosphere >... | reverse complement strand
CGGGACAGCACGAATAGCTCTGCGCCCGATAGGAATAAGTGGATCTTCACCAAGAAAGGTATCGGCAATGCGGGAGAGTGATAAGTCTTAATTCAAAATAGAACCGAGGGGGATTATTCCGAGAGCAGTCGTGCGTGGTGCTACGCCGGACCCGGCAGAGTGGTACTGTTCAGAAACTAATCCCCACTAAGACCGCCGCTTGATTGCGATTGGATTGCAGCGATCCCGTGGGGCTGTCGAAATCCTTGAAGGCCCAACCGTTATAGCGCAACTCGGGCGCGATGCGGAACAGGCCCAGGTGTAGCGACACTCCCGCGCCCAAAACAATTCCGTAGTTGTTGCGGTGATTCAGTTCGATCACGTCGCTAACCGATAAGTGACTCAGCGCGACCCCGCCTTCGATGTAGGGCTGAACGGGACCGCCCAACAGGGCCTTGCGCGCTAGCACCGGAAATTCCCATGCGCCAGGGGACACGGAAGCCGAAGTGCCAACCAATGTCTGCCGGTAGTCATAACTTCGATAGAGCGCATCCACTTCAACTGAAAACCGTGCGGGCAGGCGTACTTCGACAAACGGACCGATCACGTAGCGATGGGTGTGTTCAACGTAGGAAATCGCCGCGCTAGGGTCGGCCGACAAGGCATCGTTCAACGGCACGCCCGCCTTTAAGCCAAACCCAAAAGGCGACTCCGCGAGCAACGGCGCGATCCCAACAAAGAATAGAAAAAATGTTTTACGCATAATTCCTATTGTAGGATCGCGCCGCGTGCCCAAGACGCCGATTAGAAGCCAATGCCCAGCATCACCGACGCCACATTCAGGTTCGATTGCAGCAGCGTGCCGGGGCTATCGAATTCCCGCGAGGTCCAGCGGGTGTAACGCACTTCCGGCGTGAAGTGGATGGGGCCAACTTTCAGATCCACGCCGCCGCCCAGCACTAATCCCCACGTATTGCGATCGTTCAATTCCCTTACGTCGCCCACACTCAGATGGCTGAACGCCGCGCCCGCTTCGAGATAGGGCTTTACCGGTCCCGGCAAGAACCTTTTCTTAAGCACTAACGGGAACTCCCAGGCGTGCGAGTTCTGATCGATCGTGGGAGCCGGAACTACTTGGCGGTACTCATAGGTTTGATACAGTGCATCCAACTCCAGGCCAAACCCGGCGGGAAGACGCACTTCCACGTACGGGCCAAAAGTATAGCGGTGCGTGTCGGCGACATAATCGACCGGATTTTCCTGGCGCACTACAAAAGCGTCATTCAAGGGAACGCCGCCCTTCACGCCGAAGCCGATCGGGGACGACGATTCCTGACCGAAGGCAGTGACCGATATCGCACTGACCCCCAAAAAACAGACAGTTAAGAGTTTACGCATAATAGACAGTCCTCACTGCCTATTTGATCCGCAAGGGGGAAAAGTGTTTCGGTGCCTTACTTCTGTTCCCGCGCGGCGGCCGTCGCCAGTTCGTCGCAGCGATTGTTGTCTTCGTGATTGGCGTGGCCTTTGGTCCAGGTCCAATGGATGTCATGGCCTTCGGTGGCCTGTTCCAGTTCCATCCACAAGTCCTGATTCACCACCGGTTTTTTCGCGGCGGTCTTCCAGCCGTTGCGCTTCCAGCCGTGTATCCAGGTGGTGATCCCGTTCTTCAGATATTCGGAATCGGTGATCACCTCCACTTTGCAGGGCTGCTTCAAGGAGCGCAAACCTTCAATCGCGGCAGTAAGTTCCATCCGGTTATTGGTGGTGTGTTTTTCCGAGCCCGACATCTCCCGCGTATGCTCGCCGAAGCGTAGGATATAGGCCCATCCACCCGGTCCGGGATTGCCCAGACACGCGCCATCTGTAATCAAGTGCACCTGTTTCATGTTCCTTTATCATAAGAGTAGTGAGCGATCCGCAGAGCAAATCGACGCCGCCCGCGGGACGTACCGACGCTGCCGGCAAACCTCCGGCTATGGTCCCGGTTATGGCGGAAGACGTCGAGCGTCAAAAGCGCCGCCGCCTGCTGAAGTGGCTGGCCGGAGCCTTGATCGCACTGCTGGTGGCCGCCATTATTTACAAGCGGGTGACTGACCCGCGCAACGCCCGCGAAGCCTTCGACGCCGGCATGCGTCTGGTGAAGACTACCCGCTATGACCAAGCCATTCTCAATTTCAACCGCGCGGTCGATATAGCGCCGGACTACGCCGACGCCTACCGCATGCGCGGCCGTGCCTACGTTGAGCTATCCGACCCCGCCATGGCCATCCGCGATTTCTCTCGCGTGTCCGAACTGCAGCCGCGCGACGCCGCCATCCTCGCCGAACGGGGCTTCGTGCGTCTGGACCAAAAAGACTACCCCGGCGCCATCGCCGATGCCGATCGAGCCATCGCCTTGGATCCGAAGCTAGCGCGGGCCTACAACCTGCGCGCCAACGCACGCCGTGCGTCAGGCGATCCGCGGGGCGCCATTGAAGATTTCACGAAAGCTATCACACGGGAGCCCAACCTAGATAACTATTTCCAAAGGGCGTCCACCTATCAGAAGTTGGGCGAGCACAAATTAGCAGTAGCGGATTTCGACAAAGCCCTGGCGGAGGATCCGCAGCAGCCTCACATTTACTACGCGCGCGCGCAGTCCCGAACGGCGTTAGGCGATAAAGCGGGAGCGCAAGCCGATCTGCTCGCGGGCCGCAAAATAGACGGCTTCTAAGCGGCGGGAGCAGCGAGCTCACGCTCAAAGAACGCGTCCACCAGTCCCAAAATTTCTGAAGTCTCGTGCGCGTGGTAGATGCTGGCACGCAGCTGCGCTCCGTTGCGCACGCCGTGCGTGAAGTAGGTGGCGAACTGTTTCATCTTGCCCGCGGCATCCATGGCCCGGTGCTCTATGAGCATCCCGTAATAACTCCGCATGATTTCGTAGCGGGCGCTTTCGGGCGGAATCGTATAGTGCCCGGTGGCGGCGTATTCTGCAATTTGCCGGAAGATCCACGGATTCGAGGAAGCCGTGCGCCCTATCATCACCGCGTCGCAACCAGTTTCACGCACCATGCGCACCGCGTCTTCCGGCGTGACAATATCGCCGTTGCCGATCACCGGGATCTTCACGGCGGCCTTCACTTCCGCGATGCGGGTCCAATCGGCGCGCCCGCTGTAGCCTTGCTCGCGAGTGCGTGGATGCAGAGCAATCGCCTGCAGTCCGCAATTTTCCGCGAGCTGCGCCATCTTGACCGTCACCAGTTCCCGATCGTTCCACCCCGCGCGGAATTTCATCGTCAACGGAATCGAAATCGCCGCGCGCACGCTGGTCAGAATCTTTTCCACTAGCGGCAGATCGCGCAGTAGTCCCGAGCCTCCGTTGCACGTCACGACTTTCTTAACGGGGCATCCAAAGTTGATATCGACAATATCGAAGCCCATGTCCTGGCAATGCCGCGCTGCATCCGCCATCACCGCCGGATCGGAGCCGAACAATTGCGCGGAAATTGGGTGCTCTTCGGGATCGAAATACAGGTATCGGAAAGTCCGCGTCGGTTTGGTCGCGCGCGCCGAAGCCACGATGCCGTGCGAGCTGGTGAACTCAGTCATGATGAGTCCGCAGCCGCCCTGGTTGCGAATCAGGCGGCGGAAAACCGTGTCGGTGACGCCCGCCATGGGCGCCAGCACGGTCGCCGGAGCGATCTGGATCGGGCCAACCTGGTATGCGCGGGGAACCACTTTGACTATTTTACCTTGTCCCAGTCGTCCGCTTCGCCAAACTTCAAGCCCGCGAGCGACGGGTCGATATTACGCAGCAACCCCGTGAGCACCCCGCCCGCGCCGACCTCAATAAAACGCGTAACTCCCGCCGCGGCCAGCGCGCGTATTGAATCCGCCCACAACACTGGATTCGGCACTTGCTGAAACAGTCCCTCGCGGGCCTCAGCACCAGTCCGTACTTCACGCGCCTGCCAATTATTGACCAAGGGGACCGCCAGATCGCGGAATTCAGTGACGTCGAGATCGGCCTTCAGGCGCTCTTGCGCAGGTTTCATCAACGGGCAATGGAAAGGAGCGCTCACCGGCAGCATCACCGCGCGGCGCGCGCCAGCCACCTTCGCAAGCTCCGCCGCGCGTTCGACGGCACCCGTGTGTCCCGCGATCGCGATCTGATCCGGCGAATTGAGATTCGCAGCCGTGACCACCTCGCCTTGTGCGGCCTCCGCGAGAATTCGCTCCAGCGTTCCCTGGGGCAGCCTCAACAACGCAGCCATCGCCCCTACTCCGGCTGGCACCGCCTCCTGCATATAGCGGCCCCGTTTGTTCACCAGGCGCACCGCGTCCGCGAATTCGAGCGACCCGGCCGCCACCAGCGCCGAGTATTCGCCCAGACTGTGCCCCGCCACATAATCCGGCGCGATACCCTTGCTCTTCAGCACAGCGAACGCCGCCATGCTCACCGCCACCAGCGCGGGCTGTGTGATTTCAGTACGCTTCAGTTCCTCCTGAGGACCTTCAAAGCACAACTTTGAGATGGAAAATCCTAACGCCGCGTCCGCCGCCGCGAATACGCGCGCGGCTTCGGGATAAGCCTCCGCCAGCGATTTGCCCATACCGGCAAACTGCGAGCCTTGGCCCGGAAAAAGAAAAGCTGTTTTCGACATGAATTAGCATCTTACAACGCCGTCCGTCTGCTGATATAGTGAATATGTGAGACGCAAACGCACGTTGGTCCCTGAAGTTGAGCCGGAGACTCCGGTGATTCCGCAGGCCCTCATCGAAGAGGCCAAGCGCGCGATTGAGTCAGACCGCATGAAGCCCGCTGCGCGCTGTACTGTGTGCGGTGACGAATGCGCTCCCAATTCCAGCGAAGGCCTGTGCTGGGTGTGCCGCCGTCTCAAGCTGAGCGCGTGGCGCGATTCCGACACGCAAATGCCGGTCCAGGAATAAGCGGACTAAACTAATCGCTCGTAAACGTACGCCGCTGCTGCTACGTCTTCTACTCCCAAACCGCAAGATTTGAAAATCGTGATAGGCTTCCCCGCGGGCCGCTGCTCGATCTTCGCCAAGTCGACAATGCGGCGATCGTTCCAATCGACCGGAGCCATAATCAAGTCGCCCGCTTCAATCTTCGCGACTTCGATGGAGTCCACCGCAATCAGATCAGCGCGATGCACCAGCCGCGACGGCAGTTCGCGGCGCTGCTCTCGATTCGACCCCATCGCGTTCACATGCACTCCCGGGACGATCCACGAATCATCGATCACCGGATCCTTCGACGGCGTAGCCGTGACTACAATATCGGCGCCGCGCACAGCCTCTTCGGCGGTCGCGACGGACTGAGCCTGGTTGGCAGCAGCAAACGACTCGCGCTTCTGCTGATTGCGGCTCCATACGCGAATTTCTTTCACCTCACGCACGCAGCGGATCGCATCCACCTGCGATTGCGCCTGAAATCCGCTGCCGATCACGCCTAGTGTCACCGAGCCCGGCGCCGCCAGAAGATCGGTAGCGTAACCCGAAGCCGCACCCGTCCTTATCTGCCCCAAATAATTAGCCTCGAACTGCGCCAGGGGCCGCGCGGTCTCGCTGTCGAACAGGAAAAAGAAAAAGTACGCACCGTGTTTGGGATTGGTCGAATAAAACTTCGTCCCGAAATATTTTCCGTAGACGCCGCCCATGCTGTGCAGGGTCGTGCCGTTGTCCAAATAAATACGCCGGCGCGGCTGATTGGAAGCCGTCCCCTTCCGCAGCGCCTCAAACGTCTGGCGCATAATGCGGACGCACTCTTCCATCGACAAATGTTCGCGAACTTGCTCTTCGGTGACCTGAATCATCAAGAGCCAGTGTACTAACTCGTGAGTGACTCCGAGAAAGCCTGGCGGAACTTCGCCATTTCGGCATCGGTTCCAATCGTCACGCGCGTCATTTTTTCGAGCGTGTCAAAGCGCCTGCCGATCGCGAAGCCTTTGGCGATCATCTTGGCCTGCATCTGGCGCGCATCCTGACCGGTCTTGATCACGATGAAATTCGCTTGCGGCGGGATGAAGTTGATTTTGCGCTCGGTCAACCAGGCACAGAGTTCCGTGCGCGTGTGGTCGATCTTCGCCCTGCGCTCCTCAATCAGCTCCGAGCCGAGATCGAGCGCCGCCAACACCGCTCGCACTGTGACGATGCTTATGACGTTGTTGCGGAACGGTTCCATCTTTTTGATCAGATCCGGGCGCGCAGCCACAAATCCAGCACGCAGCCCCGCCATGCCGTAGATCTTCGAAAACGTGCGCGAGACAATCACGTTCTTCCCCGCCTTGACGAACGACATCGCCGTCATCGCCTCCGGCGAGGTGCCGTAATGCAGATACGCCTCGTCGACTAACAAGTAAGTGTTCGCAGGAAGGTTCTCCACCAGCCAAGCCATATCCGTGCGCGTGGTCAGCACGGAAGTCGGGTTGTTCGGATGACACAAATAGATGAGCCCGCCCCCGGCCTTCTCCGCCTCCGCCGCCAGCTTGTGAACATCCGGCGCGAAGGCCGCGTTCAAAGGTGTTTTGATCACCTTGTGTCCCATCGCGTGCGCCAACTCCGGAGGAGCCTCGTAAGTAGGCCACGGCGCAATCAGCGGAATGGTAGGGGACGTAAATGCCTCGATCGCCGCGTGCAGCACCTCGCTCGATCCCGCACCGACCAGGATCTGGTCCGCCGTCAGTTCCTCAGCCGCAGCCAGCGTCGAATAGAACGCGGGGAATTCCTGATAGTGGTAGCGATTCGACTCGCCGATCACGCGCGCCATTGCTTCGACGGAAGCCTTAGGCGGCCCTTCGGGAAACTCGTTGCCATTCAGCCAGACAGTGTTAGCGGAAGGTGCAGCGCCGGGAACAGCAGCGCGCTGCGCAAAAGCGGCTTCAGTAAAACCAGCCGCCAGGAGGGCAGTGAAAGCTCTGCGAGTAGGCATTTCGTGCTCCTAGGATTGGATTGATGCGCCAACGAGGAGCAGGAAACGGCGGGAACAGGGGCCGGGCCCTTTGAATGAAGTATATCACCAAAGGGGCGTTATAGAGCCGTCCGAATTTCGCGAATTTGCGCAGCGTGGCGGCGGGCGTGCGCGGCGATCAGCACCATCACCTCCGCGCCGTTAACGGGTCCGAAGAATGCGTGCTTGGCAGCCAGCGAATAGAGTCCGGCCCCGGAGCTGTCGGCAAACCGGATGCTCTTGGCTCGCGTGTCGTCAAACTGTGCGAGCGCCTCCGCCAGCGTCGCGAAACGGCCTGCAGGATGCACCGGCTCCGGAGCGTTCACGCGCTGCGAGCGTCCCGAAACGCCCAGCAAGAGCTTCGCTTCTTTCTGTTTGTCCATTGGCGGCGCAGGATCGGTACCGGGATTCTGTAGCCAGCTCAGAAACCTGCCCTCCGCGACGACAATGTGCTCCACGCATTCAAGCACCGACCACTTCTCCGGCGCCGGCCGCACCGTCGCCTGCGCTTCGGAAACGCCATCCACCGCAGCACGAAAATCAGCGCGGCTGTCTTCCAGGCACTTTACGATCTCGCTCTGTTCTTGCGGAGCCATATTATTGCGTCACCGGGTCCGGTGCCTCGGCGTCGAAACCGAGCTCCGCAATCGCCGCCCGCGCCCGCTCGCCGTCGATCTTGCCCTCGCGCGACAGCGTCGAAAGCGTCGCCTGCACGATCGCCTCCGCCGAGATCTCGAAGAACTTTCGCAAGTGTTCGCGGTTCTCGCTGCGACCGAAGCCGTCCGTGCCAAGCGTATGGAGCCGCGCACCCAGCCACGGCGAGAGCTGATCGGGTACCGCTTTGATGTAGTCGCTCGAAGCGATAATCGGCCCCGGCTCGCTTTCAAACAACCTGGCGATGTGCGCTACCCGCGGCACTTCGGTCGGATGCAAACGATTCCAGCGGTCGACAGCCAAGCCATCGCGCCGCAGTTCGTTATAGCTGGTGACGGACCACACATCGGTCGCCACCTGATAACGCTCCGCCAGAATCTGCTGGGCCTTCAGCGCTTCATTCAGAATCGAACCGCTGCCGAATAGCTGCGCCACCGCCGGTCCATTTTCCGACGCGCGGTATTTGTAAATGCCCTTCAGAATACCCTCACGCAACTCCGGCGAAACGCCATTCTCGATCCCCGGCATGGGCGGCTGCACGTAGTTTTCGTTATAGACGCAGATGTAGTAGAAGCGGTCTTCCATCTCCTGATACATGCGCCGGATGCCGTCTTGGATGATTACCGCCAGCTCATAAGCGTAAGCCGGATCGTAAATCGCGCACGTCGGAACCACGCTAAACAGCAGCGGACTCTGCCCGTCCTGATGCTGCAATCCCTCGCCGAGCAAAGTGGTGCGCCCTGAAGTCCCGCCCATCAGGAATCCCTTGCCTCGCGAATCCGCGAAAGCCCACACCAGATCGCCTACGCGCTGGTAGCCGAACATCGAATAGTAAATATAAAAGGGGATCATCGGCACGCCGTAATTGGCGTAAGCCGTGCCGGCCGCGATGCAAGATGCCATCGAACCCGCCTCCGTAATGCCCTCTTCCAAAATCTGCCCGTTCTGCGCTTCCTTGTAATACAGCAGGACGTTCGAATCGACAGGCTTGTAGCGCTGGCCCAAACTCGCGTAAATCCCGTACTCGCGGAATAGCGATTCCATGCCGAACGTGCGCGCCTCATCCGGAATAATAGGCACCACCAACTTGCCCAACTCCGGCGATTTCAGCAGCGATTTCAATACGCTTACGAAAGCCGAAGTCGTCGACGCCTCGCGCCCGCGCGACCCTTCCAGCGCCTCCTTGAACGTTTCGATCGGCGGAGACTGAATATCGATGGGCTTCACCACGCGCTGCGGTAAGGGTCCGCCCTGCGCTTCGATACGCTCGCGCAAGTAACGCATCTCGCGCGAATCCTCAGCCGGCTTGTAAAAATCGACGTGCGTCGCGGCTTCGTCGGACAGCGGAATTTCCAGGCGGTCGCGAATCTTCAGCAGATCAGGGTCGCCGATTTTCTTTTGCTGATGCGCCGTCATGCGCCCTTCCGCCGCCTCGCCCAGTCCGTAACCCTTCACGGTTTTAGCCAGAATCACCGTGGGCTGCCCCTTGTGCTGCATGGCGCGCTGGTAAGCGTTATACACCTTGAGCGGATCCAGGCCGCCGCGGCGCATGCCCCAGATCTCGTCATCGCTCATGTGCTCGACGAGCTTCAGGAGTTCTGGATACTTGCCGAAGAATTCCTTGCGGATATAAGCCCCACCCATGGCGCGGAACGCCTGATACTCGCCATCAACGCACTCGTGCATGCGCTTGATCAGCAACCCGCTCGAATCGCGTGCCAGCAGATCGTCCCAGCCCGTTCCCCAAACCACTTTAATGACGTTCCACCCAGCACCCAAAAACGCCGCTTCCAGTTCCTGAATGATGCTGCCGTTGCCGCGCACCGGCCCGTCGAGCCGCTGCAGATTGCAGTTCACCACAAAAATCAAATTGTCGAGCTTCTCGCGCGAAGCCAGCGTCAACGCGCCCAGCGATTCCGGTTCATCGGTCTCGCCATCGCCCAGAAACGCCCAAACTTTGCGCTGCGTTTTCGGAACGATCCCGCGATTCTCCAGATACCGCATAAAGCGCGCCTGATAGATCGACCCAATCGGACCCAGCCCCATCGACACCGTCGGAAACTGCCAGAAATCCGGCATCAACCAGGGATGCGGATAAGACGAAAGCCCCGGATGATCGCGCAACTCGTGGCGAAAATTCTCCAGATGCTGCTCGCTCAAACGCCCTTCGAGAAACGCCCGCGAGTAAACGCCGGGCGAAGCATGGCCCTGAAAGTAGACAAAGTCCCCAGCCACCTTGCCTGCGGTTGGATCCTGATAAGACCCGCGGAAGAAGTGGTTATAACCTACCTCCACCAGCGTCGCGAGCGAAGCATAGGTGGCCAAGTGGCCGCCTATATTCGCATCGTGCTTATTCGCCCGGACCACCATCGCCAGCGCATTCCAGCGGATCAAACACTTGATGCGCCATTCGATCTCGCGATTTCCCGCGTAAGGCACCTGTTCTTCCGGCGGAATGGTGTTGATGTAAGGTGTATTCCAACGCAACGGAACTCGCACGCCTAGGTTGGCAGCGCGTTCCATCAGGTGTTCGAGCAGGTAACTGGCCCGGTCCGGACCTACCTGATCGATGATATCGTCGAGAGCCTCAACCCATTCGGCGGTTTCCTGAGGGTTGAGATCGTCGGGTGCTTCTACTCGTGGTTTCAGCATGGGGTTCATATTAAAGGTAACGTTTTCGGCAGGAGCCGGGCAAGAGGGCGGCATACCCGCGCGCACGCCGGAAATTGGGTATATACTCCCCGGTTGAAAGGAGCCTCCATGCCCAAGTATGTGATTGAGCGGAATTTCGTGGGAGCGGGCCAGTTGTCGTCCGCAGAGTTAACAGCGGTGTCGGAGCGGTCCTGCTCCGCCCTCCGCAGTTTTGGCTCGCGTGTGCAATGGATCGAAAGCTACGTGACCGGAGATAAAATCTATTGCATCTACGTAGCGCCCAACGAAAACCTGATTCGCGAGCACGCGCGTCTGACGGGCTTCCCGGCAAATCATGTGGCTGAGGTCAAGCACGTGATCGATCCCACCACCTCCGAAGCGGCCGCCCACCCGCTCGATGACGCAGAAAAGCACGACTTGGCAAAAGAAGCCGGAGTCTATTAGCGATCACGGAGTGCGATAATCGCGGCAGGCTCGTGGCTTTCTCCACCATAACCCGCTGCCCGTCCTGCCGCGCCAACAATCGCGTTCCGGCCGCGCACCTGGCCGACACCGGGCGCTGTGGCGCCTGCAAAGCTCCGCTCCCTCCCGCGTCAGAACCCATCGAGGCCGCTACCGCCAATTTCATGGAGATCGTGCAAGAAGCCAAAGTGCCGATCCTCGTCGATTTCTGGGCGGCCTGGTGCGGACCATGCCGCATGGCAGCGCCCGAGGTCGAAGCGCTGGCAAAGGAAATGGCAGGCCGTGCACTGGTCCTAAAAGTCGACACCGAAGCACATCCCGATCTGGCGCAGCTTTATCAGGTACAGTCGATCCCCAACTTCGCGGTTTTCCGCGGCGGAAAATTAGTGATGCAGCGCAGCGGCCTCGCCCCCCGCGCAGAGATGCGGCGCTGGCTCGAAGATTCCGCGAAGAATCCGCGGCCCTCCTCCGTCTAATGTCTTCGTTATGGTGCTCGACGCCAATGACCGTGAAATAATTGAAGCCTGCCAGCGCGGCGATCACGACGCCTTCGCCACCCTGTTCAACGCCCATCGCGACCGCGTCTACTCCATCGCCCTGCGGTTCTCCGGCAATCCGTCAGTAGCGCTCGACATAGCGCAGGACACGTTCCTCAAACTGCTGTCGAAAATCGGCGAGTTCCGCGGCGAAGCCAAGTTCGAATCGTGGCTCTACCGCTTGATAGTCAACAGTTGCCTGGATCACCGGCGCGCCGGCCGCAAGTGGTCTCCGTTAGCGACCCTGCGCGCCTCTGGCGACAGCGTACTCCAGCGCTTACTCCGCAGCGAAGTGGAAGAAAGCGTTCAGCAGGTAGTCGCGAGGCTCGCGCCGGAGCTGCGCATGGTGGTGATCCTGCGCTATACCGAAGAGCTTTCTTACGACGAAATTGCCGAAATTCTAGGCTGCCCGCCGGGAACCGTGGCCTCGCGTTTGAACCGCGCGCACAAACTTTTGGAACGACGCCTATCCGGGTTACGAGGGAAACATGTCTAAATCGCTAGAAACCCTTTTGCATGAGGAGCTTGGTCGTGTTCCGGCCCCCGCCCAGTTGTGGGACCGCGTGCAACTGCCGCGCACTCCCCGCCCGGCCGCGAGCCTTCGTTTGGCCTGGGCCGCGGCGCTCCTGGTAGTGTCAGCAGTAGGGTTACACGCTTTTCTGAAGAGCGAGGTGACCCACGCCCCCGGGCTAGTCCGCCTCCAAGCCGCCTGCCATTTATGCCATGGCGGCGATGATTTGCAGGCCGTTGTGTCGCGAGGAGTATACTAGTGCTGAGGGAAAAGCGCCCCATGAAGAACTATTTGAAATTCGGACTCCTCATCGCCGCGGTTCTAGGCACGCTCGCCTGGCTGGCGGTGGGCGGCATCAGCGAAACCAAGACGTACTATAAGACCGTCGCCGAATTAAAGCAGTTGGGGGATCAAGCGCAAGAGAAGCGGCTGCGCGTGGGCGGCGATATCGCTCCCAATTCCATCAAACGCGAGGGTGCCAATGTCTCGTTCACCCTGGCGCAGGATAAGCTCCGCATGGAAGTAGTTTATAACGGCATTGACCCGCTGCCCGACACCTTCCGCGATGGCGCGCAGGCTCTGGCGGATGGCAAACTGGGTACCGACGGCGTTTTCCACGCCACCAAGATTCAAGCGAAATGCGCTTCAAAGTATGAAGCGAAACCCACCGTCAAGGGCAATCCGTCAGTTCGTAGTTAGCAAGGAGGGACGTTACACGTCCCCGTTCAAGGCGAAAGAGGCTTCATGGAAAATCTAGGGACGCTTGCCATCCTGCTCGCATTCTGTTTCGCATGCTACGCAGTCATCGGTTCGGTGGCGGGCAAGTTAGGACGTCGGCCGTTTCTGATTCTGAGTGCAGAGCGCGCTGTCTATTGCGTGTGGCTGCTCCTGACCGTGGCCGCGTCCTTATTGGTCTATTCGCTCATCGCCGGCGACTTCCGCTTGGCCTACGTAGCCGAGCACAGTAACAAGTCGATGGACACGCCTTATAAGTTCGCGTCCTGGTGGGGCGGACAAGAAGGCTCGCTGCTGCTGTGGGCCTGGCTGCTCTCGACTTACACCAGCGTTTTAGTTTTCCAAAACCGCCGCAAGTTCCGCGAGATGATGCCCTACGTCACCGCGGTCTTGATGACCACGGAAACATTCTTTCTGATTCTGATCAGCTTCGTCGAAGCGCCCTTCAAAGTTCTAATGGCGGGCAAAGGCATCGTCGACGCCGGTGACGGCCAAGGACTCAACCCACTCTTGCAGTATTGGACCATGGTGATCCACCCGCCCATGCTGTATCTCGGGTACGTGGGTTTCGCCGTCCCCTTCGCGTTCGCGATTGGCTCACTGATCACCAAACAACCCGGTGACTCCTGGATCAATACCACCCGCCGCTGGACGCTCGTCACCTGGATGTTTCAAACCACCGGCGTTCTGCTGGGAGCCGGTTGGGCCTACGCAGTCCTCGGCTGGGGCGGCTACTGGGGCTGGGACCCCGTCGAAAACGCGTCACTCCTCCCCTGGATCACCGCCACCGCCTTCCTGCACTCCGTAATGATGCAGGAGAAAAAGGGAATGATGAAGGTGTGGAACATGGTGCTGGTTTCCTGCACCTTCTTCCTGTGTATCTTCGGAACTTTCCTGACGCGCAGCGGAGTAGTGCAATCCGTCCACGCCTTCGCGCAGTCCTCGCTGGGCCGTTACTTCATCGTGTTCCTGGCCGTAGGTATCGCCGCGACTCTCTACCTGATCCTGAACCGCCTGGATTACCTAAAGAGCGAAGCGCAGCTAGAAAGCGTTCTCTCGCGCGAGTCGAGTTTTCTCTTTAATAACCTGATCCTTCTAGCGAGCTGCTTCGCCGTCCTCTGGGGCACGCTTTTCCCGGTAATCACCGAAGCCATCAACGGCGAAAAAATCAGCGTCGACGGCCCGTTCTTCAATCGCGTAAACATTCCCATCGGCCTCTTCCTGATGCTTCTCACCGGCGTCGGCCCGCTCATCGCCTGGCGCAAGAGCTCCGTCGAAAGTCTCAAGCGCGCCTTCTTCTGGCCGAGCCTGGCAGGCGTCGCCGTAGCGGTGGGCCTCATCATCATGGGTGTCCGCCATTTCTACGCTTTAGTGTCCTTCGCACTCTGCACCTTCGTAGCAGTCACAGTCGTCATCGAATTCTTCAAGGGAGCCATCGCCATCCGCGGTAAAGAAGGCCAGAATATCTTCGCCGCCATGGTGGAACTGACCCATCGCAACACCCGCCGCTACGGCGGCTACCTAGTGCACATGGGCATCGTGTTCATGTTCATCGGCTTCACCGGCAAAGCCTTCGATATCGACAAAACGGTGGAAGTGAACAAGGGCCAGATCGTGCGCCTGGGCGCCTACCAACTCACGATCGGCGATGTCGAATCCGGCAAGAACGAAAATTATTCGTGGGATATCCTCAACGTCGGCGTGAACAAAGGCGGCACAGACTTAGGCACGCTGCGCCCCGAGCGCCGCTTATACTTCGCCTCGCGCCAGCCCACTTCAAACGTAGCCATCCGCCGCCGCCTGAACGAAGACTTGTATCTGAACTTCGCGGGCGCCTCCAACGACGGCGAAGGCACGGTGCTGCAATCTTACGTCTTCCCGCTAGTGAGTTGGATCTGGATCGGATATTGGGGAGTCCTGATCGGCACCATCATCTGCTTGATCCCCAGCAAGAGCCGTCTCGTCTATCCGCGAACGGAAGTGGTGACGGTCACAGGAAAACATGCGCCAGTGGAAAAGTAGTCTTCTGCTCACCGTCATGCTCGCGGCCGCCCTAGGCCAAACCGCGACCGAGATGGATTCGCCGCAGATCAATCGCATCGCGTCAAAGCTGCATTGCAATTGCGGATGCAACCAGAGCATGGCCTGCGTCATGCCCCCCGGCTGCCCCGTCTGCAAAATGAACAAGGCCAAGATGGTCAACATGCAGAAATCCGGCATGAGTGACCAGCAGATTCTGGATCAGTACGTCGCCGAAAACGGCAAAGACGTCCTGATCGTCCCCCCCGGCATCGCCGGCGTCCTTGGCCCCTACGTCGCGCTCACTCTGGGATTGCTCCTGGTGCTGTGGACCATCCGCCGCATGATGCGTCCGCGCAAGGTTGTTTTGAACGGCCCGCCCATCGACGCCGCCACGCTAGCACGAATTGAAAAAGACACGGCCAACTTAGATTAGATGAATCTGATTCTCGCCGTAGTCATATTGTTGGCCGCAACGCTGTTCTACACGCTCTTCATCCGTGCCAAAGACATCCCGCCACCCGACCCCGTCTCGCCCACCCAGCACCTTGACGAACGCAAAGCCGCCATCTACGAAAACCTGCGCGACCTCCAGTTCGAATATCGCGTAGGCAAACTCTCCGACGCCGACTACGCCCAGACCAAACTAGCGTTGCAAAAAGAACTAGCCGTAGTCATCGCCGAGATCGAAAAGATGCAGCCGAAACCCGCAACAAAATGAAGATCGCCCTGACACTATTCGCCGCCTCTCTCCCGCTGCTAGCGATCGACGGCGTAGCCGTCAATGTCACAACGGGAAAACCGCAGTCCGGAGTTGCTATAAATTTGGTCCAGCCCAGCCAAAACGGCATGGTGCCCCTCGGTAACACCACTACCGATTCCCAAGGCGTTTTTAGGATCGACAAGCAAATCCCCCCCGGCCCCGGCCTGATCCAAGCCACCTACCAAGACACCACCTACAACCAGATCATCACCCCCGGCATGCCCACCACCGGCATCCAAGTGAAGGTCTACGACGCCACCAAGAAAGCCGGCGTGTCGAAAACACTAGAGCACCTGATCCTGCTAGAGCCTGGCATCGACAACCTGCGCGTCAGCGAGACCTTCGTCCTCGGCAACGAGACCAACTTAACCTTCAACGATCCCACCAAAGGTTCCATCCAGTTCTACCTGCCGCCGTCGACGGCAGGCAAAGCGCAAGTCGTCGTCACCGCCCCCGGCGGCATGCCCATCACCCGACCCCCGCTCAAGACCGCCACCGCCGACATCTATAAAGTCGACTACCCAACGAAACCCGGCGAAACGCGTATGGATGTGACCTACACCATCCCCGCGACCGACAAGTTCGCCGGCAAAGTGGTAGCCTCTCAATCCGCCACACATCTAGTAACGCCCCCGGCTGTGACTGTCACCGGAGACGGCATCGAACCCGCCGGCCGCGAGCCGCAAACGCAAGCCAACATCTACAACCTCACCGGACTCGACTACAACCTCTTGATCGACGGCATCGGCTCCCTGCGCGAAGAAGCCACCCCGGCGCAAGGCGAAGACGGAGGCTCCCCGCAAGTAGAAATCAAGAAGCCGCGCCTCTACTCGCAGCTCTTCTGGGTGCTCGGCCTGGCCCTCGGCATCCTGGCGCTAGGCGGGACTATGCTGTACCGCAAAGGAACCGTGTGAGTGCGGCAGCACTCGAAGTTTCGAAAGTCTGGAAATACTACGGCGACTTCCCCGCCCTCCGCGATATCCAACTCACCATCGAACCCGGATCGACCGTTGCGCTCCTAGGCCGCAATGGCGCCGGCAAAACCACCCTCCTCCGCATCGTCGCCGGACTCTCCCAAGCCTCCGAAGGCAGCGTCAGCATTCAAGGCTCCAGCGTCCGCGAACAATCGACGCGCCGCCGCATCGGCGTCCTCGGCCACGGCATCTCGCTCTACGACGAACTCTCCGCCACAGAGAACCTGGTCCTCTTCGCCAAACTCTACGGCCTAGCTGATCCCGAAAAGACAGCCCTAGCGTGGCTAGAACGCACCGGCCTCGACCGCGTCCGCGACGGCTTAGTCCGCGAATTCTCCCGCGGCATGCGCCAGCGCCTCGCCGTAGCCCGCGCCTTTATGCACGAGCCCGAAGTCCTCTTGCTCGACGAGCCCTTTACCGCGCTGGACGATCGCGCCATCGCTGTATTGCAATCCTTGCTCGCCGACGCGCACGCGAACGGACGCACCATCGTCCTCTCCACCCACCAACTACGCGAAGCCCTCGAACTAGCCACTCACGTCGCCCTGATCCAGCGCGGCCAGCTAGCCTTCACCGGCGAACGCACCCAACAGATGGTCGACGACACCGGCTGGCTCTACCGGACCCACGGAGAGAACTAACGCGTGTCCTCCTTCCTGCGCGCCTCCTGGACCATCGCCGCCAAAGACCTGCGCTCCGAAATGCGCACCAAGGAAGCCTTCAACGCTTCGTTCGCTTTCTCACTCGTCATCTTGGTACTGTTCAGCTTCGCCTTCGACCCATCGTCCGAAGAATTGCGCACCATCTCCGGAGGCCTGCTGTGGCTAGTCTTTTCCTTCGCCGGTGCCCTAGTCCTGAACCGCAGCTTCGCCCGCGAACTCCAAAACGACTGCCTAGACGCCCTGATCTCTTCCCCCGCGCCCACATCTGCGATCTTCTTCGGAAAAACTTTAGCGAATTTTGGGCTGCTGATGATCGTCGAAATAGCAGCGCTCGCTGTCTTTTCCGTGCTCTATGACACGCACTTCTCAAAACAGTTCTGGCCGGTGGTCCTGGTGATGCTGCTAGGCACCTGGGGCATGACCGTAATCGGCACCATGTTCAGCGCCCTCACCGTAAATTTGCGGATGCGCGAAATGATGCTTCCAACACTGGTCTATCCCTTACTGATCC
>Ga0265314_10002798_pt1 | contig 17413 bp, 18 predicted proteins | sample 4126metaG_FD_203106 | JGI IMG/M metagenome (GOLD analysis project Ga0265314, IMG submission 203106) | Rhizosphere microbial communities from Carex aquatilis grown in University of Washington, Seatle, WA, United States - 4-1-26 metaG | ecosystem: Host-associated > Plants > Roots > Rhizosphere >... | reverse complement strand
ATGCGGCGCAGCACATAGCCGCGCCCTTCGTTGCCGGGAATCACGCCGTCGACGATCAGGAACGCGCACGCGCGGATATGGTCGGCGATGACCTTCAGCGAATTGTTGGCGAGGTCCTTGCATTTCGTTTCGCGCGCCGCCGCCTTGATCAAATCCTGGAAGAGATCGATCTCGTAATTCGAATGCACGTGCTGCAATACCGCCGCGATGCGCTCGAGCCCCATGCCGGTGTCGACGGACGGCTTCGGCAGCGGATGCAGCTTGCCGTTGTCGTCGCGGTTGAACTGCATGAACACGAGGTTCCAGATTTCGATATAGCGGTCGCCGTCGGCGTCCGGCGTGCCGGGCGGGCCGCCGGGAATTTCAGGACCGTGGTCGTAGAAAATTTCGCTGCAGGGCCCGCAGGGGCCCGTTTCACCCATTTGCCAGAAATTATCCGAGCCGCCGCCCGGCTTGTCGCCGATGCGCGTGATGCGCTCGCGCGGCACGCGGATTTCGTTGGCCCACAGGTTGTAGGCCTCGTCGTCGGTCTCGTAGACGGTCACCCACAGCTTTTCTTTGGGCAGCTTGTAAACGGCGGTCAAAAGTTCCCATGCGAAATGGATCGCATCGCGCTTGAAATAGTCGCCGAACGAAAAATTGCCGAGCATCTCGAAAAACGTGTGGTGGCGCGCGGTATAACCGACGTTTTCCAGGTCATTGTGCTTGCCCCCGGCGCGCACGCAGCGCTGGGAGGTGGTCGCGCGCTTGTAGGGGCGCTGCTCGTGGCCGAGAAACACGTCCTTGAACTGCACCATGCCCGAGTTGGTAAATAGCAGCGTCGGATCGTTGCCCGGCACGAGCGCGCTGGACGGCACAACCGTATGGCCCTTGGATTTGAAGTAATCGAGAAACTGCTGGCGGATTTCGCTGGATTTCATGCTGACGAGTCGATTCTGAAGGGTGGCGCCGCGGCGCAAAGTGACTGATTTTGTACGGAAACGTCGCTGGATGCAACACGCGCCGCGCATTTTGCGCCGTGCATCGACACGAGTATCATCGCCGCTCGATATGTTGCTCAAACTCCTGAAGAACTTCTTGCCGCGCAGCGCGGCGCCGGCGGATCCGCTCGCCGCAGCCGCACAGGCGGAACTGCGGCGCGAACACAATCGCCTGGCGCAGCTTGCGTTGCCCGGCCCCAACTACCTCAACGTAATTGCTGCCATCCACGCGCATCTCAAGCCGCGCACGTATCTGGAAATCGGCGTGGCCAACGGCGCCACGCTTGAACTGGCGGATCCCGCCACGCTTGCGCTCGGCGTCGATCCCGAGCCCCAGCCGAGAAACCCGCCCGGTCCTAACGCGCGCATTTACGCGCTGACAAGCGACGAATTCTTCGCCCAGATCGACGTCGCGAAAAAACTTGGCGGCCTGCCCGTCGATCTGGCCTTTGTCGACGGCATGCACCTCTTCGAATTCGCGTTGCGCGACTTCATCGCGATCGAGCGCTTGTGCACGCGCGCATCTACCGTGCTTGTGCATGACACTTATCCGCTCAACCGCGCGACCGCCGCGCGCGAGCGGACTACGCATTTCTGGAGCGGCGACATCTGGCGGCTCGTGCTCGTACTCAAAAAGTACCGGCCCGACCTCGCGATACACACCATTGCCGCGATGCCGACCGGCCTCACGGTGATCCGCAACCTCGATCCCGGCTCGCGCATACTGGAGGAACGGCAGGACGCGATCGTCGCCGAATTCCTGGCGCTCGATTACGCCGCACTGGACGCCGACAAGCCGGCTGCGCTCAATCTGGTTGCGAACAACCCGCAGCAAATACGCGCTTTGTTTGAATAGGCGTCGACTAAGCGCCAGCGGCGCTCAATCAATCGTCGTTGTCGCGCAGCAGCCGCCGTATCGTGTCCAGACTGAAACCGCGCCCCTGCAAAAAGCGCATGTGACGCGCGCGTTCGCGGGCGTCGGCGGGTGCCGTCTTGAATTTGCGCTGCCAGACCGCACGCGCGGCCTCGATTTCACTTTCCTTGAGGTGCTCCTGCGCATTGCCTATCGCCGCTTCGGAGATGCCCTTCTCGCGCAGCTCGTGCGCGATGCGTTGAGAGCCGAAGCGCCGGCGCCGCGTTGCCAGCACCTGCTCGACCACGCGCGCTTCAGACAACCAGCCCCGGCGCTCGAAGTCGTCGAGCAGCGCGGGTATCTCGGCAGGGTCTTCGCTGAACGGCTTCAATTTTGCCGCGAGCTCGCGCCGCGAATATTCGCGGCGCGCGAGCGCGGCAAGCGCCCGCGCGCGCAGGCTGCGCGCCGGTTTACTTTTCCGCGACGGCGGGTTCTGCGAGCTTGGGTCCGCCACCGACGCCTATCGCGGCGCGGATCTTCGCTTCGATCTCCTGCGCCATAGCCGGATGCTCTTTCAGGTATTCGCGCGTGTTGTCCTTGCCCTGGCCGATGCGTTCCTTGCCGTAGGTGTACCACGCACCCGATTTGTCGACGATATTGTGGAGCACGCCGAGTTCGATGATTTCGCCTTCGCGCGAAATGCCCTCGCCGTAGAGGATGTCGAAATTGGCCTGCTTGAAGGGCGGCGCAACCTTGTTCTTGACCACCTTGGCGCGCGTTTCCGAGCCGATCACTTCCTCGCCCTTCTTGATCGCACCGGTGCGCCGGATGTCGATGCGCACCGAGGCGTAGAACTTCAGCGCGTTGCCGCCGGTCGTCGTTTCGGGGTTGCCGAACATGACGCCGATTTTCATGCGAATCTGGTTGATGAATATCACCATCGTATTCGAGCGTTTGATGTTGCCGGTCAACTTGCGCAGCGCCTGCGACATCAGCCGCGCCTGCAATCCCATCTGCGGCTCGCCCATCTCGCCTTCGATTTCGGCCTTGGGTGTCAGCGCCGCGACCGAATCGACCACCACGACGTCGACCGAACCCGAGCGCACCAGCATGTCGGCGATTTCCAGCGCCTGCTCGCCGTTATCCGGCTGCGATATCAGCAAGTCCTGCACGTTGACGCCGAGCTTTTGCGCGTACTGCGGATCGAGCGCGTGTTCGGCGTCGATAAACGCCGCGGTGCCGCCCACTTTCTGCATCTGCGCGATCACCGACAGCGTCAGCGTGGTCTTGCCCGAAGATTCCGGGCCATAGATCTCGATCACGCGGCCGCGCGGAAATCCGCCTATGCCCAACGCGATATCGAGTCCGAGCGAGCCGGTCGAGACCGATGCAATGTCCTTGGCGACGTCGGCTTCACCCAACCGCATGATGGAGCCTTTGCCGAACTGCTTTTCAATTTGCGAGAGTGCTGCTGCGAGTGCTTTTGACTTGTTTTCGTCCATGATTTGTCCCATTTGAGCCTCCCGGATTATCGCACACTATGCCGCCGCTTCTGCGCCATGAATCGGTCAATACGACGACACGCCCCACGCCACTGATAACGCCGCGCAGGCGCGCGGGATGACGGCTATGACTTTGGTGCTAGTGATTGGGTCATTGAGCGATTAAGTGATTGCGCAGCGCGCTACGAACGCGAGCGCAGCTTGGTTTTTCCCAATCACCCAATCACTTAATCTCCAAGTTACTTGATAAGTTCAAGCACGCCGTTGAGCGCGCATTCGACCGACTGCCGGCGCACGGCTTCGCGGTCCCCGGCGAAGCAGCGGGTTTCGGCATACGGGTCGCCGTCGCGCAGTCCCCACGCGATGCATACCGTGCCGACCGGTTTCGCGCGCGTGCCGCCGGACGGACCCGCGACGCCGCTCACCGCCACGGCAATCCCGGCATGACTGTGGGCCAGCGCACCGGCCACCATCGCTTTCACCGTTTCTTCGGAAACGGCACCGGATTTTTCCAGCGTCTCCGCTGCCACGCCCAGCATTTCGCGTTTGGCGACGTTCGTGTACGTGATGAACCCGCGTTCATACCAGTCGGAACTGCCCGGGATCGCGGTGACGGCTTCGCCGATCCACCCTCCTGTGCACGATTCAGCCGTGGCGAGCGTAAGACCACGCGTCTTGAGCGCCGACCCGACGTCCGCGGCGAGTTTATATAAGGCGTTATCCATCGTTTCCGATCAATCTAGTGGCTGACTGGCTGCGCGAGCAGTTCGCGCAATGCGCCCTGCCACTCTTCGCCGATGACTTGCGGAGAAAACGTCCGTTCGACATAATCCTGGCCCGCGCGGATGCGTGCCCGCACTTCGTCGCGGTTTTTCATCGCCCACACGATCCCGCCGGCGATATCTTCTCCGATCCAGGCATAGTCGGCAAATTGCCGGTAAGCGGGAATCGGAAAAGCAAGCGCCAGGCGTCCCGCGCGCAGGATTTCCGCCACCCGGTTGGCGCTTTTGACCGCCGTTTTTCTGAGCTTCGGGTCGCCGGGCACGACGGCGAGATCGCACGCGTGGAGCGCCTGTCGGGTTGCGGCGGGCGACCACTCGATGAATTTCGCGCGGCACCTGCTGCCATGATGATGATTGAAGATTTCGCAAAATTCGCGCGCGCCGAAGCCGTCCCTCGATACGAGTGACATATCTACCGGCCACGGGACACGTGCCTCGACTATCGCGTGCGCGAGATCGTAAACCGGCTGCAGATTGGATTGATGCCCGAACCACGCGAGCTGCAGCCGGCTTGCGCGCCACGGCACCAGCCGGTCGATCCAGTTGCGGCCCGCAGCGGGATCGAAGCGCGGGTCGCCGTGCGGACCCTCGTAAGGATCGCCGATGACTTTTACGGGACGCGGCGTGTATTTCGCCACGAGTTCCGCCATCGCGTCCGAATTGACGAACACCGCGTCTGCCTTGCGCACCAGCCCGGTGAAATACTCGATACGCCCCGGCACTTCAAAATGATCGTCATGAATGTCGGCGAGCGTTCTGATGCCGCGCTGCTGCAAACGATCAAGCAACGCAAAGACGGCGGCGGCGGAATCGTCGATCGATTGCGCGGGCGCGGGCAGCACCGGCCCGAAGAACACCGCGTCGCAGGATTCAAGCAGCGCAGCCGCAGCGGCGTCCGGCACGCCGGAATCCGGCAGTTGCACAACGCGGGCGTCGTGACCGCTGCGCTGCAATTCTTCCACCGGCATGAGCGTGCGCATGCGCACGCCGGCCAGTGGCGAGTAGAGGTGCTGCTCGCGTTCGACAACGGGCACGCGCACGAGCCAGCAGACTTTCATGTCACGCCCGGTCCGATCAAGCGCTGGCACACGGCCAATACCAGCAATGCATAACCCGCCGCGAGCAGATCATCGAACATCACCCCGAAGCCGCTTTTGAGCCGGCGGTCGAAATAGCGGATCGGCGGCGGCTTCACGATATCGAAAAACCGGAACAGCAGGAACGCGCCGGCCTGCCACTGCCAGCCCTCGGGCGTAAACACCAGGACGAGCGCAAACGCGACAACCTCGTCCCACACCATTGCGCCGTGGTCCGCGGCACCCAGCGCGCGGCCCGTCGCGCCGCAGGCCCAGATGCCCAGCAAAAACGCGCCCCCGAGAATTGCCAGCATGACTGCAGCAGTAGTGAAAGCCGCGAGCAGCCAATACAGCGGGAACGCGAGCAAAGTCCCCACGGTTCCCGGCGCCCGCGGCGCGAGCCCCGCGCCCGCGCCCAGAGCAATAAGGTGCGCCGGATGCCGCCACATGAAGCGCCACGACGGCGCCACCGCGGCGTCAGGCGAAATGATCGTAGCCCCCACGCACCACGCGCAGCGCAGCGCCGTCGGGCGCGCGCACGATAAGCCGCGGCATACCTTGACGATGCGCGCGCACGCTGCCGATGCGGGTTACCCGCACGCGCGCGCGACTGCCGGCCCGCACGATCCGCTCGTGCGCGGCCCGCGGCGCCGTAAAGCACAGCTCATAATCATCGCCGCCGGCGAGCAACGCGCGGCACGCGGTCACGTGTGCAAGATACCGGCGCAGCACTGCCGACGCGGGCAATGCCGCGAGTTCGATTTCGGCTGCCGCATCGGAAGATTCGAGAACGTGCCCCAGGTCCGCCAGCAGGCCATCCGAAATATCGATCGCGCTATGCGCAATGCCACTCAAGGCAAGGCCCAGCGCCACGCGCGGGGTGGGCGCGTGAAGCCGCACGGCGCACTGCGCCAATTCGGCGGGCTTGAGCCGGATCCGCCGCTTGAGCGCAGCCAGCGCGAGCGCCGCATCGCCGAGCGTTCCCGATACCCAGATGTCGTCGCCCTTGCGCGCGCCGTCGCGCCGCAATGCTTTGCCGTGCGGCGCTTCGCCCATGATCTGCACGCAAATGTTGAGCGGCCCGCGCGTGGTGTCGCCGCCGATGAGATCGACGTCGAAACGCCGCGCGAGCGCCATGAAGCCACGCGAGAATTCTTTTATCCAGCGCGTATCGGCCGCCGGCAATGCGAGTCCGAGCGTGGCCCAGCGCGGCGTTGCCCCCATCGCCGCCATGTCGGAGAGATTGACGGCAAGCGCCTTATGGCCGAGCCGGCGCGGGTCCGCGTCGCGAAAAAAATGCCGGCCCGCTACCAGCATGTCGGCGGAAATCACAAGTTCGTGGCCGCGCTTCACGTTGACCAGCGCCGCATCGTCGCCGACCCCGAGCACCGTATGGCGCGCGCGGTGGGTGAAGTAGCGCCGGATCAGTTCGAATTCGGACGTAGCCACGCGCCCGGCGCCCCTAATTGCGCTGGACCGGGTCGTTGCTCGGCGCCGGCTTGCCGGCATTGTTGGCGAGCCATCTCTGCTTCAGCGAATACGGCAGGTAAAAGTCGACCGCCGCAAACACGAAAAAAATGATCCCCAGCGTGCGCGCCGTGTCGGCCGGCAGAAACGACAGTCCCTCGATCAGCACATAAAGGCCGAGCAGCGCGTTGATAATGCCGCCCGCGTAAAACAGCATGATCTTGCGTTTGAGTTTTTCGTCCATCGACGACTCCGTGACAAATACGATCTGCGACTACCTGCGGACTATTTCGAGCGGGCGTTTGTCGGCCGCCAGCTTGTCGAGTACGCCGTTCACGTACTTGAAGCCGTCGGTGCCGCCATAACTCTTGGCGAGTTCGACCGCTTCGTTGATCACGACCCGGTAAGGGATGTCGGCCTGGTTCTCCAGTTCGTACGCCGCGATGAACAGGATCGCGCGCTCGATCGGGCTCAACTCCGCGCACTTGCGGTCGAGATAAGGCTGCAACGAGGCTTCGAGCCGCCCGGCCTCGCGGATTGCGCCCGCGAGCAGCGAGGAAAAATAGGGGCGGTCGGTCTTGTCGAAGCCCTTCGCCTTCGCCATCTGGCTCTCGATGGTTGCGGCGTCGGTGCCGGCAAGTTGCCACTGGTAGAGGCCCTGCATTGCGAATTCACGCGAGCGCCGCCGGCTGGTCTTGCGCACCGTCGGCGCCGGTATGGCGGTCATTTGCGCTCGAGTTCGCGCAGCAGGTTCGCCATTTCGACGGCGACGGCGGCGCAGTCCGCGCCTTTTTGCGCCATGCGCGCGGTCGCCTGGTCGTCGTTCTCGGTCGTGAGGATGCCGTTGGCGACGGGGATGCCGGTGTCGAGTTGCACCGACATGATGCCGCGCGCGGACTCGTTGGCGACGATTTCAAAATGGTAGGTTTCACCGCGAATGACGGCGCCCAGCGCAATTAATGCGTCGTACGCATCGGACACCGCCATTTGCTGCAGTACAAGCGGCGCTTCGAGCGCGCCGGGCACGCTTACGATCGTCACGTCGTCAGCTACCACTCCAAGTTTCGTAAGCTCCGCGGTGCAGCTTGCAAGCAATCCGTCGCCGATTTCAGCGTTGAAGCGCGCCACCACGATACCTATGTGCAGGCCCTCACCTTCGGTGCCGGCCTCGATTTCATCCATTTCATCGTATTTGGTCATGCGTGCGCCTTATTTAGCTGCATCTTCGGGCTGGAGATAGCCCGTCACCTGCAAATCGAATCCCGCCATGCTCGGCATTCTACGTTGCTTCGCGAGCAAACGCATTTTCGCGACCTTCAGATCGCGCAATATCTGCGCGCCTATCCCGTAGTTGCGCAGCGCGTTTTTCTGCGTTGTCGCGATCGCGCCCGGCAATGCGCGCGCCAGCAGATCGTGCGCCGACTCGGGCCGGTGCAACAGCACGATCACGCCGCAGTCGGCACGGCTGATCGCCGCCAGCGCCTGGTTGAAATTCCAGGAATGGCTGGCGCTTTTGACATCCAGCAGATCGATCACCGACAGCGGCTCGTGCACACGCACCAGCACCTCGCGGTCGGGCGTGATCTTTCCCTTCACCAACGCGAGATGCGTTGCCTGCCCGATCTTGTCGCTGTAGACAATGAGCCGGAAATTGCCGTGCACGGTTTCGATATCGCGCTCGGAGGCGCGGCTGACCAGCGACTCGGTACGGCTGCGGTGATGAATCAGGTCGACGATCGTGCCGATTTTCAGGTTGTGCGCGCGCCCGAACTCGATCAAGTCCGGCAGCCGTGCCATCTCGCCGTTGTCTTTCAGTATTTCGCAGATCACCGCCGCAGGCGTGGTACCGGCAAGCGCGGCAAGGTCGCAGCCTGCTTCCGTGTGCCCGGCGCGCACCAGCACACCGCCGTTTTGCGCCATCAGCGGAAAAATATGCCCGGGCTGCACGATGTCCGCCGGCCCCGCGTCGGCGCGCACGGCGGCCTGCACGGTGCGCGCGCGATCGGCGGCGGAGATGCCTGTCGTCACGCCCTCGGCGGCTTCGATCGAAACCGTGAAGTTGGTGCCGAGCGGTGAATTGTTGGTGGTCACCATCGGCGCCAGATTGAGGCTGCGGCATTTCTGCTCGGTGAGCGTCAGGCAGATCAATCCGCGGCCGTAACGCGCCATGAAATTGATCGCCTCCGGCGTGACGAAATCCGCCGCCAGCACGAGATCGCCTTCATTCTCGCGGTCTTCCTCGTCGACAAGTATCACCATTTTGCCGGCGCTGATGTCGGCGATGATTTCGGTGGTCGGGCTCACATCCATCTTATGTGCTCTGCTCCTTGAATTCGCTCAATCGCTCGACGTAGCGCGCGAGCATATCGACTTCGATGTTGATTTTCATCGCGGCCGCGAATGCGTGCAAGGTGGTGGCGGCAAGCGTGTGCGGGATCAGGTTGACCTCGAATCGCGTGCCTTCCACCGCGTTTACCGTCAAGCTTACGCCATTCACGGCGATGGAGCCCTTGCGCGCGATGTATTTGGCGAGTTCGCGCGGTGCATCCGCCACCAGCCGGCGACTGTCGCCCGCCGCATCGAAACTCACCACGGTGCCAACGCCGTCAACATGCCCGCTTACGAGATGCCCGTCGAGCCGGTCGGCAAGGCGCAACGCCTTTTCCAGATTTACGGCCGCGCCTTGTTTAAAGCCGGCTGTGCACGCGAGTGTTTCTCGCGAAACGTCGAACTCGAGTTCATGCTTGTTAAGCGCCACCACGGTCAGGCATGCACCGTCGATGGCGATGCTGTCGCCGATTTTCACGTCCGCCACCGGCAACGCGTCGGCATCGATAGTCACGCGCATGCCGCCCGGCGTGGACTTCAACTCGCGCACGCGACCGACTGCCTGAATAATTCCGGTAAACACAATCAGCTCGCTTCCCAACCCGCCAGAATACGAACGTCGCCGCCCACCATGGTGAGGTCGTCTATCGTGAGCTTGCGCCGCCCTGCGAGGTCCGCGAGTTCGGGCAAGTCAGCCATGCCGCTGGCGCGCTCGCCGATGAGACACGGCGCGAAATACAGCAGCAGTTCGTCCACGCAACCTTCGTTCATCAGCGATCCGTTCAACTTGTGGCCGGCCTCGACGTGCAATTCGTTGATGCCGCGGCGACCGAGTTCCAGCATCAACGCCGGCAGTTCGACTTTGCCGGCGGCATTGGGCAAAACAACGATCTCCGCACCTTTGCCTTTCAACTTTGCCGCTTTCGCCTCGTCAGCGACCGCGCACGCGATCAGCACCCCGCCACCTTCCAGTATGCGCGCGGTCAACGGCAGTTCCAGCCGGCTGTCGATCACCACGCGCAGCGGCTGGCGCGGCGTCGCCACCGCGCGCACCGTCAGTTGCGGATCATCGTCGCGCACGGTGCCGATGCCGGTCAATACCGCGCATGCGCGCGCGCGCCAGTGATGTCCGTCATTGCGCGCCGCCTCTCCCGTAATCCACCGGCTGTTGCCATTAAGCAAAGCAGTCTTGCCGTCGAGGCTCGCGGCGATTTTCATGCGCGTCCACGGCCTGCCGCGCGTGACCCGCGAAATAAATCCGCGATTCAGCGCGCGCGCGGCATTTTCCATGACGCCCGTTTCGGTCGTTATCCCCGCATGCTCGAGCCGCGCCACGCCTTGCCCCGCAGTACGTGGATCGGGGTCAAGCATCGCGGCCACCACGCGCGCGACACCCGCCGCGATCAGCGCCTCGTCGCACGGCGGCGTGCGGCCGTGGTGGTGACAAGGCTCCAATGTCACGTAAGCGGTCGCGCCGCGCGCACGCTCGCCTGCCGCCTGCAAAGCCGCCACTTCGGCGTGGGGACCGCCGGCGCGTTCGTGCCAGCCTACGCCGACCACCACGCCGTCGCGCACGATCACGCAGCCGACGCGCGGATTGGGTGTGGTCGTATACAGTCCGCGCTCCGCGAGTTGAAGCGCGCGCGCCATGAATTGGTTGTCCGCCGCACCGCTCATCCGCGCACTACTTGCTCTTGCCTGCCGGCTTCTGCACTTCCTTGATGGCGTCCTGGAAATCGTCGACGTCCTGGAAGCTTTTGTAGACCGACGCAAAGCGGATGTACGCCACCTTGTCGAGCTTGTAGAGCTCCTTCATTACCATCTCGCCGACGCGGCGCGATTCGATTTCTCGCTCGCCGAGCGCCAATACCTGCTGGGTGACGGTCGCGACGGCATCGTCCACCAACGGCGTGGGTACCGGACGCTTGTGCAGCGCGCGCATGAAGCCGGTGCGCAACTTGTCGAGGTCGAACTCCGTGCGGCTGCCGTCCTGCTTGACGAGCTGCGGCATGCGCAGCTCGACGGTTTCGTACGTCGTGAAGCGCTTGTTGCACGCCGCGCAGCGCCGCCGCCGGCGGATGCTGTCGCCGTCGTCATTGACGCGCGAGTCGATGACCTGCGTATCGGCCGCTTTGCAGAAGGGGCAATGCATGACTTCAGGCTCTCCTCATCCGTAGACCGGAAATTTCGCGCATAACGCCGTCGCCGCCGACCCCACCCGCTCGATCACACGTTCGTCCTGCGGCGCCTCGAGCACGTCCGCTATCAGGTTGGCGAGTTCGCGGGTTTCCGCAATGCCGAAACCGCGCGTCGTGATCGCCGGCGAGCCGAGCCGGATGCCGCTCGTGACCGCCGGCTTTTGCGGGTCGTTCGGGATCGCGTTTTTGTTGATCGTGATGTGGGCGCGACCCAACGCGTCCTCCGCGTCCTTGCCGGTCACGTGTTTCGCGGTCAGATCGACGAGAAACAGGTGGCAATCGGTGCGCCCGGACACGATGCGGCAGCCGCGCTGCTGCAGTTGCGCCGCCATCGCCTGCGCGTTGGCGATCACCTGCGTCTGATATTCCTTGAAGCCGGGACTCAATGCTTCTTTAAAAGCCACCGCCTTGGCCGCTATCACGTGCATCAACGGGCCGCCCTGGCTGCCTGGAAAGATCGCCGAATTGAGCAGCTTTGCGTGTTCGGCGCCGGCGAGTATCAGGCCGCCGCGCGGACCGCGCAGCGTTTTATGCGTCGTCGTGGTGACAAAGTCCGCAACGCCGACGGGACTCGGATAAACGCCGGCCGCGATCAGGCCGGCATAATGCGCGGCATCCGCCATCAGGAATGCCCCGACGCTGTCGGCGATGGCGCGAAAACGCTGCCAGTCGATCGCCAGCGAATAAGCGGACGCGCCGGCGACGATCAGCTTCGGCTGGTGCAGTCGCGCCAGTTCCTCGACTTGAGCATAGTCGATGACCTCGGTCTTCGGATCGAGACCGTAGGTCAGCGCGTGGTAAAGCTTGCCGCTGACATTCACCGTGGCGCCGTGCGTAAGATGGCCGCCGTGCGCGAGCGACATGCCCAGTATGGTGTCGCCGGGATGCAGCACCGCCGAATACACCGCGAAATTGGCCTGCGAGCCGGAATGCGGCTGCACGTTTGCGTACTCGGCGCCGAACAGTTCGCACGCACGGTCGATCGCGAGTTGTTCCGCGACATCGACGTACTGGCAGCCGCCGTAATAGCGTTTGCCCGGGTAGCCCTCCGCATACTTGTTGGTGAGCACCGAACCCTGGGCCTCGAGCACGCGCGGGCTCGCATAATTTTCGGACGCGATCAGTTCGATATGGTCTTCCTGCCGCTGCGTTTCGCGCTCGAGCGCCCATGTCAATTCCGGATCGAAGCCTGCGATTGTTTCGTGCCTTGAGTACATGCCGTGATTTCGATTCTAAATTGTTGATTTTACCATGGTTAATCACCGATATAAGCCGTTTGTCAAACGCTTGCATGGAGGGGCGATGCGCGAATCCCGTCCTTGTGACGTGCTTTGCGCAACAGCCGCGATGTTGAGTATGATTGGCGCCACACGGCAATGCACGCTTTCGGGAGGAGCCGGATTGAAAATACTATTAGCGATATCGCGACTGATCGATGCAGTCAACGAATTTGTCGGCCGCTCCACCTACTGGCTGATACTCGCCGCCGTCCTGATCAGCGCGGGCAATGCGGTGATCCGCTATGCCTTCAACATGAGTTCCAACGCGTGGCTCGAAATTCAATGGTATCTGTTCTCGGCCGTATTTCTCTTCTGCGCCGGCTACACCCTGCTGCACAATCAACATATCCGGATCGATGTCGTCACCGGGCGCCTCTCGAAACGCGCCCAGGCCTGGATCGACATTTTCGGGACGCTGTTCTTCCTGATGCCTATGGCTCTCACGGTCATGTGGCTGTCGTGGCCCGTCTTCATCGACGCGTATCAGCGCAACGAAGTCTCCACCAATGCCGGCGGACTGATTATATGGCCGGCACGACTCATGCTGCCGATCGGATTTTTCCTGCTGATCCTGCAGGGATGCTCGGAACTGATCAAACGAGTCGCGTTTCTGTGCGGACTCATTCCCGATCCCACGGAGAAACACGAGGAACCGAGCGCCGAGGAGCAACTGGCCGAAGAAATCCGCCGGCAGCGGGGTGAACCGGCATGAACGTCCGGCGCAGAAGCGCAACAACCCGCAGCCCTCTCACGCGGGTGTCCGTATGATCGAATTTCTCACCGGCAATATGGCGCCGATGATGTTCTCGGCGCTGATCGTGGTTCTGCTACTCGGCTATCCGGTCGCATTTTCGCTCGCCGCGGTCGGCATAGCCTTCGGCCTCCTGGGCATCAAGCTGGGGCTGCTGCACCCATCTCTGTTTCAGGCATTGCCGGAGCGTATCTGGGGAGTCATGTCCAACGACACCCTGCTCGCAGTCCCGTTCTTCACGTTCATGGGTCTGATACTCGAGCGCAGCGGCATGGCGGAGGACCTGCTGGATACCATCGGCCAGCTGTTCGGGCCGCTGCGCGGCGGGCTTGCGTTCGCCGTGATTTTCGTCGGCGCGCTACTCGCGGCAACGACCGGCGTGGTCGCGGCGTCGGTCATCTCAATGGGGCTCATCTCGCTGCCCATCATGCTGCGCTACGGTTACGACCGGCGCTTTGCGACCGGCGTCATCGCCGCGTCCGGTACGCTGGCGCAAATCATCCCGCCCTCGCTGGTCCTGATCATCATGGCCGACCAGCTCGGCAGATCGGTGGGAGACATGTATGCAGGCGCCTTCATTCCCGGCCTGACGCTCGCGGGCTTGTACGCGGTGTACGCGGCGGGCGTGACCATCCTCCGGCCGGCATGGGCGCCCGCGCTGCCCCTGGAAGCACGCACGTTCCGCGAGGCGAATGGCAGCAGCGGCACGCCGTCGCTGATCGTGCTTATCGTCGTCGCCATCGCAACTTCGGTTGGTTTCGCCAAATATCATTACCCGGCTGACGCTCCAATTGACGAACTGCTGGTCGTAGCCACATCGGTAGGCGTCGGCGTGGCCTTTGCCGCTTCGGTGATCAACCATGTGCTCAAGCTCGGCCTGCTTTCGCGCATCGCGGAACGCGTCACGTTCGTGCTGATTCCGCCGCTCGCGCTGATTTTTCTCGTGCTGGGAACGATTTTTCTCGGCGTCGCAACCCCCACCGAGGGTGGCGCGATGGGCGCGACAGGCGCGCTCGCGATGGCATTTGCGCGCCGCCGCCTGTCGCTGGCGCTGATGCGGCAGGCAATGGATTCGACCGCCAAGCTCACCGCGTTCGTGGTATTCATACTGGTGGGCGCGCGGGTGTTCAGCCTGACGTTTTACGGGGTCGACGGCCACCTGTGGGTCGAACATCTCCTTACCAACCTGCCCGGCGGGCAGCTCGGCTTCCTGATCGTCGTCAATATCCTGATTTTCTTTCTCGCGTTTTTCCTCGACTTCTTCGAATTGTCGTTCATCGTCGTGCCGCTGATCGGGCCGGTGGCGGACAAGCTCGGCATCGATCTGATCTGGTTCGGCGTGCTCCTCGGGGTAAACATGCAGACTTCGTTCATGCACCCGCCGTTCGGTTTTGCGCTGTTCTATCTGCGCAGCGTCGCGCCGGTCAAGGATTACGTCGACAAGGCGACGGGCAAGCTCACGCCCAAGGTCACCACCGGCCAGATTTACTGGGGCGCGGTGCCGTTCGTGCTGATCCAGATCATCATGGTGGTGCTGATCATTACATTCCCCGGGCTGGTAACCGGCGGGCTCGCCAAGAAAGCCGCCGTAGACACCAACAAAATACAGATCGAGGTGCCGGCGGAAGAGCAGGAAATGCCGGATACGCCTGGCGGCACCGGCCGTTCGTCCGAGCAGGAAGACACGCAGAAAGCATTCGACCGCGCGACGGGCGCAGAAAAAACACCAGCCGGCCCCGGGAAGTAAGTCAAAAGCCGGTCTATAACGAACCGCGCATCAAAAAACCCCGCCAAAGCGGGGTTTTTTGCGGTCTATGCGGAGATGCTTACTTCTTGTTGCCGCGCTGCGATTGCCGTCCCGCGGTGATCATGAAGTTGTCGAATCTGTTTTCGGCGACCTGGAACCATTGCACCTGGTCTTCGCGGAATTTCTTCCACGGCTCGTAAACCTTCTTGAACTTCGGATTCTTGGTGGCAATTTCGTCGTACACTTCCTGTGTGGCCTTGTAGCACGCGACCATGATGTCGTTGGAAAACGGCTGCAGTTTGACGCCGCCGGCTATCAGCCGCTTGAGCGCAGCAGGATTGAGCGAGTCGTACTTGGCCATCATGTCGACGTTCGCCTCGTAACAGGCGCTTTCGAGAATCGCCTGGTAATCCTTGGGCAACGCCTCCCACGCCTTGATATTGACGAACAGATCCAGTTCGGGACCGCCCTCCCACCAGCCGGGATAGTAATAATTCTTGGCGACTTTGTAGAAACCCAGCTTCTCGTCGTCGTACGGACCGACCCACTCCGCCGCGTCGATGGTGCCTTTCTCCAGCGCCGGATAGATATCGCCGCCGGGAATCTGTTGCGGCACCACGCCGAGCTTCGCCAACGGCAGGCCGCCGGTTCCGCCAACGCGCATTTTCAGGCCCTTCAGGTCGGCGGCCGTCTTGATCTCCTTGCGGAACCAGCCGCCCATCTGCGCGCCCGTATTGCCGGCCGGAAAGTTGATGATGTTGTAGTCCTTGAAAAACTCGCGCATGAGATCCATGCCGCCACCGTGATACATCCACGCGTTTTGCTGGCGCGCGTTCATCCCGAACGGGATCGCGCAGGCAAATGCAAAGGTCGGGTCCTTGCCGAAGAAATAATACGGCGCGGTGTGGCAACACTCGACCGTCGCGTTCTGCACGGCATCGACCACGGAAAACGGCGGCACGATCTCGCCGCCGGCAAAAACCTTGATCGTGAACTTGCCGTTGGTCGCCGCGGCCACGCGCTTGGAAATCACTTCGGCCGCACCGAAGATGGTGTCCAGGCTTTTCGGGAAACTCGAGGCAAGCCGCCAGCTGACGGTCGGTTGGGACGACTGCGCAATGGCCGGTGCCGCAATACTACCGACGGCCAGCCCTGCCGCCGCTTTTTTCAGAAAGGAACGACGTTTCATTTGCTTCTCCTCCGGGATTGTTGGAACCGCTACGGTCTACGCCTAGCGAGGGTGATTGAACCGTAAGCGCCGGGCGGCGTCAATCCCCGCCGATCGTCATGCGGTCGATCAACACCGAACCGCACTGCTTGGACCCGCGCCTGACGATGTCGTTGCCTGCCGCGAGGATGCCGAGAAACATGTCTTTCAGATTGCCGGCGACGGTTATTTCCTGCACCGGGTACGCGATTTCGCCGTTTTCGACCCAGAAACCGGCGGCGCCGCGCGAATAATCGCCGGTCACCATGTTGATCCCTGAACCCAGCATTTCCGTCACCAGCAGGCCGCGCCCCATCTTTTTAAGAAGCTGCGGCAGATCCTGGCCGGTGTCTTTCAAGATGAGGTTGTGCGTGCCGCCCGCATTGCCGGTGGTTTGCATGCCGAGCTTGCGCGCCGAATAGCTGCCGAGAAAATAGCCGCGCACGACCCCCGCTTCAACCACTGCGCGCCGGTGCGTCGCGACGCCCTCTTCATCGAACGGACTGCTCGCTTCGCCTCTCGGGATCAACGGGTCTTCGGTAATCTCGACCAGCGGCGAAAAAATCTGTTTGCCGAGGCTGTCGACCAGAAAAGACGATTTGCGGTAAAGGCTGCCGCCGCTGACGGCGGACACGAAATGACCGAGCAACGATGCCGCGACCGGCGCTTCGAACAACACCGGCGCCTGCGCGGTCGCAACTTTTTTCGCACCCAGGCGCGCGAGTGCCCGCGTGCCTGCGGTTTTGCCCACAAGTTCGGGGGCGTCCAGCCCGGAGGGCGCGCGCGCCGACGTATACCAGTCGTCGCGCTGCATCGCATCGCCTTTGCCCGCGATCACCGCGCAACTGATCCAGTGGCGCGAACTCGGGTAACCGGCCAGAAATCCGAGGGAATTTCCGTACGCAAAATGCGATTGCTGCAGCGATACCGTCGCGCCCTCGGAATTCGAAATGCGCTTGTCGACGGCGAACGCGGCATTTTCGCATGCGCGCGCAACTTCGATCGCGCGTTCGACAGGCAGATCCCACGGGTGGTATAAATCAAGATCGGGAATGTCGCGCGCCAGCAACTTTTCGTCTGCGAGGCCCGCGAATTCGTCGCTCGCGGTGAATTTAGCAATCGACAACGCGGCGTCCGCGGTCGCGCGCACGGCTTGCGGCGAAAAATCCGAAGTGCTGGCATGCCCGCGGCGCTGGCCGATATAAACCGAAATGCCCATGCTCTTGTCGCGGTTGTACTCGA
>Ga0265314_10002796_pt1 | contig 17414 bp, 11 predicted proteins | sample 4126metaG_FD_203106 | JGI IMG/M metagenome (GOLD analysis project Ga0265314, IMG submission 203106) | Rhizosphere microbial communities from Carex aquatilis grown in University of Washington, Seatle, WA, United States - 4-1-26 metaG | ecosystem: Host-associated > Plants > Roots > Rhizosphere >... | reverse complement strand
ACAGCATCGAGATAGTTCTTATCCTCGCGTAACTCGTCGCCACGTTTTTCGAGTTCCTCGGGAGTTGCCCCCGGAGCGGGCGGCTCGGCGCGGTGCTGCGGCGGAGGTCCGACTTCCAACTGTTCAGTATTCTGAGCCTGCAATGGGAGAACGACAAGCGCGGCGAAGAGAAGCGATACAGAGCTGATGCGAGCCCAGGAAAGCATATCCACCCCCGGACGAACACGATCGAACGTCAGACGATCAATCGTCAGACCTTCGTCACATTGCTGCCTTCAGACTACTGCGGCGGCGTGCCGCTGTCACTACCCTTAGACGGCGCAGGCGCGTTTTTGTCATTCTTGGAGGATCCGCCGTCCCCCTTGAACACGCTAACGATCTTGCCAAAGAAGCTTTTCTTCTTCTGTGCCTCTTCTTCGGATTGGACACCGGCGGCAGCCTGCGGGTTCCCGTTGACGGCCGGAGGCGGCTCTTTCTCGGAATTTCCGCCGAACATGCGGGAAAATGCCCCCCGCATACCGCCGCTCTGGTCGCAGGTATCGCGCGGCTCGGTGCCGGCCACGAAGGCCATCGTGTAATCGTCGGGACAGGCGGATGTCGCCAGGCGGTTAGTGATCTTGTCGAGCTGCACGTCGATCACGCCCTCGGGCTGGCTGAAGGGCTTGACGTCCGAATACTGTGGCAACGTGACCGCCTTTTTCATGAACTCGGCCCAAATGGGCGCGGCAGTCTGGGCGCCGCTCAGGCGAAGGTCGCTGTAGTCGTCATATCCCACCCACACAATACACAGCAGATTGCTGGTGTATCCCGCGAACCAGCCGTCGTGTGAACTACCCGTCTTGCCGGCCGCCGGAGCCGTGAATCCGCGAGTGCGCACGTTGGTGTAGGCGGTGCCGAAATTCATCACTCCCTCCAGCATGCTGGTCATGACGAAGGCGATGCGCGGATCGAGCACCTGCTTCTTTTCGGCCCCGAAGTTGAGGATGATATCGCCCTTGGAGTTGCGCACCGAATTTACGAACACAGGTGAGAGCCGCATGCCGCCGTTGGCAAAACTGGTGTAAGCGGCCGTCATATCGACGGGAGTAGCGTCGTAGGCGCCCAAGGCCATGGCTGGCGTGGCCTTCACCGAGGCGATTCCAGCCGACTTGGCCAACTCCGCCACTTTGTCATAGCCCACTTCTTCCGCCACTTTCACGGTCGCGTTGTTGAGCGAGAGCGCCAGCGCGTAGCGCAGCGTAACATCGCCGTGGTACTCCTCTTTATAGTTGCGGGGCTCATAGATCTGGTCGCCATAGGAGAACGTTGAAGGCGCATCGCTAACCAAAGAGGCCGGCGTGATCACGGTGGTCGAGCCGTCGATCGCCGTATTCATGGCAGCCGCGTAGACAAACGGTTTGAAAATGGAGCCCGTGGGGCGCTTGGCGAGCGCGTGATTCAGCTGACTGGTTCCATAGTTTCGTCCGCCCACCAGCGCCTTGATTTCCCCGGTGTGAGGATCCATGGCGATGAGCGCCACCTGCGCCTGCGGGCCGGGTGCGACCGTGGTTTCAAACTTGTTCTTCCCGACTTTGGTCTTGCGCGTCCGCATTTTCGTGACCTGATCGTCCACCAGCTTGATGCCGATTTCGACCGCTTGCGCGGCCGCCCGTTGCAGTCCCGGATCGAGCGTGGTGTAGATGCGATACTCCTGTTCGTTCACCTCGCGCTCGTTCAATCGGCTGACGATGGTGTCGCGAACCATATCCACGAAATACGGAGCATCGCTCGCCTCAACGTTGGGCGGAGCGAGTTTCAGCGGCGTGGCCTTGGCTTTATCGGCTTGCTCCCGCGTGATGACGCCGGTTTCAACCATCGACTCAATCACGACATTGCGGCGTTCGAGGGCGCGCTCGGGATGGCGATAGGGCGAAAGATAGCTGGGCGCCTGGATCAACCCCGCGAGCAGCGCGGCTTCCGGCAGCGTGATGTCTTTCAGATCTTTGTTGAAATAGGAGCGTGAGCCTTCGGCCAGGCCCGAAATGGTGAAGGATCCGCGTTGTCCTAAATCGACGCGGTTGGCGTAGAACTCGAAAATCTGCTGCTTGGAAAATTTCTGTTCCAGCTCCAACGCAATCAGCATTTCGACCAGCTTGCGCTTCAGGGTCTTCTCCGGACTCAGAAAGAATGCGCGCGAGAGCTGCATGGTGATGGTCGAGCCGCCTTGCTGATGGCGTTGGTGGGTGAGGTCGATCCAGGCAGCCTCCACCAGCCGCATGAAATTGACCCCGCCGTGCTGAAAGAAGCGCCGGTCCTCAATCGCCGTCACCGCTTCCACCACGACCTTGGGAATGTCGTCGTACTTCACCAGTTGACGCTTGGAGCGTTGCTCGGCGTCGAACAGCGACGCCAGCAACTGGGGTTCGAGCTCATAGGCAGCCAGTTCCCCGGCGGCGCGGCTGTTGATGGAAGAAACCGCTCCGGCGGTGACCGTGATGGTGGCCGGTTCGGGGCTGTGATACGACTCAGGTCCGGGCAGAACTTCAATCGACCCGCCATGCAGGCGATAACTGCCCAGCGGAGATTCGTCTTCCTTTTCGGAATAGCCGGCGTGGCGCAGTTCTGCCGCAATTTCAGAGACGGTTAAGTTTGCCCCGACCTTCACCACCGGTGCAGCCGCAAAAATCTTAGCCGAAGTGGCGAACGCTGGTCCGCGAAAGCGCTGTTCGATGATGTGGTCGTACTTTACATACCAGTAGGCAAAAACGCCGATCACCACCAGCGCTACCGAAAGAAAAGCGAGCAGCGCAACGCGCACGATGGGATCGTGCGATATCATGCGGCCCTTACCGCGTCCGCCGCTTCCAGCCGCCGGAATTTTCAGCTTAATGGCCATGAACAGCGCTGTGCACCATGAACAAGAGCAATTCTCGGTCCGAAACCGCCTTTAGAGCAAGTCTTGGAGCCATGGTGCGTTACTGCTTGATTCTAAATCAGAAGGCGGTGGCGACAACCATTTGGATGCGTGTCGAGGGATAGACGCCCTGTGGCATCGTAGACGCGGCGTGCCGCAACGAAAGTCGTGAGAGAAGCTGACGTAGGGAAAGCCGCCCTCGGCGGTCGAACGCAATGTCGCCCGAAGGTCCAGAGCACTCGGCGCATGGATCAGGCTTTGCCGTGGATCTTAGCCCACCACCAGCGCACGCCGACGAACAGGAACCGCCAGTCGTGGAAGAATTCAGGCGGCTTGCCCTCGAAGGCGTGGCCAATGAATTGGAAAACCCATCCGATGAGGAACAGGGCCAGCGCGTACAGCCACAGGCGGTGGAAGAAGATGCTGGCGATAAAAATCGGGCCCGAGAGAAGGATGGTCGGAATCCCCAGCGTGTGACAAACGCGGTTCACCGGATGCCGATGACTGGACCCGTATTGTGAGATCCACTGTTCGTTGCTGCGTCCGCTCGGCACGCGGAGGATGATAGCACGAAAGAAAACGATCGGGTCATCGGGCGATCGGGCCATCGGGTCATCTAAAGTCAAGAGCTTTTGAACTTCGATGGCCCGATGACCCGATGGTTAGATCCACCCGATCAGCGTTAGCGGCGGCCTCGGAAGCCTCCACGAGACCCTCCCCGGTTCCCTGCTGCCGGACCGCGTGCTGCGAAGCCGTGTCCGCCCACCGGACCACGTCCCGCATAGCCATGTCCGACATAGCCGCGTCCCTCAAATCCGCGAGCATAGCCGCGTCCGTATCCGCGTCCATAGTAGGGATGTCCCCAGCCGTGGTACCAGGGGCCTGCGCCGATGAAGACCCCGCCCGCGAACCAGTTCGGACCATAGTATCCGTAGGGCGCGCAAGCATACGGATAGTCTGGGTAATAGCCATAAGCGCAGACTGGCGGGCCATCCACATAGCCGCCGACGCCGATCCCCACTCCAACCCTGACCTCAGCCTGCGAGTACGCAAGCGGCATGGCCAGTAAAGCAAGCAGTGCTACATATCTCAGGTATTTCATGGTGAACCTCCCTTTCGTCCCCTCAGCGATTCGCTGCTTTGATTCGCCGGAGCTTGAGGTCCTTCAGCTTTCTGTTTTCTCTGAAGCGCCTACTCACTTGAACTCGGATCGGGGAGAAAAGTTGCGGGGAGAGGAGTGGCTGATTTCAGCCATCCTGCGTGAAATCAACCACTTGGACGGGATCGGCGAAGCGGAACCTAGTGCAGTCTGTCATCTTGAGCGGAGCAGGGACGGCACGAAGTGCAGTCTCGGCGGAGCCGAAGGACCCCTGCATTCTCGACCGCGAGGGACGCGGTCGGGGAACTAGCGGTCCGCAGTCTCGACCAACTCCGCGCCGATTTCTGGAGTTACTTCCGCCCGCGTTCGCAGGCGATACCAGACCACGATCGCAATCAGCGAAAACACGAAGATGATCGTCGAGATGGCGTTGATCTCTGGAGTAATTCCGCGCCGCAACCTTCCCCAGATTTCTAGCGGAAGCGTGTTGTCGCGACCGATCAGGAAGAAGCTGACAGCGATTTCGTCCATGGAAAGGGTAAAGATCAAGAGCGCCGCTCCGATGATGGAGAGCTTAAGGTTGGGAACCGTGATGCGCCAGAACGTCTGCCAGTAAGTCGCGCCTAAGTCCAGCGAAGCTTCTTCCTGCGCGCGGTTTAGTTTCTGCAATCCGGCAAAGACTTCGGTGGTGGCGACGGAGATCAGCGCGGTGCCGTGTCCAAGCACAATGGTGAGCAGACTTAGTTTCACGTCGGCCACTCGGAAGAGCATCAGCAGCGAGAGGCCGGTGATAATGCCGGGCAGAATCAGCGGCAGCAGAACCAGACGGCGGAATAGAGCTTTGCCGGGAAATTGAGCGCGATCGAGCGCTAACGCGGCGGGGATTCCGAAGACTAGAGCAATCAGCATGGCCGCGAACGCCACCATCAGGCTGTTGAAGACAGAATCCCAGATGGGGCCGTCGTTGAAGAGAATGCGGTACCAGTTCAGCGTTAGGTCGCGCGGCGGAAAGCCTCCCACGCCCTGTCCGTTGAAGGAATAGAGGATGAGGATGGCAATCGGCAGATAGAGAAAGGCGAACACGGCTAAGGCGTGAGCGGTCAGCCAGCGTGAACCTTTGACTTCCGCGCTTTGGCCTGAAAAAGACGCGCTCATGAGAAGCTCCACTTCTTCTCCACGCGCTCAGAAAAGAAGAGCAGGCCGATCACAATCGCTAACATGCAGAGCGAGATGGCGGCGCCGAGCGGCCAGTTATAGGCGGCTCCGAAGAGGCTTACTACTATGTTCGAGATCATGATGCCGCTGGGTCCGCCTAGTAAGAGCGGCGCCAGGAAGTCTCCCAGGCTTAGGACGAAGGCAAAGGTTGCCCCAGCTAGCACTCCGGGAATGGATAGCGGAAAAATCACGCGCCAGAAAGTTTGCTGGGGCGTGGCTCCCAGATCGTGCGAGGCTTCGACCAGGTTGCGTGGAATGTGTTCTAGCGACGCGTAAATCGGCAGAAAGGTGAACGGCGTATAGATGTGCGTCAATGTAAGCACGACCGCGAATGGGCTGTAGAGGAGGAAGTCTAACGGATGACGGGTGAGGTGCACATATTGCAGCAGCGTGTTCAAGACGCCATCAGTGCCGAGAATCGTCTTCCAGGCATAGGCACGAACCAGATAACTCACCCACAGCGGGATGATCACTAACTGATAGTAGAGATCCTTTCTGCCTCCGGCGTGGAACGAAAGGAAGTAGGCAAGCGGATAACCGAGCAGCATGGAGAAGAACATGACGCGGGCGGCGATCCACATGGAGCGCAGCAGCGTCTGCCAGTAAACGGGCTTGGTCAGGAGTTCGTGATAGTTAGCGAGATTCCAGGAATGAACGATGGCGCCCGAATCAGAAACCGACCAGAAGCTGTAGCAAAACATCAGCAGGTAGGGCGCCAGCAGAAACACGGCGACCCACACCAGCGGCGGGACGGTAACGGCGGCGCGGTAGGCGCGGGAGAACATCAGTTCCGCTCCTCCGAATTGGATGCGAGGCTGGTGGCGCGAACTGGAATGGCGTCGGCGGCAGAGAATTCGAACTCCAGCAGGGCTTCGGAATTGGGCAGATCGCGGCTGGCGGTGCGGATGGTGAGGATCAGTCCGCCATCGGACTCGACGCGCAGAAGATCAGTGGCGCCGTGGAAAGCCTGGTCGCGAAGTTTGGCGGTGAAACGAACCGTCGCGTTACTTGAGGGAGGCGCGCTGCTTGCTGAAGATGAGGCGCGGGCCGGGCGAATGCACTCTGGACGCAGCGAGAACAGAGCCGCGCCATCGGGCATCGCGGTGGGCCACTTCAACGCGCTGCACGTTGCCGTGCCGTGGCGAATATCGGCGCGGAGCAAATTTGTGTGTCCGATGAATTGCGCGGTGTAGGAGGTTGCGGGCCGGTTGTAGATTTCACGCGGGCTGGCGACCTGTTCGAGTTCTCCGGAGCGTAACAACGCGATGCGATCGGACATCACCATCGCTTCTTCCTGATCGTGCGTAACAAAAATAAAAGTGATGCCCACTTCGCGCTGCAGCGCCTTCAGTTCGACCTGCATCTGGCGGCGGAGGTTGGCGTCGAGTGCGGAGAGTGGCTCATCAAGCAGCAGCAGGCGTGGGCGATTCACCAGGGCCCGGGCAAGCGCGATGCGCTGCTGCTGTCCGCCGCTGATCTTCGAGGGCTTCGACTTGGCGTAGGCGGACATCTTGACCTTGGCCAGCGCTTCCGCCACGCGCGACTGAATTTCCGCGGCGGGACGTTTGGCGATTGCTAGTCCATAACCGACGTTTTGTTCGACGGTCATGTGCGGGAAGAGCGCGTAACTCTGGAAGACGGTATTCACACGGCGGCGATAGGGAGGCTCAGTGTCAAGGCGCTCGCCTGACATCCAGACTTCTCCCGAGGTGGACTGCTCGAAGCCGGCGAGAATGCGCAACAGCGTGGTTTTCCCCGAGCCGCTCTCGCCCAAGATGGTGAGGAATTCGCCTTCGGCGATTTCGAGCGAGATGTCGCGCAGCACGACGTTCTTGCCAAAGTGCTTGGCTACGGAGCGGATGGAGAGCAGCGAGGCGGAGTTTGGCTGGCTGCTGGTCGTGGCTGCGGGTTCTGACGTTGTTGCCATGGCGGTCTGTTTGGAAATGCATACACACGGGCGAGGTCGCCCGCGACCACACTTGCCTTGCCACAACCACTACTGCGTTGCTTTTACTTCGTTCCAGATCTCGTTGTACTTGGCGCGGCGCGGAACATTCTGCCAGAAATAAAGGCGCTTCTGGTAGTTGTCTACGTCGTCGAGGTGCAGGCCTTTTTGCTCTTCTGGCGTCATGTATTGTGCGGCCCGCGGATTCGCTGGCGTGTATCCGGTCACGTCGGTGACTTTTTTCTGCGTCTGCGCCTGGATCATGAACTCGAGAAACTTGTAGGCTAGATCCTTGTTTTCGCTGCCGGACGTGATCATGAGGTGATCGATCCAGCCGGTGGTGTTTTCCTTAGGGATGGTCTCGCCCACCGGAAAATTGCTTTTGCGCAACTGGTTGGTCATCAGCGGCCAGCCCATGGCAATCACCACTTCGTGGTTCTGGAAAAGGTTGGTGAGTTCTCCGCCCGTCGACCACATCTTGCGAATGTTCGGCTTCAACTCCACTAACTTCTTCTTAACGGCGTCGAGTTCCTGGTCGCTCATATTATATAAATGAGCCGGATCGGGCTTATCGTAGCCGAGTACCTGCGCCGCCAAGTAGACGGTGGAAAGATCGTCCCAGACGGAAACTTTTCCTTTCAGCTTCGGGTCCCACATGACGTTCCAGCTTTCGGGAGGCTGCGGGAATGCGGTCGTGTCGTAAATCATCGGATCTGGTCCCCACATGAAGGGCACGCCGTAGACGTCTCCCTTCACGCGGACCAGCGACAGCGCGGTGAGTTGCGGTGAAAGCTGGCTGTAGCTGGGCAGTTTGCCGAGATCGAGCGGCGCGGCAAGGCCGGAGGTCGCTATCATGGTCGCGACATCGCTTGACGGAGAAATCACGTCGTAGTTACCCGCGCTGCCACCGCGCAGCTTGGCGACGAGTTCGTCGCTCGATCCCATGTAGGAGGCCGATACCTTGCAGTGATTCTGCTCTTCGAAAGCCTTTACGTAGGAAGGATCAGCATAGCCTTCCCACACCAGCAGGTTTAGCGTGGGAGTCTTCCTGGCGCACGATCCGCAGAATACGACGAGCAACACGGCAAACAGCGCGAATATCGATTTGCGCGTCATTTATTTGTTCTCCTTCATTTCTTGTCAGCCGGGCTCTTATCGGTTGAGTCGTGATCCTTCCAATTCGGCGACTCGTAAACGACTTTGCCGCCGACTACGGTGATCAGGACTTCGGTCTGGCCGATTTCCGAGGGCTCGATCTGGAACAGGTCGCGATCGAGCAAAATGAAGTCGGCGAGCTTGCCCGGTTCGAGAGAGCCCTCGGTTTTTTCACGTCGTCCGGCGAAGGCCGCGCCCAGCGTGTAGCCGCGGATGGTCTGTTCGAGGCTCAAGCGCTGCTGCGGAATGAACCCGCCGACTGGATTGCCTTCCGAAGTTTGACGGGTGAGTGCCGTCTGCACGCCCGGCCAGGGATTCAGCGTGACCACCGGCCAATCACTGCCAAAGGCGAGCGCTCCACCTTTCTGCTGAATGCTGCGCCAGACCCAGGCGCGCGAGGCACGGTCGGGACCAATGTTGCGCGCCCATATGTTGAGCGTGTCGTCGTCAGGATAGGAATGCAGCGGCTGCATGCTGGCAATGACGCCGAGTTTGCCGAAGCGATCGACGTCGGCGGCGGCGATGGTCTCGATGTGCTCGATGCGCGGACGGGCATCCTTGGTGTGATTCACTTCGGCGGCGTTCTGGTAGGCATCGAGCGCGAGGCGCACTGCCTTGTCGCCGATGGCATGCGTGAAAATCTGAAGGCCGCGCGCGTCGAGATTGGCGATGGTGGCTTTGTATTTGTCCGGATCCCAGAAGAGCTTGCCGCTCTGCCCCGGATCGTCAGTGTAGGGCGCGAGCATGGCCGCAGTATGGGCCTCAACCACGCCGTCGAGCATGGTTTTCACGGCGCCGCCCGCAATCCAGTCGTCGTTAAATTGCCGCCGGGCGTTTTCGATGAGCGCTGTGGATTGCGGCGTCAGGCCGGGAGGGTCGAGAAAGTACGCGACGTAGAAGCGCAGCGTCAACTCGCCGCGGTTGCGCAATTCGTTGTAGAGATCGAGATATTCGAAGTCTTGGCCGGCACTGTGCACGCGCACCAGACCCACGCGGTTGGCTTCGTGTATGCCTTTGCGCAGCGCATCAAGGCGTTCGGTGCGCGTGGGCACCGGAGTTTTCGATCCGACTAAATCGCCCGCTGCTTCTTTCAACGCTCCCGTGGCATCGCCGTTTTCGTCGCGCACAATTTTTCCGTTGGGCGGGTCGGGCGTGTTGCGATCGATGCCCGCCAGGGCGAGCGCCTTGCTGTTGGCCCACGAACTGTGGCCGTCGAAGGCAACCAGATACACGGGACGATCGGGCTCTATATCGTCGAGTATCTTTTTGTCCGGAAGACCGGAGGGCGCGAACGTGGGATAGGTCCAGCCCATGCCTTGAATCCACTCGTCGCTAGGCCGGGCGGGATGGGCGTCGGCGTAAGCTTTCACGCGCTTCTGAATTTCAGCGACAGTGGTCGCGTCGTTCAGATCCACCCGGGTAAGGCCGAGGGAGCCCTCCATGAAATGAATGTGGCAATCGGTGAAACCCGGCAACAAGAGCCGCTGGCCGGCATCGATCACTTTTGTCTCCGGGCCGCGCAGCGCTTCGATCTGTTTGCGATCGCCGACCGCGATGATCTTGTCGCCTCGAATCGCGATCGCTTCGGCCCATTTCTGCTGGGGATTGACGGTGTAGATGCGGGCGTTGGTAACAATCAGGTCGGCGGGACGCGAAGGCGCATCCGACGCCATCACTGCCTTGATCGAACACAGCGATGCCAGCAGGAACGCGATGCTGAGACTTGGATGGGGAAGGCGCATAGTTACTATCTCTAAGTGGTACTCAGAATGTCGGCGGAGTGTTGACCCACAACAACCAAGCCTCGCTCAGTCCGGGATTTTTCCAGTGGTGCGGCGTAGCGCTTTCGAAATAAAAGCTGTCGCCGCGCCTCAGATGGTACTCCTCGCCGTCAAGAGCGATCTTCAGTTCTCCGCGCAGCACGAACAGGAACTCCTCGCCTTCATGAGCGTACGATTCGCCGCTGCCAGCTTTGGGCGCGATGCGGAACAGATGTGGCTCCATGACTTTGTCACCCCAAGCGAGCAACTCCATGCGCACGCCGGGACCGGCTTCGAGCACCTTGCGTTTGGGCGGGCGCACCAATCGGGTATTCAATTCCGTCGCATCGAAAAAATCAAGGATGTTGATGCGATAGTAGCGTGCTAGCCTGCGCAGTGTGCCGATGGAGGCGCTCATCTGCATGCGTTCGAGTGCGCTCAGGAAGCCCACCGAGATTCCCGCCGCGGAGGCGACTTCGGCCAAACCCAGGCGGCGCTGGGTGCGCAAGCGGCGCAAGCGGGGGCCAATAGCCGCGGCGCCGTTGCTGGCCGCAGGTTTGATGGCGCCTTCGCGTTTCAGCGTCTGCACGATAGCGGCCGCGTTCAGTCCGCGGACCTGGCGCAGGTAGCGCGCTTTTTTCAGCAGGCGCACATCGTCGTTGGTGTAAAGACGATACCGGCTCTGGCTGCGATGGGGGTGCGTAAGTCCCACGCTTTCCCATCCCCGGATCGCCGACGGAGAAATCCCTACGAGACGGGCGACGTCACCGATTTTGAGATAGGTTTTGCCGTCGCTCGACATGATTTCCGAATGTGCCTGCTGGCCGCGCCGTGGGGATGTGTTTTTTCCGCTTGACAGAGAGCTGCGGAATCTCTAACCTTACGCGATTATAGCAAGGTTTGGATCGCAAGCAAGCCGAATCGGGTCTCATCAAAAAATTGTCCCCAAAATCTGGAGGATCTGTTCCATGCGGTCGTTAAACCCGTCCCGGTTGTGTTGTCGGCTCATCGTCGTGGGCTTGTGCCTGATCTGTTCCACTTTCCTGTCCGCCCAGGGCACGGGCGGCCGCATCCTCGGCCGCGTTTCCGATTCCAGCGGCGCCGTGCTGGCTAACGTGCAGGTCACGCTCACCAACGAAGCCACGGGCGTGAGCAGCGAAAGCACGACCAATGCCAACGGTGAATACGGGTTTCCCCAGGTTCCGGTCGGCACCTATCGCCTGGAGTTCGATCTTGCCGGCTTCAAGAAGAACGTGCAGCGCGGCGTGAACGTCGATCTCAACCAGGTCGTAACCGTCAACTCGGCTTTGCAGATCGGCGGAACCAAAGAAATTGTCGAAGTGACCTCCGAAGCGCCGCTCGTCGATACCACCAGCACGCAACTCGGCGCGGTCATGGACGCGCGGCAGGTCTCGAACTTGCCACTCAACACTCGCGACACTTATCAACTTCTGCAACTGCAGCCCGGAGTGATGTCCACCGTCGGCTCCAGCAACACGCTCATTTATGGAAGCGACAACAGTGGTGCGGTGTCGGTAAATGGCGGCCGCGGACGCTCCAACAATTTCAGCGTCAATGGCGGCGACGCCAATGACCTCTTTGCCAATCTTCCGACGGTTCAACCTTCGCCCGACAGCATTGAGGAGTTTCGCGTACTCACTAATACTTTCGACGCAGAATATGGACGCAACTCGGGTTCGGTCATCAATGTGGTTACCAAGTCCGGGACCAACCAACTGCATGGGAATGTCTACGAGTTCTTCCGCAACAAGGCGCTGAATGCCAATAATTACTGTCTTACGGCCGCAGAAGGAGTGACTTGCGATAAGCCCCAGTTCAATCAAAACCAATTTGGCGGTACTTTGGGCGGCCCCATTAAGAAGGATCAGACATTCTTCTTTGTCTCCTACGAAGGGCGCCGGATCCGTCAAGGACTGCCGTCGCCGGCGGTCACCGTGCCAACAGCTCAGGAAACACCATCTCCGACCAACCTGGTGAACGGGCAGATTGTCGCCAATTTTCAGGATGTGAACTCGGCTGTACCCACCCCGTTTACCGGGAACCTGGCCAATTCCGCGATCCTGACGAACCGTTCTGGCTGCCAGGCGGCCACAACCGCAATAGGCGGCGGAACGATTTCGGATGGTGCAGCATACTCCGGCATCTTCCCCAACGGCCAGATTCCACTCGCTTGCATGGATCCCACCGCGGTTGATCTGCTGCAATTTGTTCCCAGTGCTCCAGCCGGCTTTAATCTGATCAGCACTGTCCCCACCGAGGCGATTCGCGGCGACCAGTTCACGGTTAAAATTGACCACCGGCTCAATGACAAGCAAAACCTGAGCATCTATTACTACTTCAATGACGACCGGACGCATCAGCCCTTCTCCAATTTCGAACTGGCGGGAGCCAACGTCCCCGGCTTTGGAAGCATTCTGGCGGAACGCTTCCAGCAGTGGAACATTACCCACACCTGGACCCTGAGCAGCAGCACGGTGAATGAGTTCCGTTTCAATTACAACCGCGAGGGCCAGGAGACGTTCCAGCATCCGGCAAGGACTGCACTGGTGCAGCAAGTCTGCCCCACGGCTCCCACTTGGCTTAGCACGGTTACCGGCGCCGTACCTTGTTTTTATGGCGACGGCTCCTCTGATCCGAACGGCAGTCTCTACGGCATACATCCGTCTCTTGGCGCAGGTCGCGAGGGCCTTCCCTTCATCTCCGTTTCGGGGGGATTCTCCATGGGCAACGATTCGGAAGGCGAACTTCCTCAGGTGGGGAATTCTTTTCAGTGGTCAGATGACCTGACCAAGGTCTCGGGCAACCATACCTTCAAGTTTGGCGCGGACTTTCGGCGCCAGCGGTTTAACCAATTCTATTACTACAACGTGAACGGAACCTTCGATTTTTACGGCGGTGGGCCCAACGACCCTGGGGCCTACGCGGCGGACGGTGTCACCGAGAATCTCTATCCCAACTATCTTCTTGGCCTGCCCGATTCATTCAATGAAGGTTCGGCCCAAGTCGAATACGTTCGCAACAACGGTCTATACCTGTTTGCGCAGGATAGCTGGAAGATAAAGCCGAATCTGACTTTGAACTACGGGTTTCGATGGGAGTTGAACACTCCGCTGGCGGATAAGGCCCAGCACGTCGAGACTTTTCGCCCCGGCCAATCCTCTACGGTCTACCCTTGTGGCGGCCCGAATACCGATTGCACGTCGCAAGACGCGATCGGATTGGTGGTTCCGGGTGACTCTGGCGTTCCCGCCGGCATGACGCAAACCTATTACAAGGCGTTCGCTCCCCGTATCGGCATTGCCTGGAGCCCGGGCAGTTCCGGCAAGACCAGCATTCGCGCTGGCTGGGGGCTCTTCTATAACCCCATCGAACAGCTCGTGCTCGCACAATTCGGCGCTGAACCGCCGTTTGGCGGGAGCACTACCGTCAATGAGACGCAGTTCAACCTGCCTTTCCTGGGCCAGGACGGCGCTACCACTTATCTCAATCCGTTTAACGGAGTCATCACTCCCAAACGAGGAAACACTCAGGATTGGGCGACATTCGAGCCGATCGATCTGTTTGGCGATTTCCAGCCGCACATGCGTTCGCAGTATTCCGCCCAGTACAACTTGACCATCCAGCGCGAGTTAGCCAAAGACTTGAAGCTGGAGGTCGGCTACGTGGGATCGCAAGGGCACCGCCTGCTGGCAACCCACGACATCAATTACTCGAACCCGCAGACTTGCCTCGACATCGACACCATCGAGGGCGCTGGCACGTGCTCTCAGTTTGGCGAGGACGCACCTTATACCGTAACCGTGCCCACCGGATTCAACTTCCATATGCCCAACGGCACGGTTGTCGCCGGATCAGGCCAAACGTTGAATTTTGTAGGGCTGCGCCCATACTCGTCGCCGCAGTGCAATCCAACGACCGGAGCCGGCTGTCCTGCCAGCGGCATTCCGGTGTTCACGAGCATCTTCGCTCAGGATACGATCGCCAGCTCAGCCTACAACTCTTTGCAGGTATCGTTGGAGAAACGGTTTGCGCGCGGGCTTCAATTTACCGCAGCCTATACCTGGAGTAAGTCCATCGACGAAGCCTCTAGCTTCGAAGGAATATTGGATCCGCTGCCGGGCGCTCATAATTATGGGCCGTCGCTCTTCGACGCGCGTCACCGCCTTGTCGTTAGCTACTACTGGGAACCGCCGATTAGAAAATACAGCGGAGTTGCCGGGAAACTGCTCGATAACTGGGCGGTGTCGGGGGTTACGACTTACCAGACAGGGTTTCCGATCCGCATCACGTCATCCTCCGACAATGAGCTGATGAACAGCGCGGATTTCGAGTATCCGGGCGAGCCCAACCAGATCGCTCCCTTCTCATGGCAAAGGCCGCAAAGCAACGGCAATTACTATTTCAACAACAGCTCGATTTTCAGTGAGTCCGGGATCTTTGGTACTGTCGGCAACGCGCCGCGCACGATCTGCTGCGGCCCGGGCATCAGCGAAACTGATTTTGCCGTCATGAAGAACATCCCGGTCAACGAGCGTACGCGCTTCGAATTTCGCGCCGAGCTGTTCAATGTCTTCAATCACACGCAGTTCTATAACCCGGACGGCAACATCACTGACGGTTCTCAGTTTGGCCAAGTCACTCAGGTCAAAGACCCCCGTCTGGCGCAGTTTGCATTAAAGTTTTACTTCTAGTTTAAAAGAAGAGTACAACAAACGAATCCACGGGCGCTTTCAGCCGCCCGGGTCTAATCTAATGGCCGATCCGGCCTGAGTCTTATTGGAGAACACGATGTACCCCGCATTGCAAAAAGAGCTCGACACGTTCGAGCGCCGCACTCCGAAGTCCGCCGAAGCGCATAAGAAGAACTTGAAACGTCTGCCCTTGGGCGTGGCGAGTAACTACCGTGCTTATGATCCGTATCCGATTTTTGTTTCTGAGGCATCGGGCAGCAAGTTCCGCGACCTCGATGGCAACGAATATATCGACCACAATCTATGCTTTGGCACGCTCATGGCAGGGCATTCGCATCCGGCCGTGATCAAAGCCGTGGAGGGGCGACTACACAAGGGCACCGCTTATGGGATGCCGCACAACATGGAGTGGGAACTGGCGGAAGAAATCTGCACGCGTTTTCCTATCGAGATGTGCCGCTTCGGCAACAGCGGCACGGAAGCCACCATGCACACCATTCGTCTTGCCCGCGCCGCGACTGGACGCGATAAGATCATCAAGTTTGAAGGCGGCTACCACGGACTACACGATGCGGCACTGGTAAGCGTGAAACCTCATCCGCCGGCCGACGATTTCGGAGATATCAAGAATCCGAAACCTGTGTCGGGCGGGGCCGGTGTGCCGAAGGCGAGCATCGCAAATGTGCTGATTGCTACGTTCAATGATCTGGAAACGGTGGAACGCCGGTTCAAAGAGAATCCCAATGAAGTGGCGGCCATCATCCTGGAACCGATCATGATGAACGTCGGCCTCTGCATGCCGGAGAAAGGATTTCTGGAAGGGCTGCGGGCGCTCTGCGATAAGTACGGCGCGCTGCTGATCTTCGACGAAGTCAAGACGGGCGCAAAGCTCTGCTGGGGCGGCGCTTCGGAATACTTTGGCGTGGCGCCGGATATGATTTGCCTGGCGAAGTCGATTGGCGGCGGGTTCCCTCTGGCGGCGTTCGGCGCGCATAAGCGAGTCATGGGTTTGATCTCGGACCACAGAGTGTTCCACGGCGGCACTTATAACACGAACCCGATTTCGATGGCGGCGGGGATTGCGACTTTCCGCGAAGTCCTTACCCGGGATAACTACACGCTCATCGGGAGGCTTGGCAGCAAGCTCGTCGATGGATATAAGAAGACGATCGCGAAAGTCGGCTTGCAGGGTTACATTGCGAGCGCAGGAGCGAACGGCGCGCTGATGTTGTATCCGAAGGAGATTCGCAACTACCGCGACTGGCTACCGATCGATGTGGACCTGTGGCGGCATTACTGGTTTGGAATGGTGAATCGCGGCGTCATGGCGCAGCCGTATTGGTGGGACGAGCAGTGGACGATCTCGGTGCAGCATACCGACGCTGACATCGATCAACACCTGGCGGCATTTGCCGATGTCGCCGAATCGTTGGCAACGGCGCAACATGAGCGCTTGGGAGTGGTGGCAACGCACTAATGGGATCGGGTCATCTCACCATCGGTCATCGGGTGATTGAAAACCCGAGATCCGGGGGACAGATGGCCCGATGACCCGATCATCCGATGACTTCTGATCCTAACCAGCCGCACCTAAAGCGCGTCCTCGGACGCTTTGACTTAGTGTTGCTGTTTGTCGTTGCGGTTTTCAATCTCAACGTTGTTCCAAGCATCGCTGCCAACGGCGGCGTTACCGTTTGGCTTTGGATCATCTCCCTGCTCCTGTTCTTCTGGCCGCAGGGGATCGCGGTGATCGAACTCGCGCACCGCTACCCGGGCGAGGGCGGCGTGTATTTGTGGGCAAAAGAAGTCTTTGGCGACTTTCACGGCTTTCTATCGGGCTGGTGTTACTGGACGAATAACATGCTGTATGTGCCGACGGTGATGTTGTATTTCGTCGGAGTAACTGTGTTTGCGATGGGCGCGGGGCACGCGGCGCTCGCAGACAATAAGACCTTCGCCATGGCCGCTTCCGTGTCGCTACTGGTGCTGTTGACGCTCGTGAACATTGTCGGACTGGGCGTGGGAAAGTGGCTCAACAACCTGGGCGCCATTGGAACGTTCATCGCGGCGGCGGTTCTGATCGGTTTGGGCTTTACGGTCTGGTCGCGTTTTGGCACGACCGTAACATCCGCTGATTTTCGGATTCCGCCGGATCCGCGGTTCGTTCTGAATTCGTTCGGTGTGATTTGCTTCGGCCTGGTGGGCCTTGAACTGGCTTCGGTGATGGGCGATGAAATCAAGGATCCGCAGAAAACATTGCCGGGCGCGGTGGCATGGGGCGGCGTGATTTCCGGGTTGCTTTATATCGGAGCGACGCTGACTCTGCTGGTTGCGGTCGGCAAGAATGACATTAGCGTGTTGCAGGGCATTGTTCAGGCCGTGAGCCATATGGCCGGCAAAGTCGGCGTGGCGTGGATCGTTACTCCGTTTGCGTTGCTGCTAAGTTTGTCGATCGCGGGGATTGGTTCGGCCTGGATGGGCGGATCGGCGCGAATCCCCTTTGTTGCCGGACTTGATTCGTACATGCCCTCGTGGCTCGGCAGAGTTCATCCTAAGTATAGAACGCCCTACGCAGCGCTGATCGTGCAGGCGATCGTATCGCTTATTTTGATTGTCATCAATTTCTACGCCTCGG
>Ga0265314_10002794_pt1 | contig 17415 bp, 17 predicted proteins | sample 4126metaG_FD_203106 | JGI IMG/M metagenome (GOLD analysis project Ga0265314, IMG submission 203106) | Rhizosphere microbial communities from Carex aquatilis grown in University of Washington, Seatle, WA, United States - 4-1-26 metaG | ecosystem: Host-associated > Plants > Roots > Rhizosphere >... | reverse complement strand
CGTTCGACGATCTTGCCGAGGCGCACCGCGAGCTGCTCCGTTTCGGCGCCGACCTCGAGGTGCTCGGGCCGCCCGAGCTCCGCGACCGGGTCGCACGGACGAGCCGCGACGTGGCCGCGTTGTACGCCCTATAGGAGGGGTTGGCCTTGACGCCGGCCCGACACCATCGCTATAACGTGATCAGGCTCCGCCTTCGCGGGCGGCGCCGAGGCGATGAGGCCTGAGTACTCCTGCGGGAGTCCTTGGGCCTTTTTTTGTGCTCTTTTCCCGACCCGAGGAGTGAGGATGAGTCAGCCGACCAAGTACAAGCTCGAGTACATCTGGCTCGACGGCTACGAGCCCGTCCCGAATCTCCGCAGCAAGACGAAGATCGTGGAGTACGCGGATTTCCCGACCCTCGAGGAGCTCCCCCTCTGGGGCTTCGACGGCAGCTCGACCCGCCAGGCGGAAGGCAGCAACTCGGACTGCCTGTTGAAACCGGTCGCAGTGTTCCCCGACCCGGCCAAGGCGAACGGTGCGCTCGTGATGTGCGAGGTGCTCCTGCCGGACGGGACGCCGCACCCGAGCAACAGCCGCGCGACGATTCCGGACGATCCGGCCACGTGGTTCGGCTTCGAGCAGGAGTATTTCCTCTACAGGGACGGCGTGCCGCTCGGCTTCCCGCGCGAGGGCTTCCCGGCGCCGCAGGGCGAGTACTACACGGGCGTCGGCTACAAGAACGTCGGCGACACGGCGCGCGAGATCGTCGATACGCACATCGACCTGTGTCTCGCCGCCGGCATCAACCTCGAGGGCATCAACGCCGAGGTGGCCAAGGGCCAGTGGGAGTTCCAGATCTTCGGCAAGGGCTCGAAGCGGGCCGCGGACGAGATGTGGGTCGCCCGCTACCTGCTCGTGCGCCTCTGCGAGAAGTACATGGTCGACGTGAACTTCCACCCCAAGCCGCTCGGCATGGAGTTCGACTGGAACGGCTCCGGGATGCACACGAACTTCTCGACCGAGCACATGCGCGAGGTCGGCGGCAAGGAGTACTTCGAGGCGCTGATGGCCGCGTTCGACGACCACAAGCACGACCACATCGCGGTGTACGGCCCCGACAACCACATGCGCCTGACGGGGCTCCACGAGACGCAGTCGATCGACAAGTTCAACTACGGGCTCGCCGACCGCGGCGCCTCCGTGCGTGTCCCGCACAGCTTCGTGAACAACGGCTACAAGGGATACCTGGAAGACCGCCGTCCGAACTCGCTCGGCGACCCGTACCGGATCGCCGGTCGCATCCTGCAGACGATCGCAGTGGTTCCGCCGGACGTCTTCGGCACGTCGGACAGAGTGCCCGAGGAGGCGATGGCCTAGGCGGATTGGCGGAACAGCCGGCGGCGATCCGGTTTACGCTCGCGAGACCGTGCCCTCGCTCTCGACGTATGCGGTGTTCGTCGCCACGTGTCTCGCGTTGCTCGCGATTCCCGGGCCGGCGGTGCTCTACATCGTCAGCCGCAGCATCGACCAGGGCCGTGCCGCTGGCCTGTTGTCGGTTCTCGGAGTCACGACGGGGACGCTCGTCCACATCGCCGCAGCCGCGATCGGCCTCTCGTCGCTCGTGCTCGCGTCAACGGTCGCCTTCAGCGCTGTTCGCTACGCCGGTGCCGTGTACCTCGTCTTTCTCGGCGTGCGCCGGCTGCTCACGCGCGATTCGGAATCGGTCGTCGAGACGCGCACACCTCGGAGCTCGCGCCGGCTCTACACGCAGGGTTTCGTCGTGAACCTGCTCAACCCGAAGACGATCGTCTTCATCTTTGCCTTCATTCCTCAATTCGTCGACGTGAAGGCCGGTCACGTCGGGGTGCAGATCGTCCTGCTCGGGCTCACGCTCGCCGGGCTCGGGCTCCTGAGCGACAGCCTCTACGCAATCGTGGCCGGCTCGATCGCCGATCGCCTGCGCGGCTCACGTGCCGTGGCGCGCTTCGAGCGCTGGTTCGGCGGCAGCATCCTGGTCGGGCTCGGCGTGGCGGCTGCACTCGTCTCGCCGCACCGTTCGAGCTGAGTTGCGACCGTTGACGCACTCGACGATCCGGGATCTCCGGCCCGCGGATTGGCCGGACGTCGCCCGCATCTTCGAGGAGGGCATCCGCACCGGCAACACCACCTTCGAGACCGAGTCCCCGACGTGGGAGGCCTGGGACGCGGCGCACGTCGCCGGGCAGCGGCTGGTCGTGACGCTCGACGAGGAGGTCGCCGGCTGGGCGGCGCTCTCGCCCGTCTCGAGTCGCGCCTGTTACAGCGGCGTCGCCGAGCACAGCATCTACATCGCCGAGCGCGCTCGCGGGCTCGGGTTCGGCCGGCAGTTGCTCGAGGCCCTGATCGCTTCGAGCGAGGCGGGTGGCTTCTGGACGTTGCAGGCGGGCGTCTTCCCCGAGAACGAGGCGAGCATCGCCCTGCACATCGCCTGCGGCTTCCGCGTCGTCGGCGTGAGCGAGCGGCTCGGCTGCATGGACGCCGTGTGGCGCGATGTCGTCCTGCTCGAACGGCGAACGGCGGCGGCAGCCCCGCCTCAGCCGACGTAGATCGGCGTGTGGAGCGGCACGAGCGGGTAGAGCGCCTCGACGTCCGGGATCGTCATCCGGATGCAACCGTGCGAGGCGGCCGAGCCGATCGAGCTGATCTCGTCGGTGCCGTGGATGCCCGCACCGTCCCAGAAGCCCATCCAGCGCGACTTGATCGGGTCGGCCGGGCCGGGCGGGATGATGCGGCCCGCGAGATCGCCCGCCCAGGCGCTCAAGGGCACGTGCCAGGACGGATTCACCTGCTTGTCGTTGATCCGGTAGAGGCCGGCCGGGGTCTCGAGCCCTGCCCGCCCGACGGCGATGCGGAAGGTGCGCACGAGCTTCAGGTGCTTGAAGAGCCGCAGCGTGAAGGTCTCGCGGTTGACGAGGATGAAGGTCGGGTAGCGCCGCGCGAGCGACTCGGTCGACCAGCGGGGACGGACGACGCGCGTCGGAACCGTGAGCGTGCGCGGCCGGTCGGAGCGCAGCAGGCTCGCCGCGAGGGCGCGCTGCAGCGCTTCACGACGGACGGCGAGACCGTCGCGCGAGGGCACGATCCGCAGTGTCGTCCGTGACGGCACGACCCGCGCCGAGGTGGCCGGCGAGGCGACGTTCAGTGCGATGCCGTCGACGTAGGCGCCGAGTGACGCGCGGGAGAGCGCGGCACGCAGCGGCACGGCTTTGTCGAGGCGCCTCCCCCGCACCCTGCGCAGCACGCGATCGCCGAGGCTGCCGGCACGGCTCAGGGTGACCGCTGTGGCGACCATGCGCGCGACGTCGACCTGCAGCCCCGCCTGCTTGGGCTGAACGAAGAAGGTCAGGCCCCTGGCCTCGACTCGCAGCGGCCGGTGCAGAGGACGGACGAGCCGGGTGTCGAGCAGGGCGCGCGCCTCGTCGGCGCGAAGGCCCCCGACGTCGATGCCGGCCACCGTGACGCCCGCGGCGATCAGGTCGCTGTTGCTCTCGTCCCAGAAGTACGCGTACGCGCTGCCGGCCGACGCGGCGACGCCGACGAGGGCGAGCGCGATACCGGTGGCGACGAGGAGTCGGCTGCGCATGTGCGGTTTGTACTCCCCACTCGTTGTCCCTGCAAATCCCCGGGTTGGGCGCCCGGCCCTCTGTGCGGCGGCGGCGCGCCGGTTATCGTCAGCTCGTGCGCTATCAGTTCGTCGACTGCCGCTGGGAGCTCGGGGCGCCGCACCGCGGCCTCGAGCTCTACCTCGCCGGCCACGTGCCGGGCGCATCGTTCCTCGATGTCGACGAGGACCTCTCCGACCTGTCGGCGCTGGGGCAAGGGCGCCACCCGCTGCCGTCGGCAGAGCGGTTCGCGGCGGCGGCGTCGCGTGCGGGGATCGGCCCCGGCGTGAGCGTGGTCGCGTACGGCTTGCTCGGCGGCGCCGAGCGCCTCTGGTGGCTCCTTCGCCACTTCGGGCACGACGACTGCGCCGTGCTCACCGGCGGGCTCGACGCCTGGGGAGGCGAGCTGCGCGCCGGTGAAGAAGAGATCGTGCCGGCCGAGTTCGTGCCGCAGACGCGTGTCGCCGACACGGTCTCGCCCGAGATCCTCGCAGGCCGCCTCGGCGACCCGGCGCTCGTGCTCGTCGATGCCCGCCCGGCGAATCGCTGGCGCGGCGATCCCAACCTGATCGACACCTCGCCGGGCCGGATTCCCGGCGCCCTCAACGCGCCCTGGGCGGAGCCTCAGCCCGAGCTGCCGGCCGGCGATCTCGTCGCTTACTGCGGCTCCGGCATCACCGCGTGCGTCGTCCTGCACCGGGCCTTCCTCCGCGGGCGCGAGGGAAGGCTCTATCCCGGCAGCTGGAGCGACTGGTCGGCGCGCGGATTGCCCGTCGAGCAGGGACTCACTAGGCCGCCGAGTACGTAATCGTCACGCTCGCCTGGATCTCCTGTGTGCCCGCCTCGATCGGGGTGCCCACGGCGGACATCTTGGCGGCGATCGGCAGCGGCGTGGCCGAGCCGCCCTCGGTGATCGTCAGCGCGCCGCCGAGGCTGACGCCCGCGGCATCCGCAAGCGACTGCGCCTTCAGCTTCGCGTCGTCGACCGCCTTGTGCAGCGCGTCACGGTAGAGCGAGCTCTGGTCGGACACGTCGAGGTTCGGGCCGGAGACGCCGTTCGCGCCGGCCCCGACGGCCGCGTCCACGAGCTTGCCCGCAAGGCCGAGCCCCGTCTGCACGGTGACGCTGTTCGAGGCGACGTAGCCGGTGATCGTCGACCCGTCCTGCGAGGTCTGCGGCATCAGCGAGACCTGGCTCGTCTGGATGTTGGCGGGCGTCGCGCCTGCAGCCTTCAGCGCCGCGATCACGGAGGTTGCGTCGTCGGAGTTCTGATTCAACGCGCCGGTCGCGGTCTTCGCGTGGGTCTCGATCGTGAAGCCGAAGGTGGCCCGGTCGGGCACGGTCGTGACGGAGCCGTTACCGGTGACGGTGATCGTCTTGTCCGGAGGGGCAGTGGTCGGCGTCGTTGCGGAGCGGCCGAAGTGCGGCTGCGCCACACCGGCGATCGCCGAGGCCACGAGCAGCAGGCCGGCGAGAAGCAGGATCCAGCGGAGTCGCATCATGTGAGTGATACGGCGCCGAGCGGCGGAACTGTCACAAGAGGTGGGGAAGCCATGCTTCTACCCGTGTTCCCGCACCGAACGAGAATCATGCGCATGCGGCGCTCCCAACGTCACCCGAGCCAAGTAACAGATTGTTACAAGGGGGTCGCCCGCGTGCCCTACGCCGCGGCGGTGGCGGTGCCGATGTCGCCGAGGTACGGCGTCCAGCGCTGCGGGATGCGCGGCGCGGCGAGCTTGATGAAGAGCACGGGCTGCGGCGGACGCGGCGGGTGCGGGAGCTCCATCCCCGCCTGCTGGAGCGAGCGGTCACCCTTGCGGAGGTTGCACGGCGCGCAGGCTGTGACGACGTTCTCCCAGATCGACTCGCCGCCCTTCGAGCGTGGGACGACGTGGTCGAGCGTGAGGCGGCCGCTCGTCGTGCCGCAGTAGACGCAGCGCCAGCCGTCGCGGGCGAACAGGGCGCGGCGCGAGATCTTGCGCTGGATCGCCCGTGGCACGCGGACGTAGTGGACGAGCCGGATCACGTGCGGCCAGACAAAGCTCGTCGTCGCGGAGCGGAGCGGCTGGTCGAGTTGCTCGACCACCTCGGCCTTGCCCTTGTAGAGGAGCACGTGCGCACGCCGAACCGTGCACACGTTCAACGGCTCGTAGCTGGCGTTCAGGACGAGAACCTGCTGCACCTAGGGCGCAAAATACCAGTGACACGCGTCGTACCGCGTGAGACAGCCCGTTCTACGACGACATGGCCCTCTCGACGGCTTCCTGCTCCTCGGGCGAGAGCGCGACGGACGCGCGGCCTCGGTCGAGCTCCTTGATGTAGATCCGGGCGTAGTCGCGACCCTGGATCGCGCTCAGCACGACCCCGGTGCGCGCCGAATCGAGCATTGCGACGGAGGCGGACTGGTGGCCGCCGCTGTTCGCGTAGGCGTCGTAGCGGACGATCGCGGTCTTCGAGACGGTGTCGTCGACGCGGCGGTCGACCCGGGCGAGCCCCGCGGCGACCTCGTCGACGGAGCCGTGCAACGCGTCGATCCGGCCCTGCAACGAGACCGCGAAGTCCACGAGATCCACGCGTCCCCCGCCGAGGAGCACGAGCTGCGCCTGGCGCACTCGCCGAAGTGCGAGGTGGTAGCCGAGCGCGAGCAGCAGCGCCACCGCCGCCGCTGCGGCGGCGCCGATCGCGATCCAGCCGGCGAGGGAGGCGCTCAGGCAGACCCTCCTACGGTGAGCTCAGCGTGAAGAAGACGGTGTACGACCCGGAGTTGTTCGCCGTGTTGATCTCCCCGGGGACCGGGCCCACCTCGACCTTGATCGTCGCCTTCGCGCCGAACGCCGACGTCGGCAGGTCGAAGTTGCTGAAGCTCACGGTCTGCTGCTGCGCCGGCTGGATCAGCGTGATCGGCTTGCGACGGACGATCGGCGTGCCGCCCGCGTCGATCGTCAGCGTCACCGGCACGTTGATCTCCTGGAAGTCGCCCGAGTCCTCCACCGTGACGACGAACGAGAGGTCGGCCGAGACCTTCACGGTGGTCGCCGTGGACGCCGCGAGTGTGTCACCCTGCGGGAGCACCTTGACCGAGACGAGGCCGTCACCGTGCTTGCCGCCCGGCGTGCCGCCGGTCGACGCCCCGGTGTGGATCTGCGGCAGGAGCACGCTGAAGGAGCGCGCACTCACGAGCTCGGCGTTCGTGATGAAGTGGGATTCGGGGATCACGACGCCGGTGATGCCGAGCGCCGTCAACTGCTGGCCCGCCGGCAAGCGGTAGAGCTCGTCCCATACGACGTCGCTTGCGGTCAGCAACTGGGCCTTGTCGTTCAGGGCCACCGCGGCGGTCGAGACGTCCTTCGCGGACGTGAATTGCGCGAGCGTGTCGCCGAGGCTCGCGAGCCCTTTCACGCGCAGCTCGAGCGCGTCGACGAGATGCTGATGAATGCTGCGCAGCGGCCCGGGCGGGCGGATCTGCTGTGCCTGGTCGTAGGCCTGCTGTTCCTGCTGCGCGTACTTCTGCAGGCTCGTCTCGAGGTCCGCCTGCTTCAACCCTTGCGTGCTCAGCTCGGTCGCGAACTCCTGCCCGAGCTTGGTCGAGCTCTGCGCGATCGCATTCACCTGCGTCGCGTAGGCGGCATACGCCTCGTGCTTGCTCTTGCCCTGGCACGCCCCGACCCAGAAGACGAGCGCGACGACCAGGGCGATCGCGATCGCGATCAGGCCGACGAGCCGCGCGAGCGGGATCAGGCCCGTTGGGGTCTGCAGCGGCCGCCGCGGCCCATCGCCGCCACCGTCCCCGCCACGGTCGCGCCGCGGCAGTCTGCGGCCGCGCCGGCTTGCCTCGACGGTTTCCGGCTCGTCGAAGAAGTTGAATTCGATGTCGTCGTCGTGCGTGCTCATCTGCTCAAAGGTGACTGTACTCGGGCCTGCTGTCAGAGAGGAAACAACCCTCCGGCCGCCAACCTGTGGAGACCATGTCGAACACCGCTCTCGCGCTCGAAGGGAGCGGGCTCATGCTCGGCCGGTACCGGCCGTTGCGCCCGCTCGGAAGCGGCGGGTCGGGGTCGGTCTGGCTCGCAAGGGACGAGCAGACAGGACTCGATGTCGCCCTGAAGATCGTTCCCCGCGAGGGGAAGGCCGCCGCGCGAGCCGAGCGCGAGGCCCAGGCCGCCGCGACGCTTCGCCACCCCAGCTGCCTCCGCGCCTATGCCTTCGCCCGCGACCCCCGGCACGTCTACATCGCATACGAGTTCGTTCCCGGCCGAACGTTCCGCGAGGTGCTGCGCGCTGGAGAGCTCGACGACCGCGCGGCGATCGAGGCCTGCGCCCAGATCTGCGACGGCCTCGCGCACGCCCATCGCGCCGGGATCCTCCACCGGGACGTGAAGCCGTCGAACGTCCTGCTCGCCGACGGCGACCGGACCTCGGTGCGCATCCTCGACTTCGGGCTCGCGCGCATGGCCGAGGCCGAGACGCTGACCGCGCAGGGGGACGTGCCGGGCACGCTCGCGTACATCGCGCCGGAGCGGCTCGCGGGCGACGATGCGACGGGCGCAGCCGACGTCTGGGCGGTGGGCGTGATGCTCTGGGAGGCCCTGTCGGGCCGGCACCCCTTCTGGCAGACGTCGATGCTGGAGACCGCTCGAGCGATCGAGACGGGCGCTCCGTCACTCGCGGCGCTCCGCCCCGATCTGCCCAAGGCCCTGCTCCAGCTCGTCGATCGGGCGCTCTCGCTTGCACCCGGCCGCCGGCCGTCGGCGCAGGAGCTCGCGGACCAGCTGCGCGGAGCCGCGACCCCGCGGCGCACGAAGCGCTCGCGCAGCGGCGGTTTCGCGGTCCCCGCCGAGGTCGGCCGGGCAGGCGCAGCCGTTCTCGCCGCAGTCTTCGCCGGCTGGACGGCGAGCGCCCTGCCCTTCTTCCCGCACGGCTGGCCGCTCGGAATCGCGGTGGCGGCCGCGGCCGTCACGGCGCTTCGCGAGCGCCTCGGGCTCGCCGTCGCCCTTGCCGTGCCCGTCCTGCCGCTCGGGAACGTCTCCGTGGGCCTCGCGCTCGTCTATGCGGCGCTTGCGGCCGCCTGGCTCGCGCTCTGCTGGCGGGAGCCGCGGGTCGGCCTGCTCTTCGCGGTCGGCCCCCTGCTGGCGCCCCTCGCTGCGCTCGGGCTCGTGCCGCTCGCCGTGTCGGGCGTCCGGTCTGCGCCCCGGCGCGCCGCCCTGGCCGCGGTCGCCGTGCTGGCCGCGGCGCTCGTTGCCGGGCTGCGGGGCGTGGCCCTCCCCGTGACCGGCGAGCCGGCCCCGCTCGGGCTCGGCGTCGGCCGCGCCGGCGATCCGCTCGACGTCGTGGGCTCGCTCGCCCGCGCGGCGGTCGCCCAGCCGGCGCTCCTCGTCGTGGGCGGCGCCTTCGCTGCGCTCGCGGTGGCCGTCCCCTCTGCCCGCCGCCACGGGCGCTGGGGCGGCGCGGCGATCGGGGCGGCGCTGGTCCTGCTCTGCGTCCCGGTGGTGCCCTTGGCGGCGATCGCACCGCTCGTCGCGGCCGCCTGGGCGACCGCAGTGCTGCTCGCCGTTCGCGCTGACGTCCAGTAGGGCTTTGATCTCTTGTCCGCCGGGTAATGTCACTCCGCATTGGTCCTCAGGGCGATTGAGCAGAAGATCGAGGCGCTGCTCGAAGGCGTCTTCGGACGGGCGTTCCGGACGAACGTTCAGCCGGTCGAGCTTGCACGCCGGCTCTCCAAGGAGATGGACGACCACAAGACGGTGTCCGTCTCACGGGTGTACGTCCCGAACGAGTACACGGTGTACCTCTCCGTCGCCGATCACGAGCAGTTCGCCGACTACCAGGGGTCGCTGATCGCCGAGCTCGAGGAGTACCTCACCGAGCACGCGAAGCGCGAGAGCTATGCGGTGCTCACGCCGCCGAAGGTGCTGCTCGAGACCGACGACGACCTCGCGGTCGGGGAGTTCGGGATCGCGACCCGGATGGTCCAGCCCAAGCACGGCACCCGCGGGCGGGCTGCGGACGAGCCCGAGGAGCAGGTGGAGTCGGGCGCGACGATGATCTACAAGCCGATCCAGCAGCCGACCGAGGCCGCGGCCGTCGCCGGGCTCGAGCGCGAGGCCGCAGTTCTCTCGTGGGACGGCCAGGTCAAGCGCGTCGAGAGCCGCCGGGTCGTGCTCGGGCGCTCGCGGGAGTGCGACATCCAGATCGAGGACTCGAACGTCTCACGGCGCCACGCCGAGCTCCGCCAGGAAGGGACGGCGTACTGGATCGTCGACCTCGACTCGACGAACGGGATCGAGGTGAACGGCCGGAGCGTCACGCGGGCGAAACTCGAGCCGGGCGACACGTTCACCGTCGGCGAGACGGTCGTGACGTTCTCGACGGAGCGCGAATGATCGCCGCGAGCACCACGTACGAGACCGTCCTGCTCGTCCTGAAGCTTGCCTTTCTCGTCCTGCTCTACCTCTTCATCTGGCGCATCGTGCGCACGGCCGGCCGCGACCTGCGCCTGCCCCAGGAGAGCTTCATCCTCCGGCCTGCGCTCGCCGACGGCTTGCTGGAGCAGGCGACCAACTCGGGGCGGCTCGTCGTCCTGGAGAGCCAGGTGCTGACGGTCGGCGAGGAGTTTCCGCTCGACTCGAGGCCGCTCACCGTCGGTCGCGGCGCGCAAAACGACGTCTCGATCGAAGGCGACGAGTTCGCGTCCGCGCGGCACGTGCGCATCGAGCCTCGTCGTGACGGCGTCTGGGTGAGCGACGTCGGCTCGACGAACGGCACGTTCCTGAACGGCGAGCGCATCGACCGGCCGCGCAGGCTCGAGCGCGGCGACGTGGTGCGGGTCGGCGAGACCGAGCTGAGGTTCGACGCATGAGCGTCCGCGCGGTCGGCCGGGAGTCGAACACCGGTAACAAGCGGCGTCGCAACGAGGACTCGTTCGTCGTCGCCCCGCCCCTCTTCGCGGTCGCCGACGGCATGGGCGGCGCGCAGGCGGGCGAGGTCGCGTCGAAGCTCGCCGCGGCTGCGCTCCGGGACACCGATCCCGGCTCCAAAGGTGGCGAGGAGCACGTCGCAGCGCTGATCCAGGAGGCGAACCGCCGCGTCTACGAGCGGTCCAACGCCGACCCCTCCGCATCCGGCATGGGTACGACGATCACGGCGGCCCTCGTCGAAGGCACCCGCGTCACGTTCGGCCACGTGGGCGACTCGCGTGCCTACCTCTTGCGCGACGGCGTCCTCGAGCAGCTCACCGAGGACCATTCGCTCGTCAACGAGCTGCTGAAGAGCGGCAAGCTCTCGCCGGAGGAGGCGGAGACGCACCCGCAGCGCTCGGTGATCACGCGCGCGCTCGGCACCGATCCCGACGTCGACGTCGACACGTTCGTCGTCGAGGCGAAGGCGGCCGACCTCTTCATGATCTGCTCCGACGGCCTCACGACGATGGTCGACGACGAGGACATCCTCGACCTGCTCGTGCGCCACCACGACGATCTCGACCGCGCCGCGAAGGCGCTCGTCGCTGCCGCGAACCGCGCGGGTGGAGAGGACAACATCACCGTCGTCGCGTTTACGATCAGCGCCGACGACGGCGATACGGTGCAGATGTCGGTGGCGGGCGAGGACGACGACACCCTGCACGGCGTCCAGCCGCCGGCGCCCGCGCTCGACACGATGGTCGTTCCGGCCGACGAGGTCGAGGCGGCCTTCCTCGCCCCAGGCTCTCCAGAGGCGCTCGCGGCGGTGCGGGGGGAGCCGATCTCGCCCGCAGCGCGTGCCCGGCTCGTGCTGGCGATGCTCGCACTGCTGGCGCTCGCGGCCGTGCTGCTCATCTGGGGATTGCTGCGCTGAGACTCAGCAACCGCAATCGCGAGCTCGTCTATCTGGCCTTCGCAGGCGTCCTGACGGGCGCAGGCTTCGCGAGCGTCTACATCGCGCGCAAGTCGGAGATTTCCGCGGCGTCGCTCACGTACGCGGCGTTCTTCTTCGGGCTCTATCTCGTCGCGCACCTCGTCGCGCGGTACACCGTGCCGTACGCCGATCCGTACCTGCTGCCGATCGCCGCCGTGCTCACCGCGATCGGGTTGACCGAGATCTACCGGCTCGGCCCGTCGGACGCGTTCAAGCAAGGGCTCTGGGTCGTGATCGGCGTCGCGGTGTTCGCGGTCGTCCTGCTCGGGCTGCGCCGCGACTACCGGCTGCTCGAGAACTACAAGTACCTCTTCGGGTTGGGCGCGATCGCGCTCCTGTTCATGCCGCTCTTGCCGGTGATCGGTCAGACCGTGAACGGCTCGCGGTTGTGGGTGCACGCCGGCGGTCTCCAGTTCCAGCCCGGCGAGCTCGGGAAGATCGCCCTGATCGTCTTCCTCGCCGCCTACCTGCGCGAGAAGCGCGAGGTGCTCGCCCAGGGACGGCTGAAGGACTGGGGCCCGCTGCTCGTGATCTGGGGCGGCGCGATGCTCGTCCTCTTTGCGACGGGGGACCTCGGGAGCGCGCTCCTCTACTACGGGATCTTCCTCGCGCTGCTGTACGCGGCCACGGCCCGTGTCGCCTACGTCGCCGTGGCGGTCGGGCTATTCGTCGCCGGAGCTGCCGCCGTCTACAAGGGGACGCCGCATGTGCGCACGCGCGTCACGAACTGGCTGCACCCGTGGACGGCGGACAAGGTCTACTGCGCGCTCACCGGCACGCAGACGCTGCGCCAGGACTGCGGGAGCTATCAGGAGGTGCAGTCGCTCTACTCGATCGGCCACGGCGGCTTCGGGGGCACCGGCCTCGGCGCAGGCACCTTCACGACCTCCTCCGGGCATCAGATCATCCCGGAGCTCAACACCGACTTCATCTACTCGGCGCTCGCGCAGGAACTCGGGTTGATCGGCGCCGCCGCGCTGCTGCTGCTCTACATGGTCTTCGTGCTGCGCGGCTTTCGCATCTCGCTCTTTGCCGGTGACGGCTTCTCGAAGCTGCTCGCGGCGGGCCTCACCTTCGGCTTCGCGCTCCAGACCTTCATCATCGTCGGCGGGATTCTGCGCGTGCTGCCGCTCACGGGCATCACATTGCCGCTCGTCTCGTATGGAGGCTCGAGCATCGTCTCCAGCTTCATCGTCGTCGCCGGGCTGATGCTGATCTCGAACCGCGCGAACGCGGACGTCGAGGGCGTGCGTTGAACCGCCAGCTCACTCGGCTTGCGATCGTCGCCGTCCTGCTGCTCGTCGCTCTCGTCGGCGCGACGACGTACTGGCAGGCGTGGGCGTCCGGCGGGCTCCAGGCCAGGCAGGACAACGCGATCCAGCGCGTCGTGCAGTTCACGATTCAGCGCGGCCTCATCCAGACCGGGCCCAAAGCGATCTTCGCGGCGAACAAGAAGAAGAAGGTCGGTGGGCAGACGCTCTTCTTCCGTCGCTACCCGCAGCACAAGCTCGCCGCGCAGACGATCGGCTACTCGACCGCGTCTCGCTCGCAGGCCGGTCTCGAGCGATCGATGAACGACTACCTCACCGGCTCGAACACGAACCTCAGCAACGCGTTCAAGCGTGCACTCGACAAGTTCGGCGGCGGAACGGTGAAGGGCAACAGCCTGCTGCTCACGCTCCGGCCCGCCGCACAACGGATCGCACAGCAGCAACTCGGCAGCCGCTGCGGCGCCGTCGTCGCGATGAACACGCACACCGGGGCGGTGTACGTGATGGCGTCGACGCCGTCGTACGACCCGAACTCCATCTCGGCGAACTACGCGAAGGTGCTGAAGATCCGCGGCGATTGCGGTGCGGGCCACGCGCTGCTGAACCGGGCGACGAGCGGGCTGTACACGCCGGGCTCGACGTTCAAGATCATCACGGCCGCGGCAGCGCTCGACACCGGCGCGTTCACGCCGACCTCGACGTTCGAGGATCCCGGCTACTGCACCGAGTACGGGAAGAAGGTGTCGAACGCCGGCAACCCCGACCAGAACGGCCCCGAGTCGTTCGGCCACGTGACGCTCTTGCAGGGCTTCGAGCATTCGATCAACTCGGTCTTCTGCAACGTCGGGATGAAGATCGGCGCGAAGACGATCCTCGACTACGCGAAGCGGTTCGGCTTCTACAAGACGCCGCCGCTCGAGACTCCGTCCGACGAGCGCGCGCCGAGCGGCCTCTACAAGTACACCAAGGCGGGGCGCGTTCTCGACGACCCGAAGGATCCGAGCTCGGTCGACCCGGGCAGGCTCGCCTTCGGTCAGACGACGATGCTTGCGACGCCGCTCCAGATGGCGATGGTCGCCGCGACCGTCGGCAACGGCGGGGTCGTGCCGAAGCCATACGTCGTCGCCAAGGTCGTCGCCCCCGACGGCTCGACCGTGCGCGACACGAAGCCGAGCAACCTCGGGCGCGCGATCAAGCCACAGACGGCGACCGACCTGACCGCGATGATGGTCGCGGCCGTCCAGGGCGGCACCGGCACGGCGGCCCAGATTCCCGGTATCCAGGTGGCGGGGAAGACCGGCACCGCCGAGACAGGCGTGAACAACGTCTACACGGCCTGGTTCGTCTGCTTCGCTCCCGCCGACAACCCGCAGGTCGCCGTCGCCGTCGTCCTCGAGCAGCAGGCAAACGGCTTCGGAGGCGTCGTTGCGGCCCCGATCGCCAAGCTCGTGCTCCAGTCCCTCCTACATGGCTGATCGGCCCACTACTCTTTACTGACCCCTGTGGCCGTCTCGGACACGCTCATCGGCACGCTTTTCGATGGCCGCTACCAGGTCGTGCGCAAGCTTGGCGCCGGCGGGATGGCGAACGTCTACCTTGCCGAGGACCAGGAGCTCGGCCGGCGGGTCGCGATCAAGATCCTCAACGAGCGCCACGCGAACGACGAGCAGTTCGTCGAGCGCTTCCGCCGGGAGGCGAAGAACGCCGCCGCGCTCTCGCACCCCAACATCGTCTCGATCTACGACCGGGGCGAGGCGGAGGGCACCTACTACATCGCGATGGAGTATCTCGACGGGCGGTCGCTCAAGGAGCTGATCCTCTCGCGCGGCCCTGCTCCTCTGAACGTCGCGATCGAGTACGTGCGCCAGATCCTCTCCGCGTTGCGTTTCGCGCATCGCCACGGGATCGTGCATCGCGACATCAAGCCGCACAACGTTCTCGTCGACGCCGAGGGCCGCGTGAAGGTCACCGACTTCGGCATCGCGCGCGCGGGCGCGAGCCAGATGACGGAGGCGGGCTCGATCGTCGGCACTGCGCAGTACCTCTCACCCGAGCAGGCGCGCGGCACCAACGTCGACCAGCGTTCGGATCTCTACTCGCTCGGCATCGTGCTGTACGAGTTGCTGACGGGCACGCTGCCCTTCAACGGTGACACGCCCGTCGAGATCGCGATGAAGCACCTGTCGCAGACGCCGGAGCTCCCGTCGGTGTTGCGGCCCGAGCTGCCGCGCGAGCTCGATCTCGTCGTCACGCGTGCGCTCGCCAAGGATCCCGACGAGCGCTACCAGAGCGCCGATGAGATGGACGCCGATCTCGAGCGGCTTTCGCGTGGCGCCGCCGTCTCCCCGGAGACTGAGGAGTCGGCGACGCAGATCATGCGCGCGCCGACCGGCCCGATGTCGGCGACGGCCGCGACGATGATCGTGCCGCCGAGGCGCGGTGCGTACGCACCGGTGCCGCCGCCCCCCGTGTACTACGACCTCGACGAGCCGATCCATCGCCGGCCCATGTGGCCGTGGGTGGCCGCGTTCCTCTTCGTGCTCGGCGCGGCGGTCGGAGGCTGGTTCCTGTACCACCAGATCTCGAACAAGCTCGCCTCGAACAAGGTCGTGCCCGTGAACTTCTATGTCGGCATGCGCGAGGCGCAGGCGCGCGTGAAGATCAAGGCGGACGGCTTCACCCCTGTCGTCAACCACCACTCCAGCCGGAAGACGCCGGCCGGCTTCGTCTTCAAGCAGCTCCCTGTTCAGGCGACGCGAAAGCCCAAAGGCGACCCGGTGACGATCTGGGTCTCGTCGGGTGTGCCGAAGGTCGCGGTGCCGTCGCTCGTCGGCCAGCAGTCGACAGACGCCGTCGGAGCGCTGAAAGACGCGCACCTGAAGCCCGACGTGCACGAGGTGCCGTCGTCGAAGCCGACGGGCGAGGTCACGGCGCAGGATCCGCCGCCCGGCACGAAGCAGCCGGAGGGCTCGCCCGTGCGCATCAACGTGTCGAAGGGCCCGACGCCGGTTTCGGTGGCGAGCGTCGTCGGCGAGCCGATCGCCACCGCCACCTCGACGCTCCAGGCGCAGGGCTTCAAGGTCAGCCCGACGTACGTCGACTCATCCGAGCCGGCGAACAACGTGATCAGCCAGACGCCGGCCGCGGGCGACTCGGCGGGCAAGGGCTCGGTCGTGAGCCTCACGGTGTCGAACGGGCCGAAGACGTCGACGGTCCCCGACGTGACGAGCCTCGACCTCGGGTCGGCGGAGCAGACGCTGCACGACTCCGGGTTCAACGCACGCGGCATCGTCTACCAGGACACGCCTGACCCGAACAGCGACGGGCTCGTGCTCTCGCAGGCGCCGGTCGGCGGCACGCAGCTCAAGCCGGGGGGCAACGTGACGCTGACCGTCGGTCGTTACACGGCGACCCCGCCGACGACGACGACCGCCCCGCCGACGCCGGCGCCGTGACCGCCGGATGACCCGGCGTCTGCGCGTCGCGCTGCTTGCCGGCGGCCGGTCGAGCGAGCACGACATCTCGCTCGCCTCCGCGCGGTCGGTTCTGGCCGCGCTCGACCCAGCCCGCTACGACGTCGTCAGCGTCGCGATCGGCCGCGACGGGCGCTGGGCGCTCGAGTCCGGCGCGTTCGCGCTCGCAGCGGGGTCAGACCCCAAGCCGGCTCCGGCGGAGACGCTGCCCGTTCCCGCCGAGCACGGCACGCTCGCCGCGCTCGGAGCAGTCGACGTCGTGCTGCCGATCCTGCACGGCCCGTTCGGCGAGGACGGGACGGTGCAGGGCCTGCTCGAGCTGGCCGGCATCCCGTACGTCGGCGCCGGCGTCGCGGGCTCCGCGCTCGCGATGGACAAGGATCTCTTCAAGAAGGTGATGCGGGACAGCGGCATTCCGGTTGCTCGCCATCACACGATCCGGCAGGGCGATGAAGTCGAGAATCCCTACGGCTATCCGGTGTTCGTCAAGCCGGCCCGGCTCGGCTCGTCCGTCGGCATCTCCAAGGTCCATGACGAGTCGGAGCTCGGGCCGGCGGTCGCGCTTGCCCGCCGGCACGACGAGAAGGTGCTCGTCGAGGAGTTCGTGCGTGGCATGGAGGTCGAGTGCGGCGTGCTCGGCAACCGCGTACCGCCGCCGATCGCGTCGCTGCCCGGTCGCATCGACACGCTCGAGCACGAGTGGTACGACTTCGAGTCCAAGTACGCGACCGACGGCATGGAGCTCGTGATCCCCCCGGAGCTGCCGCAGGCGACGATCGAGCTCGTCCAGCAGCGGGCGGTCGACGCGTTCGTCGCCGGCGACTGCGAAGGGCTTGCGCGGGTCGACTTCTTCGTGCGGGAAGACGGCGAGGTGGTCGTCAACGAGCTCAACACGATGCCGGGCTTCACGGACACGAGCGTCTACGCGAAGCTCTTCGAGGCGTCCGGCATTCCGTACGCCGAGCTGCTCGACCGCTTGATCGACCTGGCGCTCGAGCGCGCAGAGCGGCGCTCGAAGCTCGAGTATTAGCGCATCTAACGCCGGGCGCGGATCTCGTTGATGTGCGCCGTATTGCCCGGCGGCAGGCTTGTCAGCCAGACGACGTAGTAGCGCGCGGTCGTCCCGCGGAGCGCCAACGTCGTCGTGCGGTTCACCGTCTG
>Ga0265314_10002788_pt1 | contig 17450 bp, 8 predicted proteins | sample 4126metaG_FD_203106 | JGI IMG/M metagenome (GOLD analysis project Ga0265314, IMG submission 203106) | Rhizosphere microbial communities from Carex aquatilis grown in University of Washington, Seatle, WA, United States - 4-1-26 metaG | ecosystem: Host-associated > Plants > Roots > Rhizosphere >... | reverse complement strand
TGGGACGATCCGTCGATCATCGCCAGCCACGCCGACTGGATCTCACCGGTGAACCCCCTCATGCTCAGCGACGGCACCAAGGTGGTGCTCAACGACACCGACCACTCGTACTACTGGACGACGCTCGAGTCGAACGGGCCCGGCGCTCAGCGCGCCTGGGCCTGGGAGACACTGACCCTGGGCGCGTCGCCGTTGTTCATGGACCCGTACCTGGAAGTCTGGCCGCCGCGCAACAGCCCCAGCGGCAACACGCCGGACCCGATGTGGAACGTGCTGCGCGACGCGCTCGGCAACACACGCCGCTACGCCGACAAGATCGATCTCGCGCACGACGTCCCGTCGGGGAGCCTGTGCTCGACAGGGTATTGCTTGGCCAACCCGGGGACGCAGTATCTGGTATATCAACCGTCGTCGGGAGCGTTCACCGTCACCATGGTCGCCGGCAACTACAACTACGAGTGGTACAACCCGCAGACGGGCGCCGTCGCCCTGACGGGCACCCTGTCCGTCGCCACCGGCAGCGTCTCGTTCACCCCGCCTTTCACGGGCGACGCGGTGTTGCTGCTGTCGCACTGATCTTCGACATTTCTTCGACATTCGCCGATGGTCGTCGCTCACGTCCTCTCGTCGCTGGCCATCGGGGGAGGGGAGCGCGTCGCGCTCGAGCTCGCGGGCGGACAGACCGACGCGAGTCATCGGGTGATCGTGGTCAGCCTCGCTCCCGATGGGCCCGACGGCCCCCTGGGTGAGGCGTTCGACGCGCGCGGCGTTCCCGTACGGCGGGTCGCGAAGCGTCCCGGCCTCGACCCGACGCTGGCGCTGCGGCTGGCAGCGCTGTTCCGGCGCGAAGGCGTGCGCGTCGTGCATACGCACAATCGCTTGCCGCTGGTCTACGGCGCGGCCGCGGGACGCATGGCGGGCGCGGTCGTGATCCACACCCGGCACGGGCCGGGGCGGGGCACCACCGGCCAGCGCGTGCTCTGGCGTGGCGCGGGCCGGCTCTTGCACGCGTACGTCGCGGTGTCGCCCGAGCTGCTGGATCTGGCGAAGGCGCTGCGTGCGTGCAATCCGGCGAAGCTGCGCGTGATCGAGAACGGCATCGACGTCGACCGCTTCGATACCAGCCCCGATGCGCGGCGCGCCGCGCGCGAGGCCCTCGGCCTGCCGCAAGATGCGTTCGTGATCGGCGCCGTGGGACGCCTGTCGCCGGAAAAGGAATTCCCCTGGCTGGTGCGGACGTCGGCGCCGCTGCTGGGGCCCGACGTGCGCCTGGTCATCGTGGGCGGCGGCGCGCAGGAGGCGGCGGTCCGCGCCCAGGTGAGCCAGCACCAGGTCGAGCCGTTCGTGCTGCTTCCCGGCGCGCGCAACGACGTCCCGCGCTACGTGGCGGCCATGGATGTCTTCGCGCTGTCGTCGAGCATGGAAGGCTTGCCGCTCGCAGTGCTGGAGGCGATGGCCGCCGGGCTACCCGTGGTGGCCACGGCGGTGGGCGGCCTACCCAACCTGATTGATGACGGCCAGACCGGATTCCTGGTGCCGCCCGGTGACGAGAACGCGATGCGTGACCGGTTGCGCGCGCTGCGCGCCGATCCCGCGCTCGCGCGCGCTGTGGGGCAGCGCGGGCGTGCGCTCGCTCGCGCGCGCTATTCGCGCGATCAGATGGTCCACCGATATCTCACGCTCTACGCCGAGATGGGTGCCGGCGCCGTTACCTGATCCTGCCGGTTTCCCGGAAGAAACCTCTGACCCCACGTTTTTCACGTTAGACTCTTGTCGGAAAGCGGATGGGCATCGTGAAAGTTGGAGTATGCGCGGCGATCGCGCTCGCAGGGCTCATGATCTCCGGCGCTGCGCGCGCCGCGGACACGACCATCGCGGCGGGTCAGGATTTCACCCTGCCCGCGCCATTGATGCTCGGGGGCGCCGACAACTTCACGGCCGGCGGCATGACCGGCGCGCGCTGCAAGCTGCACGGTGCCGGCTTCGCGATCAGCAGCGCGGCCGGTTGGACCGGCTCGATGATCATTCGCAACTGCGACGTCGACGGGCTGGGTGACGCCAACACCGCCGGGATCCTGGTCAGCATCGGCGGCACGGCCGCCGTCACCATCCAGGGTTCGACCTTCTCGACCAGCGGGCGCGTCGACATCACCGCGTCGGATACGTCGACGGTCACGGTGCAGAACAACACGGTCACCGCCGACAGCCTGGTGCCGGCCGTGACCCTGCAGCCGGAGTCACAGCCGGCCTTCGCGTTTCAGGGGCCCTCGACGGGGACGAAGGTGTTCCAGGGCAACGTCTTGCTCAAATCGCGCGCCTCGTTCGCGATCACCGGCGGGTGGCTGGTCGGCGGCGATCAGCCCGGGCAGGGGAACATCCTGGTCGGCCTGCGCGCCGGATTCGATCTCGCGCGCGTCAGCGACATCCAGGTGCGCGGCAACTACAGCCACACCATGCGCGAGAACGTCGACTGGAACCAGGTGAAGAACCTGTCGATCATCGAGGCCACCAACGTCCTCGTCGAGCACAACGTGTTCTGGGGCCTCAACTGGTTGCTCGAGATCAAGGGCGGCGCCGAGATCCGCTATAACTTGCTGCTCGACAACGTCGAGCGCGGTTGGGTGCTGGTCTGGGATGACGCGGTCGCGAGCATCCACCACAACGTGATGGTCTCGACGCGCGACAATGGTTACCAGCCCACGGGCGCGATCGTGGTCGAGACGGGGGCTGACATGACCACGCCGCAGATCCTGCCGGTCTACAACAACACGTTCGACGGTGCGGGGAAGTGCAACCTGCCGATCGATGGTGCGGTGGTGCTGCACGGCTCGTTCCTGAGCAGCCTGCGCAGCAACGCATTCGTCGGCGCGCGCGTCGCGAGCGGCGGCGACGCCAACGCGCTCGTGCACGGCGCCAGCACGTCGCTGACGCCGCCGCTCGCGCCCGGGCTCGGCTACAGCGACTACAACCTCTTCTACAACCCGGACTCGCCGGTCACGATCATTTACGGCACCGGTGTGCAAGGCAAGACCGCGCGGACCGACCCGGGGTTTGGCTACAACGACGCCATGCCGGGCGGCGCAGCCAATCAACAGGTCGACCCGAAGTTCGCGGTCACGATGCCGCCGCGCACGTTTCCGTTCAAGGAGAGCGACATCATCGCGCGCACCACGACGGTCTGCCAGGTGCTGGCCTATTACCGCCAGATCTACACGCCCGGGTCCGGGAGCCCGCTGCTGGGCACCGGCGACCCCGCCGATGGCGCGGGCAACAACATCGGCGCCATCGGTGCCGGCGAGGCGACCGATCTGTTCGGCAAGCTGTGCGACCCGACGGACATCGGCCAGCCCGACACCGCAGCCGATGTCTACACCTGCCCCGACGTGACGACGCCGGGCACGGGCGGCGCGGGTGGAACAGGCGCTGGCGGCGGTGGCGGGACCGGCTCTGGCGGCACTGGCGCCGGCGGGACCGGAGGCGCGAGCGTCGACCACGGCTTCGCGTGCGTGTGCGCGATCGACCCGGCGCGGCCGCTGGGTGCAGACCTGGGCGAGCTGGCGCTCGTTGCACTCGCAGGTGCGGTGGTGCTGCGAAGCAGGCGGCGGCGCGTCTGATCCCGATGTTGGTGAGGTGACGCCAAGACGCCGGGGCGCCAAGTCCGGACCCTTCAGGAGTCTGGAGCTCGGCGTCATCGCGCCCTTCCCGTATGGGCGCCTACCGGCCGCGTCGTGAGCGCCGGCGAATCACCAGTCCCAGCAACACCGCCAGCGACAAGGCCGATGCGGAGGCGCTGGCCGGCGCCTGGCTCGACGAGCAGCCGCAGCCGCCCGCCACGGCGCCTGCCTTCTCGCCGGGCGTACCGTTGCCACCGGCGCCCGGCATCTGGCCCTTGGCGCCGGCGCTGCCGCCGGCAGTTCCGCCGGTGGCTCCACCCGAGGTTCCGCCGGTCGCGCCGCCTGTCGCGCCGCCGGTCGCGCCGCCGGTGACTCCGCCCGAGCCGCCGGAGCCAGGCATCGAGGTCTGTCCCCCCGCGCCGCCCACGCCGGTGGGCGGAAGGGTGACCATCGTCATGTTCATGGTCGTGGCCATCACGGGCCCCGAGAGCGCGGTGTTGCCGGCGGCGTCCCAGGCGCGCGCCGAAAAGGCGTGGCTGCCGTTGACGAACCCGGCGCTGTTGAACGTCGCCGAGTAGGGGCTGGTCGAGCTCTGCGCGACCACGCCGCCGTCGACCAGGAACTGCACCAGGACGACGCCGCTGCCGCCGGCATTGTCCATCGCGGTCGCCGAGACGGTCGCCGTCCCGGTCAGCGTCGCGCCGGCGCTGGGCGCCGTGAGCGTCACCGTGGGCGGCACGGTCTCGGACGGCGGCATTCCAAACTTGCCGAGCTTGTCCTGATCGTGGCCGTTGCTGTCGATGGCTCCTATGTCGGCCTTGCGGCCCTGGGAGTCGTTGTCCTGCGGATCGCCCGCGTCGATGATGGGGCTACCCGCCTTGGGCATGTAGCGCTCGCGAAAGATCGCCAGCACGCGCGAGATCCCCTGCACGCCCTGCCAGACCGCGCTCTCGTCGATCACGCCATCGATGGTCCCCTCGATGTTCTTGCTGAAATCGACCGTGAGCCGCGCGCCCGAGAACGGAGCGGCGGCCAGCTGACCGTTGGCCGCACCCAGCATCCCGGTGCCGCTCACGTCGTGCGCGCCGGCCGGGCTGAAGTCGTAATTGATCTTGGTCGCGTTGTCGGGCGAGTAGAACGAGTTGTAATCGGCGTACAAGTACGACGACGCGCCACCCTGGATTTGGGTCACGCCGGGATTGCTGTTGAGCATGTTGGATGAATAGGTCACGAGGTTGTTGCGGAAGCTCAACACCTGCGACCCACCCGTCATGGCGAGGAAGGGGCCGTCGAACGTGCCCATGGCCGCGCCGCCACCGTCGAATGTGTTGTTGTAGACGGTGAGGCCGGTCTCTCCCAGGTAGTCCTGAAAGCCGTTGAAGACCTCGTCGGTGCCGCCGGGAACGAACAGGTTGTGGTGAAGGCTGGTCCCTGACGCCGCCGTGCGCAACCAGGTGTGGCCGTAGCCGAACACGACGTTGTAGCGGAACTCGCCCACCAGGTTCTGCAACGGCCAGGACCCGTCTCGGATGAAGTTGTGCTCGATGAGTACGTTGGCGCCCGCATTGACGAAGGAGAAGTTGTAGCCCTGGCTCCACATCTCTGGCGCGTACACGTGGTGGCTGAAGTTGCCGCGTACGACGGTATTCGACGCGCCGACATTGAGCACGCTGCGCGGCCCGATGAAGACGTTGCCGGTCGCGTCCGTGTCACCGCCGATGAGCCAGTTCGAGCCGGTGAAGCCCAGCTGGCCGGCGCCGACGCGGTTGCCCTGAAAGGTCTTCTGAGTCGTGCCGCTGCCGTTGAAGGTGAAGATGAACGGCACCGACGGATCATCGGGCACGAACGTGAGACGGTTGTTGGCGCGCCATTCGTTGTTGGCGATGGTGGCGGCGCCCGATCCGACCGTGAGCGTCATGTTGCCGTCGTCTTCGAAGGTCGACCCCTCGATGTCGATGCTGCTGACCGTGCCGGTGAACCCGCTGACGCCGGTCACGAGGCTGTTCTTGATGACGAACGCGCCGCTCGCGGTCACCGCATTGCCGTTGCCCACGACAATCACGTTGTTCCAGTTGATTGTCCCCTTGGAGTTGGTCGCGTTCAGCTGGACCACGGTCTTGGCGGGAGCCGCATCGATGACCACGGTCAAGGGCGGGCTGTCGACGGTCGCGATCGTCACTGCGTCCGCCGAGAAGAAGCCGCGGATCACCGCCTGGTGCGTTCCCGCGGGGATGCCCTTCACGCTGAACGGGAACAAATCGATCGGCGAGTCATTGCCGTTGTGATCGAACGAGATCGTGTTCGTCACCGTCATTTGGCCGGTGAACGTGTCGGTCTGGGGAACACCATCGACCAGCAGCTGGAATTGCGGCCAACCGGTTGGCGTGCCGCCGCCCGAGCATTGCGCAACCCGAGGCGCGCTGTAATCGGGCGGCGGATCCTTGTTGGACACGGTTTGACCGTTCGGGCACACGATGAGGCCTTTGAATTCGCGGTCGTCGAGAAGATCGGCATAGACCACCAGCGGCTGCCCCTGGGTGAAGTGCATGCCAGGCGTGGGGCTCTTGAAGCCGGACTTGTGTGCCTCGGCCGAAGAGGAAAGCGCCATCGATAGGGCGAGCGCGCCGATCGAGGACACCGAGAGCGAAAGAGCGCGATTCATTACTACCTCCTGAATGCTTCGATCTGCGCCGCCGCGACGGGATCAGATCTTCTAGACCCGTGGTACGAGCCTATCGTCTCGCTCGACACGATCTTTACACGGGACACACAAAGCCGTACTGGCAAAAGTTCGGGTCGAGGTTTCTTCGAGCCGGGCTCGCGCTTCGCCGACGGGATGAACGGAGCACAAGGGCCCACATCGAGTGCGCGATCGAGCTCCGAGCGGAGCGAGATCGCCGCGAACACGTCGGTCAATCGAAACGAAGCGCGACCGCGACGGAGATCCAAAACGGAGCTGCAACGGGGTTCGGAAATGTCGCACGCCGGATCGGGGTCTGTCGAACTTTATTTGCGCCGCGTGGGCTTGATTTGTCGAGGATTCCTGCACGTGCGTGCTGTGCGAGCCACGCACACGCGTGTGATCGCGAAAACGAAGCGCGACCGCGATCGCGATCGGCTCGCCGGGCGTCGGGAGCGGCCGGCGGGGCATCGCGAACGGCAAAAGCTTGGTCGATCACCGTTCTCGCTAAGGTGAATCGCGATCGCTGACGATCCGAAGACAGATGTGTTCCAAGCAGCAAACAAGGGGTCCGGGTTGAATCAGCTTTACGGGTTTTCCGCCAGGTGGCATGGTGGTGACGTGCGAGATGTCATGCGCATGAAGGTTCTCCGAGGATTTGTCAGCGTCGCGGCCGTTTCCTTCGCGCTCCTCGGTGGATGCTCGGGGAGTATTTCGGACGATCGAGGCAACGGCGGCAATGGCGCTGGTGACAATGGCGGCGGCGGCGATACCGTCGGCGGTGCGAGCGGTGGCGGCAGCAACAACGGTGGTGGCGGCAACAACGGAAACGGCGGCACCGGGAACGGCGGCACCGGGAACGGCGCCTTCGGTGGCTACGGCGGCGGCGGCGGGGTCGTGACCGATCCCGGCCCGACAAAGCTACTCTCCCAGCTCGAGGTTCAACGCATCGCCGCCGACGCGACCGCGTGGGCGACGCAGAAGGCGTCGTGCGACAGCGGCATGACCAAGTTCGTCGGCCCCGACTACGCCGGCCTCGGTTGGCGCGCGGCCGCCGAGACCTACGGCATGTGCTATCAGGTCGCGAAGTTCCTGAACCTCGATGCGACCACGGTCTCCAACTACGCGAAGAAGACCATCGCCACGATGAAGGTGCTCGCGCGCCATCATTTCTACGGCACGCCGAACCCCACGCAGGAATTCCTGGCCGTGGGCGACGGATCGAAGAAGTCGTTCGCGCTGCGGATCCCGCTGGCGTCGGGGACGGCCAACACCTACCTGACGACTCTGGCTGAGCTCACCCTCACCAACTCGGGGGCGACGACCACGCTGCCCGGCTTCTACCCGGTGATCAAGGTGAGCGACGCGTCCGGCGGCGCTGCCAGTTACACGCGCAGCACGGACTACATCGTCGCCTATCCGGGCGAGCTCGACTGGACGGCCGCGGGCAAACACCCGGCGTCGGGGGCCACGTTCTATGCGACCGTCGCCAACGGCACCTTCACCCTGGCGACGGGCGCGACGATCAGCGGCAGCACGCTGACGTTCGCGACGGCGCCCGCGGCGGGGCAGGGGATCTTCGTGGAGTACATGGGGCCCGACTACGAGCAGACCGGCAACTATCTGGGCGGCGTCGAGTCGGTCAAACCGGACAGCGGCTACGCAATGCGTAGCGTGAACGTCGGTCTCGCCGAGGGCTACGATGCGGTTCGCGAGTCCACCGACTTCACCGGCGACCTCCGGCAAGAGTTCTACACGGTGCTCAATGGCCAGGTCGATTGGTACCAGAACTACGTCAAGACCAACCCGTACAACGACGGCGAGCTCAGCAACTACTTCGTGCGCGGCCACCTGAGCGGTACGGTGTTCACCGCGTTCGCGACCGATGACGACAACCCGCGCGCGAAGGCGGGCGGCGATCTCAAGCCGCTGGCGCAGATGCTGCTCATGAGGACCTTCAACAGCCTCGGCAAGTACATACCAGGTGGTTACGGCCCCGAGGGCAGCTATGAGAGCGGCACCAACAGCGACGAGCTGCGTCTCTTCAATATCTGGGCGAACCAGCAAGGCACCGATCTCGCCTCGATGACCGATTGGACGTCGAACCTGATTCCCGCGACAATCCACGCCACCAAGCCGGATCTGACGTACTACGACGGCGGTGACTGGAGCACGCTGCCGGGGATTCCGCCCACGACGATGTTGCAGTCGTTCGTTCAATTCCAGCCCAATCACCGGATGACGCCGTTTGCGCGTCAGTTGCTGGCGGATCTGGGCGCGCCATCGCCGATTGCCGGCACCGCGTCGCCGTACAAGACCGGCGCCAACGCGTTCCCGCTGTCGTACCTGGCGAAGGGGACCGGCGCGCTCTATGCGCGCAGCGACTGGAGCGCGACGGCGAACTGGGTGAGCCTGGCGACCGGACCGATCTTCGAGCCGGGGCACGAGCACTACGACCGCGCGCACATCACGTTCCAGCGCGGCAAGGACTACCTCATCATGAACGCTGGCGGCTATGGCATCACCAACACGCTGCCGTGGCACAACACGCTGGGCTTCGACGACAGGGGCGCCGGCAACAACATCGTCTATCCGCCGGGGCAGGGGCTGTGGGCCGACCCGACGAAGACCGTGCCGCCGAAGTACCAGGATCACGACGGCTTCGTCTACGGGCAGGAGGACTTCGGCGCCCAGTACGCCAATACCGACATGACCACCAACGCCGTCACGCGCGCGGTGCGCACCATGGTGTTCATCCGTCCCGACGTGGTGTTCATTCACGACCAGGCGCAGGTGGTGAACGCCGCAACGAAGAAGTACTTCAACGTGAACTTCAACACGGCCAGCATCGTGCGCAACGGTGACATCTCTTCGGGCGTCACCGGGTCGAGCCGGGTCTTCATGCGGACGCTCGTGCCGGCGAATCCGACGCCGACGATCTTGCCGCAGGGAACGATGGCCAACGATTCGTACGGCTCGGCGCACGCGCTGCTCGGGTCGAACCTTCAGATCATGACCACCGGGCAAACCGTCGACAGCTTCCTGAACCTGTTCCAGCTCACGGACTCGGGGACGGCGACCATGGACGCGTCGACGTACTTCAAGACCAGTGACGGGCGCGCGCAGGGGGCCGAGGTCACCATGGGCTCGCAGAAGTGGATCGTGCTGTTCTCGGTGTCGGCACCGCAACTGACCGGCGGGACGCTGAGCTACAGCGTTCCCAACGCCTGTCCGTGCACGCACGTCATCGGTGACCTGCCGGCGTCGACGATGTTCCAGGTCAGCGTCGGGGGCACCAACCAGACCGCGACCAGCGACTCGAGCGGTGTGCTCACGTTCCAGACCGCCTCGGGGACGCCGCAGATCCAGATCACGGCGCAGTAGGCCGACGCCGTGACGAGACCGGGACCTGGGTCTCATGCCGGTCACATGACCGCCAAGGCGCCCGCAGACGCCAGGTCCGGAGCTTTGCGATCGTCCGGATCTTGGCGGGCCCGGCGCCTTGGCGGTTTCCCATCTGGCCAGCTGTGGGCCTGGGTCGGCACCGACGCCGCGCCACGCCACTAGACATTGCAGTTTCGCGGACCCTTCTGCATCCTTACGCGGGGTCGAGCCTCCCATGCGGGTCCTTGCGGTCACCAAGATCTTTCCCAACGCGGTCGAGCCGCTATCGGCGCCGTTCAACCGGCAGCAACTGGCGGCGCTGGGCCGGCGCTGCGACGTCGAGGTTTTGGCGACCATCCCCTGGTTCCCCGGCGCGGGCGCCTTGTCGCGCTGGTCGTCGGCCGGGCGGCTCAGCGCCGTTCCCCGTCACGACTGGATCGACGGGCTGGCGGTGGCGCACCCGCGCGTGCCCTATCTGCCGCGGTTCGGTCATGCGCTGTCGGGCGCGCTCTACGCCGCGTCGGTGCTGCCCGACCTGCTGCAGCGGCGCGGCCAGTTCGACGTGATCCTGGGGACCTGGGCCTACCCCGACGGCGCTGCGGTGGTCGCGCTCGGCCAGTTGCTGGGCACGCCCACCGTGGTGAAGCTGCATGGGTCGGACATGGACGTCCTGGCTCAGCGGCCTTCGCTGCGGCGCCAGATGCAGCTGACGTTGCCGCGCGCCGGCCGCGTGGTCGCGGTCAGCCGTTCGCTGGCGGCGGCAGCGCGCGCGCTGGGGGTCGCCGACGACCGCATCGACGTCATCGGCAACGGTGTCGATGGCGAGCTCTTTCATCCGCGCGATCGCGCGGCCGCGCGCGCCGAGCTCGGTCACGCGGGCGACGCGCGCAAGTGGATCCTCTACGTCGGACGCCTCGAGGCCGACAAGGGCGTGCTGGATCTGGCGACGGCGTTCCAGCAGGTCGCGGCTGCGCGCGCCGATGCGGTGCTGGTGCTGATCGGCGACGGCAAGGCCCGCGCGGCGGCCGAGGAAGCGCTGAAGCCGCTCGGTGACCGTGTGCTGTTCCTGGGCGCGCGCCCACTGGCGGAGGTCCCGGTGTGGATGGGCGCGTGCGACCTCCTGACGCTGCCGAGCCATCACGAGGGGACGCCCAATGTGCTGCTCGAGGCGCTGGCGTGCGGCCGACGCGTGGTGGCCACGCGCGTGGGCGGCATTCCCGACGTCGTCCATCGCGACGAGCTGGGCGCGCTCGTGCCGGCCAGCGACCCGGCTGCGCTGGCGCAGGCGCTGCTCGCGGCGCTCGCGATCGATTACGACGGCGCCGCGGTCGCGGCGCTCGGTTCGCGCGGCGGCTGGGACGAGAGCGCGGGCCGTCTCCACGAAACGCTGGCGCGAGCGATCGCGCACGCCAAGGGCGCACACGCCGGAAGCGGGCCCAACCAAGCCGTCCGCAACGGGACGGCCAACGGCGCGTCGGCGATATCGGCGGCGGCGGCCGTGAACGGGACCAGCAACGATGGCTCCAGCGCCGAGCCCGACGGCGAGTACCGCCGCAGCGCCTTGCCGCCGCCGCCCCGCATGGCGGCGCCCGTCGTGACGCCCACGCTGACCAGCCGAGTGAAGGTGATGGTCGCCGAGGTGCTGCCGGCCTCCGTGATCGTGCGCCGCGGTTCGGGCAAGGAAAAGCGCGTCGCGCTGACGTTCGATGACGGTCCCGATGAGATGACCGATGCGTACCTGGACATCCTTGACAAGTTCGAAGCCCGTGCGACGTTCTTCGTCTTGGGTAAAGCCTGCGCCAGATACCAGGACGCCGTCGCGCGCATCGCCGCGCGCGGGCACGAGTTGGCCGGGCACGGCTTCACGCACAAGTCGTTCACCAAGCTGGATGGCGACGCGCTTCGCGACGAGCTCCAGCGCACGTCGGCGCTGCTGCCGCCGGCGCCGACGGCACGCCCGCTGGTGCGGCCGCCGCACGGCGCGACGTCGCTGCGCTCCCTGATGGTGACGGCGCGCGCCGGGTACACCACGGTGCTGTGGTCGCGCGACTCCGACGACTGCCGGACCTCGGACGCCGCCGAGGTCGCGGCGCGCGTCGCGCCCGCGAGCCTGACGCCGGGCGAGATCGTGCTGCTTCACGAAGGGCAGAGCTGGACGCTGGAGGCTCTGCCCGACATCCTCGGCAAGCTGGCGGCCGAAGGATGGCGAACCGTATCCGTCGGAGAAATGTTGGGAACAGCATGAATGTGAGCGAGCCATGTGCGGGATAGCCGGGCTTTTCAACTTCGGGAGCACGCCGCGCGACGAGCGCGGCGCCGTGACGGCCATGCGAGACGCGATGATCCATCGCGGTCCCGACGACGCCGGTCTGTGGGAGTCAGCTGACCGCCGCGTGGTCCTGGCGCACCGGCGGCTGTCGATCGTCGACCTGTCGGCGGCGGGGCACCAGCCGATGGCCAACGAGGACGACACGGTCTGGATCACCTTCAACGGCGAGATCTACAACCACGCCGACCTGCGCCCGGATCTCGAGGCCGCCGGCCACCGCTTCCGCTCGCGCACCGACACCGAGGCGATCATCCACCAGTACGAGGTCGACGGGCCGGACTGCCTGAACAAGCTCGACGGAATGTTCGCGCTCGGCATCTGGGACAGCGCGCGCGATCGGCTGATCCTCGCGCGCGATCGCCTGGGGAAAAAGCCGCTCTATTACACGATCGTCCGCGGCAAGCTGCTGTTCGCGTCGGAGATCAAAGGCCTGCTCGCCCACCCCGACGTCACGCGCGACATCGACGTCGAGGCGCTGGACCTCTATCTGACCTTCACCAACGTCCCGCCGCCGTACACGTTGTTCGCCGGGATCAAGAAGATCCCCGGCGGCCACTTCCTGATCTGCGATCGCTTCGGCAACCTGCGCATCGAGCGCTACTGGTCGCCGATCCCCGAGCAGCCCTGGCCGACGCACGTCGACGAGCGCGAGGCGACGGCCCAGGTGCGCAAGCTCCTCGGCGAGGCGGTGAAGAAGCGCATGATGGCCGACGTGCCGGTCGGCGCGTTTCTCTCGGGCGGCGTCGACTCCAGCGCCAACGTCGCGCTGATGAGCGCGCTCGTCGATCGGCCGCTGCAGACGTACTCGGTCGGGTTCACCGGCACCGATGATTCGCCGGACTTTCAGGACCTGCCGTTCGCGCGCCTGGTCGCCAAGAAGTTCAACTGCGACCACCACGAGATTCACGTCACCGCCAACGAGTGCCGCGACTTCATGCCGGAGCTGGTCTACCAGCAGGACGAGCCGCTCGGCGATCCGGCGTGCCTGCCGATGCACTTCCTGTCGCGTGCCGCGCGCAAGGACGGCAACATCGTGATCCTGGTCGGTGAGGGCAGCGACGAGGTGTTCGGCGGCTATACCGACATGGTGCGCATGGTCAATCGCGCCTCGCCGCGCTGGGAGCGCCTGCGCCGTCTGCCCTGGCTGGTGCGCGCGGGGCTGCACGAGGCGAGCCGCCTGATGAAGGCGCCGGCGGGCCGCACCGACGTCCTCCGTCGCGCGCGCGACGGCCAGCCGCTTTACTGGGGCCTGGACGTCGTCTTCTGGGACAACGAGAAGGAAGAGCTCTACACGCCGGAGATGCGGCGCCTGCTCGGCGAGGATCAGCGCTCGCACAGCGGCGCGCTGGTCGAGAACATCTACGCCGACTTGAAGTCGCGCCAGCCCAACGCCGATCTGCTGCAGCAGATGTCGGTGCTGGAGCTCTCCAACCGGCTGCCGGAGCTGTTGCTCATGCGCGTCGACAAGATGTCGATGGCGCACTCGATCGAGGCGCGCGCGCCGTTCCTGGACCACACGCTGGTGTCGTACGGGCTGTCGCTGCCGCAGAAGCTCAAGATCGACGGCAAGCTCACCAAGCGTGTGCTCAAGGAATCGTTGCGCGGCGTGCTGCCCGACGAGGTGCTGGATCGCCCGAAGCAGGGCTTCCGCGTGCCGATGCCCGACTGGCTGCGCGGGCCGCTCGCCAGCTGGGCCAAGCACCAGATCTTCGAGAGCCCGCTCGCGTCCCGCGGGTTCTTCAATCGCGGCTACATCGACAACCTCTGGAACCGCCACCTGAGCGGCGTCCAGGATCAGAGCTTCGACCTGTGGTGCCTGGTGAACCTGGGGGCGTGGTACGACCGCTGGATCGAGGGGCGGAAGGCCGCCTGATCGCCCGATGAGCGCCGCGCCCGTCCTGTACGTGATCGACAGCCTCGGCCTCTCAGGCAAGAGCAAGGCGATGGTCGATCTGATCGCGGGGCTGGATCCCGACCGCTATGCGGCGCACGTGGTCTACTTCAAGCCCGAGGCGAGCGTGCTCGAGGGCCGGCTGCGCAGCCTGGGCGTCGAGCCGCAGGAGGTCCCGTGCCCCGACGGCCTCAATGCCCGCATCGTCATGCGCCTGGGCAAGGTGGTGCGGAGGCTGCGCCCGGCGGTCATCCACTGTTACAATCCCCGCGCGATGCTGTATGGCGGACTGACGGCGCGGCTCCTCGGCGTACCGGGCGCGGTGGGCACGCTGAGCGCGTTCGCCTGCACCACGCCCGACGACGACTTCACCTACCTGCCGCAGGAGCTCCTGTCGTCGTCGCGGCGCAACCGGCTGCGCACGCGCGCGGCCTGCGCGCTCATGGGTCGGGTGGTGGCGGTGGCGCCCAAGCTGGGGCAGCGGTTCTGCCGCTACAACGGCGTGAATCCCTCACGCATGCGCGTCATCCCCTACGGCGTCGACCTCGAACGGTTCGATCGGGTCACGCCCGACGCCATCGCCGCGTTTCGCGCGCGCCACGAGGTGCCCGCGGGCGCGGTCGTCGTCGGCAGCGTCGCGCGCCTGATCGAGGTCAAGGACTACGACACCCAGCTGCGCGCGTTCGCGCTGGCAGCGGCACGCGTGCCCGAGCTCTTCATGTTGATCGTCGGCGACGGCCCGTTGCGTGCGTCGCTGGAGGAGCTGGCGCGCACGCTGGGCATCGCCGCGCGCGTGCGGTTCACCGGGCACTCCAACGAGGTGCCGGTGGCGCTGCGATCGCTCGACATCTTCGTGCAGGCGTCGAAGTTCGAGTCGTACGGGGTGGCGCTGCTGGAGGCGAAGGCGGCGGGCGCCGCGGTCGTCGCCACGCGGGTCAACGAGGTCCCGGAGATCCTGGGCGAGGGGACCCTGGGCCGGATGGTGCCGGCGGGCAACCCCGCGACCATGGCCGACGTTCTCGTCGAGCTCGCGGCAGACCAGCCCGGCCGCGCCGCCCTGGGGGCGCGCGCCGCCCAGGAGGCCCGGACGAGACACAGCTTGAAGGGTTTCGTGAATTCCTATGAGCAGCTTTATGATGAGCTGCGCGGTCTGGTCACCGGGAATCTCCGGGCGGGGCTTGCGTATTGATTCAGCAGTAGTCGTTAAACATTGCCCTAAAACGAGCGCCACCAAAAAGCGGAGCAAAGGACCATGTCAGCAATTTGCGGGATCGTAGGCGAAAGCGCGACGGGTGGTCGCGGCCGTCGAGACGTGTCGATCATGTTGGAGGTGCTGCGGCCACGCGGGCCGGAGACCGCCATCATCCATGAGCAGTCCGACGGCGGCCGGCCGCTGGCGTTCGGTATGCGGCAGGTGGGAAAGGGCGGTGGGCAGCCGGTGGTCGGGCGTGGCGACGACCCGGCCAACCTGCTCATCTACGACGGGACGATCTTCAACGCCGCCGAGCTGCGCAGCTATCTCAAGGGCGCAGGTCGTAACCTGCGCGGCGACACCGACGGTGAGCTGCTGCTGCACCTGTACGAGATGGAGGGGGCCAAGGGCTTCCGCCGCGTCGACGGGCAATTCGCCCTGGCGATCTGGGAGGGGCGGCGGCAGACGCTGACGCTCGCGCGCGACAACCTGGGCGTGCGTGCGCTCTACTACCGGGCCACGCCGGGCGGCGTGATCTTCGCGTCCGAGATCAAGGCGCTGCTCGCGGTGCCCGATGTCGCCGCGGAGATCGACGAAGTGGGCGTCTCGCACTATCTGACGTTCCTGACCGTGCCCGGGCCGCGCACGCTGTTTCGCGGGATCAGCAAGCTGGCGGCGGGCTCGACCGCGACGTTCGGCGCCGGCGGCGAGCCGGACGTGCAGCCGTACTGGGACTTGCTCTGGGATCCGGTCCCGGAGGTCGACGACGAGAGCTTCTACGTCAATCGCGTGCGACAGCTTCATGACGCGTCGGTGACCCGGCGCATGATCGAAGGGCCGGTCGCGGCGCTGGTCAGCGGCGGGAACGACTCCAGCGCCAACGCGTCGATCATGGCGCGCAAGATCCGCGAGGCGGGCGGCGACCCCAAGACGACGCTGCACACGTTCACCGTCGGGCTCAAGGAGCTGGAGGGCAACCCGAAGTACAACGACCTCGTCTACGCCAAGCAGGTGGCCGACTACATCGGCTCGAACCACCACGAGAAGCTGGTGAGCGCCGAGGAGTTCGTCGAGACCATCCCGACGACGATCGAGGCGTTCGACGACCTGGTGTCCGAGCCGTCGTCGATCTTCCTGCACCACGCGCTGAAGATGGCCAAGGACCAGGGCCTGGGCACCGTGGTGCTGGGCGAGGCCAACGACGAGCTGTCGTGCGGTCACGGAGAGATGATCCGGATCCGCGAGGGGTACTACCGCAAGTGGAAGCCGTTCTCGATGCTGCCGAAGACGCTCCTGAAGCTGGCGGCGATCGCGGCCCCCAAGCTGTCTCCCAAGCGGACCGACATCCTGCGGCGCGCGGCGGCGGGCGACGAGTACTTCTGGAACTATGAGATCGCCTGGCCGGAGTCGGAGAAGGGGACGATCCTGTCGCCGGACGCGTTGCGCGCGACCATCGGCGTCAGCGTCGGCGCGGTGGTTCGGCGCGACGTGCAACGGTTGAAGCAGAGCGCGCACGGGAGCCGCGACTACCTCAATCACATCATCTACCGGATGATGCAGGACTACTACTTCGGCAACTTGATGCTGGGCAAGCTCGACGTGCTCGCGGGCCAGCTGGGGCTCGACGCGCGCTGCCCGTACGCGGAAGCGGAGTATGCGCACTTCGTCTACAACATCCCGGCGAAGTTCAAGCAGCGCAACGGAACGGTGAAGTACTTCTTCAAGAAGGCGATCAGCGGGATCCTCCCCGACTCGATCATCTACCGGCCCAAGCAGGGCTTCCGCGCGCCGGTCGTCGAGCTGTTCGCTGGCAAGCTCGGTGACTGGGGCGAGGACATGCTGCTGAACGGCGGATTGACCAAGCTCGGCTTCCTGCAGCGCGCGCCGCTCGCGGAGCTGTTGCGAGACCACCGCACCGGCGTCCCCGACCACAGCACGCGCCTGTGGACCGTGCTGATGCTGAACCTGTGGCACAAGCGCTGGATCGAGTCGGCGAGAAGCGTGAAGCCGGCCTCGGCGCGGCCGATCGAGGTTACGGCGCCGTCGTAAGACTCCGGAAGCCCTGTCGGCGAAAAGCGTGCAGCTGACGTCGGCGCTGCCGATCGAGGTTACGGTGCCGTCGCGAGACTCCGAAAGCCCTCTCCCCGTCTGCAGGGGAGAGGGTGTGGGTGAGGGGGATCCGGGCGGCCAGAGCCGCTCGCATCGCGAGTTGGACGGACCTCCTCACCCCGACCCCTGCTATGAAACAGCCTATCCGGGGCTGGGAAGAGGGGTGATCTGTACCGCGAAGCCAAGGGCTTGGAGTTTGTCGCGGAAGCGGCGGGCCAGGCGCTCGCGGATGTGCGGGCTGGGGGGAGGAG
>Ga0265314_10002784_pt1 | contig 17459 bp, 14 predicted proteins | sample 4126metaG_FD_203106 | JGI IMG/M metagenome (GOLD analysis project Ga0265314, IMG submission 203106) | Rhizosphere microbial communities from Carex aquatilis grown in University of Washington, Seatle, WA, United States - 4-1-26 metaG | ecosystem: Host-associated > Plants > Roots > Rhizosphere >... | reverse complement strand
AGCCATGAAGCGCGGGAACCTAGACGCCGTGGTCATCGACATGAAGGACGATCTCGGGCTTCTCACGTATCCGTCGAAGATTCCCCTCGCGCAGAAGCAGATCAATGTCCTCATCAAGGATCCCTCTGCCATGGTGAAGGCGTTTCACGAGCAAGGGATGTACGTCATTGCCCGCATCGTCTCGTTCAAGGACAGTCGGCTGCCCTACGTGCGCCCCGATCTCGCCGTGCGCATCGGGGTCCATGCCGAGCGACTCTATTCCGTCGGCGAGAACTGGCTCGACGCCTATTCGCCCGAGGTGCAGGACTACTTGATCGACATCGCCCTCGAGCTTCAGTCTTTCGGTTTCGACGAGATCCAGTTCGACTACATGCGCTTTCCCCGCGGCTATCCCTCGTCGCACGGCACCTGGCTGCACGCCGGGGACAAGCCGGGGTCGCACGCCGACGTCATTGCCGGTTTCCTGGAGCGAGTCGATCGCGCCCTCACGCTTCCGATTTCCGCCGACGTGTTCGGCCTGACCACGCTGGTCGACGGCGACCCACGCGGCCTTGGGCAGTACATCGAACGCATGGCCAAGTTCATCGAGGCCATTTCGCCGATGATGTACGCCAACGGCATGGATACCTATTTTCGCGGCGGCCACATCACGCCGCACGTGATCGACCTTATCCAGTGCGGTTTGCAGCGCGGGCGGCACAAGGCCAAGGACATCGTGCTGCGACCCTATCTGCAGGGCTACGCCAATGGCGTAGAGCACATGTGGGGGCCTGATTTCGTGGCCGAGCAGGTGCTGGCGGCCGAACGCGCGGGCAGCGACGGATTTCTGTTCTGGAACCCCACCATGCGCAACGAGGTCGCCATGAATGGCTTGCGCAGCCTTGCGGCCAAGAAGCCAGGCAACGCGGTGGCCTTGCTCCAGCATCGGCCCGACCACATCAAGGCGCCTTGGTGTCCCCAAAGCGGGAACGTCTTTGGCACCGCCGCGGAGCGGGACCAGCGCGACAAGAAGTCGAAAGGCGCGCGCGCCGCCAGGGTCGAGGGGCCGCGCAAGAACGCGTCGGTGCTGTGCGCTGGCGCTTGCGCAGCTTCGCCGTGAGATTGTCGCGCTGTCCAGACCATCGGGTTTGCAATCGTCGCGCTTCTCTCTAATATTGCGTGCGGGGGAGCCGTGGTGGCTGAGAGGCGCCGAAATGTGGCGCGACCCCTTGAACCTGATCCGGGCAATACCGGCGTAGGGATCGCGTGAGTGTCGGCGGGCTCTGCCCGACGGAACTCGCGCGGGAGTTCGAAAAAACCCTCCCAGGGTTCTTTCTTAGGAGGATCTAGCAGTGACCAGCGACAATTCCAGCGTCGGGCTTTCGCCCGACAGCGCCGCGTATCCCGGATCGCGCAAAGTGTATCTCGAAGCGGACGGGCTGCGTGTTCCCGTGCGCGAGATCAGCCTCGGCGGAGGCGAGCCTCCAGTTCGCGTCTACGACACCACGGGCCCGCAGGGCTGCGATGTGGACCAAGGCTTGCCCAAGCTGCGCACGCCGTGGGTGGCCCGTCGCCGCGCGCGGGGGGACAGCAATTTCTCCCAGATGCATTGCGCGCGGCGAGGCGAAATCACCGAGGAGATGCGCTTTGTGGCCTTGCGCGAAGGGGTGGTGCCGGAATTCGTGCGCGACGAGATCGCCGCCGGCCGTGCCATCTTGCCGGCCAACATTCGCCACCCCGAACTCGAACCGATGATCATCGGGCGCAACTTTCTGGTTAAGGTGAATGCCAATATCGGGAATTCGGCGCTCTCGTCGTCGCTGGCCGAGGAGGTCGAGAAGCTCCAGTGGGCGGCGCGCTGGGGCGCCGACGCGGTCATGGATCTGTCGACGGGAACCAAGATTCGCGAGACGCGCGAAGGAATCTTGCGCAACGCCGCCGTTCCCATCGGCACCGTGCCCATCTACGAATGCCTGGAAAAGGTCGGCGGGCGCATCGAGGATTTGAGCATCGAGCTCTTTTTGCAAACCATTGCCGAGCAGGCCGAGCAGGGCGTGGATTACTTCACCATCCACGCCGGTCTCAGGCGCGCGCATGTGCCGCTCACCGCTCGGCGCACCGCCGGCATCGTGTCGCGCGGTGGCTCCATCATGGCCAAGTGGTGCCTTGTCCACGAGCAGGAGAACTTCCTGTTCACGCACTTCGAGGCCCTGTGCGAGGTCGCGAAGAAATACGATGTCGCGTTCTCGCTGGGCGACGGGCTGCGGCCCGGATCGCTGGCCGACGCCAACGACGCCGCCCAGTTCGCGGAACTCGATACCCTGGGCGAGCTGACTAAGATCGCCTGGAAGCATGACGTGCAAGTCATGATCGAAGGCCCAGGGCACGTGCCGCTCGATCGCATCAAGGAGAACGTGGACCGGCAGATCGTCGCCTGCAATGGCGCTCCTTTCTACACGCTCGGCCCCGTGGTCACCGACATCGCGCCCGGCTACGACCACATCACGTCGGCCATCGGCGCCACCCTAATAGGTTGGTACGGAACCGCCATGCTTTGCTACGTCACACCCAAGGAGCACCTCGGCCTGCCCAATCGCGAAGACGTCAAGGCCGGGGTCATCGCGTACAAGATCGCCGCCCACGCCGCCGACGTGGCCAAGGGGCACCTGGGCGCGCGCGTGCGCGACGACGCCATGTCGCGCGCGCGCTTCGCGTTTCGCTGGGAAGACCAATTCAACCTCTCTCTCGACCCGCCGACCGCGCGCCGCTATCATGATGAGTCGTTGCCGGCCGACGTCGCGCGGGAGTCGCAATTCTGCTCGATGTGCGGGCCGGCCTTTTGTGCCATGAAGATTACCAAGGACATTCGCGAAGGCGTGCAGCGGCAGCAGGGAGGCGTCTGCGTTGCGCAGGCGGGGACGTGCGCGGAGGTCGCGTGCAAGCAGGCCGGAGACATCGCTGCGCCCACGGCATCCGGGGGCGAACATCAGCCGGAGGTCAGAAAATGAAAACGTTCTCGTTTGCCATCAGGTTCTCGTTTGCCGGCGCGGCGCTCATCGTTGTGGGGCTCGGCAGCGTGTCTGCCTCGGCCGCAAACACCGCGGCGGGCGGCCGAAAGCACGCCGCCAAGGCCAACCAACTAGCGGCCAAGAACAAGTGCAAGGCCGCCCTGCCCGAGTTCACCAAGGCCTACAGCGTCCTCAAGGATGCGACGATTCTCTTCAACCGTGCCGAGTGCCAGCGCAAGCTTGGCAACAATGCCGACGCCTTGAAGGACTACGAGAAATTTCTGACCGACATGCCCACGGCGCCGAATCGTGCCAGCGTCGAAGCGCGCATGGCGACCTTGCGGGACGTGATCAAGGCTGAAATGTCCGCGGCACCCGTAGCGCCTGCAGCGCCGGTGGCATCTGCTGCACCCGCGGTGCCCGCTGCGCCCACAGCGCCCGCCGACACCGGAGCGAAACAAGCGGCTCCGCAAGCGGCTCCGCAAGCGGCTCCGCAAGCGGCTCCGCAAGCGGCTCCTGAAGACACCAAGCAAGCCGACAAGACGCCCGAGGCGCCGGTTCATCGCGCCGAAAAATGGACGGACTGATTCGCTGAAGTCACACCTCGCGGAAAGCGCCGGGGCAGTGCGGGACCAGGGGACAGGCGTCGCAGTCAGGTCTGCGCGCCCGACAGATGCGCCTGCCGTGCCAGATGAGCTGGTGGGAAAAGAGAATCCAGCGCTGCTGTGGAATGATCTCCATGAGGTCGCGTTCGATGGCCTCAGCGGCCGTCCCGCGCGTGAGGCCGAGCCGTTGCGCTAGGCGCGTGACGTGGGTGTCGACCACCACGCCCTCGGCGATCCCGAACGCGGTGCCGAGCACCACGTTGGCGGTCTTGCGCGCGACCCCGGGTAGTTCGAGCAGCGCGTCCATCGTGCGAGGCACCTCGCCGCTCCACTTCTCGTCGAGAGCGCGCGCGGCACCGATCAGGTTCTTGGCCTTGTTGCGGAAGAAGCCGGTCGAGCGAATGATGGTTTCGAGCACGGCCGAGGGCGCCTTGGCCATGGTGGCGGGAGTGGGAAAGCGCGAAAACAACGCGGGCGTGACCATGTTCACGCGCTCGTCCGTGCACTGAGCGGAGAGAATCGTGGCGCAGAGAAGTTGGAAAGGGTCGTCGCGAACAAGCGCGCAATCGGCGTCGGGGTAGAGGCGATTCAGCTCTTGAAGGATCGCCGCGACTCGGCTAGGCGGAGGGGGCCAGGCTTTGCGCGGCGGCTTTCGCGTAGCCTTGGTGACCTTGCGTGCGCGGCGGGCGGGCAGGCTGGGCATGACCACGATCTAGCACGCGTGCTTACACGCGCGATTCTGCATTTGCGGCCTCGCCTTGATTAGGCTGTAATCGGTCTCTCATGGACGAAACTCCCGAGGAACTCGACCAGATTCGACGCGAGGCCGCCGCCATCGACCCGCACAAGTACCGCCGCCGATACCGTGCGATCATGGCCGTTCTTGCCGTAGCTTTTTGCACGGCCGTGGTCTGGGTCGCGATTCACATGGCCGTGGCCAGCAGGAATCCGTGCGAGCGAGTGCGCGACTACTTCTGCAAAAAGGCGCTAGACGTCACGAGGTGCAACAGCTACCAGGGCGTTTTCAAGGAATCGGTAGAGGACCAAAGCCCCAAAATGCGGGGCGTGATCCGAGATCAGTGCCTTACCAAGATCAACCGCATGAAGGACGAGGACGGCGTCGCCGTCGAATAAATCAAACGCTGAACGACGAGCCGCAGCCGCAGGTGGATTTCACGTTCGGGTTCGTAAATTTGAAGCCCGAGCCTTGCACGCTTTCGACGTAGTCGATTTCCGTACCGACCAGGTACATCAGGCTCATCTGATCGCAGAGCATTCGCACGCCCTGCGATTCGAAGGTCTGATCGACTTCTTGAACTTGGTCGAAGAATAGATCGTAAGCGAAGCCCGAGCAGCCTCCACCCATGACTTTGAGGCGCAGGCCAAAGCCATCCTCGATCTTTTCCTCGGCACGGATGGCCTTCACTTTTTCCGCGGCCCGAGCGGTTAGCTTCACCAGCTCTTGGGTTTCCTCGACCACGGATGTTTGCTTGTTTTCGACGACTGCGGACATGCTGTCTCCTTCCAGACGAATTCTAGCCTCACCCTTGGATGTCGGCCACCCTGTCGAGGTTTCCAATCTATTTAGAAGGGCTTCGTGGTTTCCGCGCGCCAGTCCGGTGTGCGCATGCTGGTGATGTTCCACACGCGCAGCACGTCGGCCTTGCCCTTGACCCGGACTGGCGTGAGGGCCGTGGCGTTGACCACCGATTGCACGCGGGCGAAGGTGGCCTCAGAAACCAGGATCTCGTTCGCCTTGGCCACGCTGCATAGCCGCGAAGCAGTGTTCACAGCGTCTCCGATGGCCGTGTACTGAAGTGCGCGCGAGCTGCCGATGGCGCCCGTGACCACGGTGCCGGTGTTGACGCCGACACCGATCTTGATTTCTTCCTTGCCCTCGGCCGCGCGCGCCCGGTTGAATTCCGCCAGCACCGCGATCATGTCGAGCGCGCATTCGACGGCCTTGATCTCGGCGCTCGGCAGCGCGACCGGCGCGCCGAACAGGGCCACGATTTCGTCGCCCACGAACTTGTCGAGGGTGCCTTCGTGCTTGAAGATGACGTCCACCATCAGCTCGAAGTACTCGTTGAGCATGCGCACGATCTCCTGCGGCGCGCGCTTCTCGCTCATGGCGGTGAAGCCCCGGATGTCGGAAAACAGCATGGTCACTTCGTTGAGCGCGCCGCCCTTTTCGAGTTGCAGATTGCCGGCCACCACCTGTTCGACCAAGTTGGGCGACAGCAGGCGCTGGAACTGGGCGCGCGTCTTGGCCTCGTGCTCGATTTTCAGCGCCAGCATGGCGTTGCGGATGGCCACCGCCGCTTGGTTGCCGATGCTGGCGAAGATCTGCAGGTCTTTTTCGCCGAAGGCATTGGTCGCCACCATCGAGTCGAGGTGCATGATGCCGAGCAGTTGATCCTGGTGGATCAGCGGCACCGTCATGGTCGAGCGGATGCCTTGCATGATGATGGATCGCGCGCCCTGGAATCGACTGTCGGCGCTGGCGTCGGACGACAGCACCGCGGTCTTGTGTTGGACCACCTCGGAGAGGATCGAGCGCGACAGTAGAATCTGCTCGTTACGCCCGTCGCGCGTCTTGGCCACGCGCGGCTTGGGACCGTCGCTCTCCATAAGCAGGATCACCCCCCGGTCGGCGGGGATGAGCTCGAAGGCCTTCATGATGATCTTTTCCAGCAGACCGTCGATGTCGACCTCGAGTCCAATGGAGCGCCCCAGCTCGTGCGCCAGGCGCAGCTTTTCGTAATCGGCGCGCAGCGCCTCGACGCTCGTGATCTCTTTTTCGGGCAGGAATTCGGCGCTGGTCTGGACCTTCTGTTGGATGAAGGCGCCGTCGCTGGTCGCCGGCTGCTGAATGCTGACGTGCTGGGCGGCTTGCTGGGCTTGCGCGGAAATCTCGACGAAGATGAGCACGGTTCCGCCCAGCGTGATCTCGTCCCCATCCACGAACAGGTGATCGCCTACGCGCTGATCCTTCATGAAGGATCCATTCAAGCTGCCTAGGTCGCGGTAAAGAAAACGTCCGTCGGGCTGGCGGATGATCTGCGCGTGCTCCTTGGACACGATGCGGTCCAGGATTTGGACCGCGTTGTGCGGATGTCGGCCTATGGTGGTGACGGGACCCAGCTCGAACTCGCGACGGTCCTCGCTGCTCTGAACGATAATCTTCGCCATGCCTAGCCCCGAGATTCTATCACGCTGGCTGCCCTACCAGTCGATCCGTGTCGCGTCGGATACGACTTTGGGCGATAGCTCGAATTCGTAGGTTTTGTCGGGAAAGGGAAAGTGCGCCTTGGCTTTGAATCGGACTTCGAGCCCGATCTCCTTGGGGCTGCGGTACAGAAATATCTTGGCGGCCTTGTCGTTGATGCCGGCTTTCGCAAGCTCCTTGGCGATGCTGATCTTGATGTCATCCAGCATGGCGCGCGTGACCTCGTCCGAGCGCAGGTTCGCCTTGTACAGAGCCGGGACATGGTCGTAGAGGATCCCTTTGGCTCGCGAGGACGCCGAGTAGACCGGCCATAAATAGACGAGAAGATAGCCGACAAGTCCCACGGCCCCCAGAAGCATGAAGGTAACCAGATTGATCGATCGCGGCTTTTGGTACTTCATGACAGCTCCCTTTCCGCCTCGGCAGTGGCTTCCCGTCCTTTCCCTAGGCTGCGCGCTAGTTGGTTGCGCATGCAGATAATGCCGATGCCGAGCTGAAGGACGAAAGCAATGGCCTGGCAAACCAAGCTTGCCGCAAAGATCACCGCCCAGCGCGCTTCGTCGTTGTTTCCGGGCGCGTAGGCGGCGAAGAAGTGGATCAGCATGGCCTGAGAGGTGCCAAGGCCCTGGAAGGAGATGGGTAGTACGGCGACGAAATACACGATGGGCAGGCACAAGATGGCTTTGGCCACTGGAACCACGACGCCAAACGCAGCCAGGGAAACCCAGCTCAGCATAAGCAAAGTCAGGATGTGCGGCAGGCGTACGGCCATCGAGCGAAGATGTCCGCCAACGCCCGCCGAAAGCAGAACGTCGAAAATGGGTCGCCTGACCAGCCAGCGGGGCTTGGCCGCGACCAAGGCGATGTAGATCGCCAGCCCAGCGTAGGCCCCGAGCACGACCAGTCTGAAGACCGGAGGTACGTCGGTCGAAAACACCAGCCCGACGCTTGCCAGTACCAGCAGCACGAGCACGTTCACGCCCATGACCAGAAGCACCGCCGCGGTTCCGCGCAGGACAGGCACGCCTCGCGAGCGGTTGACGAAATACACGATGGCGCCCTGGCCGACCGTGTAATTGACCAAGGCAAGGATGTAGGTCGCGCCGCGTACCACCAGTACTTCGCGGTAGGAGAGCGGCGCCACGAACCAGCCGAAGGTCTTCTTGATGGCAAAGGAATCGGCCAGGTAGACCGCAAGGATGAGGATGACGTTGGCTGGAATGGCCCACCAGTACGCGGCGTGAAACGCCTTCGCGACCTCGGCAGGGTGGATGGTCCGGAAGAGATAGACCAGGATGGCGATGGTCACGACCCAGCCCAGGATGGGTCCAATCTTCTTGCGCATGGGCCATCCACTATCGCACGAATCGAGGGTCGGTTCTGCGGGTGACACGACCTGCTTGTGTATTCGCCCTACCGGGGTAACACTGGAGGGCTGGAACGCCAGCGATGACTCAAGTTGCCGAGGACAGTCGATTGGATGCCCCAGCACCTGCGCATTCCCCATCGGCCGAACCGCCCTGGGGACTCGCCTTCTATTTGTTCGTCGAACCCTTCGGCATTGGCAAGGTCGTGGTGGACCTTTCGGCGGGGGGCGGCCCAGGCGCGGAAATGCTACGCAAGGCAGGAGCCTTGGACGTTCTTTTTCCCGCCAGGCCGGGCCTGCCCTTGCCTTTTCCGGACGGCGGCGCGGATCTGGTGATCTGCGCCTTGACCGCAGCCGAGGTTGCCGACGATCGCCAGCGTGCCGCCCTGTTCGCGGAGATCCATCGCATCTTGCGCCGCGACGGCATGTGCGTGGTGCGCGCGGTAGCGACTGCGCTGGAGAACGCCGCGGTCGGCGTGTCGTTGCGGGCCGTGCTGGCCGACATGGCTCTTGAGCACTTCGCGACCGTGGACATCGTCGAGGAAACGCCATTCTGTGCGGTTTCCTACTTCATTCCTGGGAGCGAGGAGCTTGCGGTCAGCGAAGCCATGTCCAAGGTGGGGGGCAAGCCCTCGCACCTCATCGCCTTGTGTACCGCGGCTGTCGAGCGCACCTGGCATCTTTCCGAGAGCCTCCTCGTTCCCACCGGCCCAGGAGGCGAGGGCGGGCAGGCCGGGGACGGCGAACTTGCGGCGTGGCGGGCCGAGGTCGCGCGCCTGACCGTTACCAACGCCGCCGTTGCGCGCGAACGGGACGAGCTGCGCGAGCGGCAGATGATGTTGCAAGATCGCGCCGAGCGGCTCGGCCGGACCGTCGCGGCCATGCGCAAGGATGTGGAGCGCTACTTGCGCCAAATCGGCGACGATTCGGCAGCGAGGGAATTGCTGACCCTGGAGCGGGATCAACTGCGGCGCGAGATCGGCACGCGCGAAGGCGAGATCGAGTCCGCCCATCGCGAAGTCGACAAGCAGAAGTCGGCCGTGCAAGCGCTACGCAAGGAAGTGGCTCGGCTACGGGCGGCGCGTGGCGGCGCGGCGGGATCTAACCGCGGACCAACGTAGGGCGGCCCGGCGGACGAAGTACGCAAGGGCAAGGAGAAGCAGCACAGCGGAGGCCGAGCTTCGCGCCGTGGTGCCCGCCAGATTGCATCCGCCTTTGCTCCCGGATGTCGCGGCTCCAGAAGCATCCACGGTCGGAGTGTGGGGCCGGACGAGTCCCGGGGCATCGAAGCCTGGAACGATTGAGACCCCGCCGCTGTCGACACCACTCCCTGTGGGGGTGGGCCCAACCGATCCGCCGCCTGACGGGGCATCCCCGCTGTCGGCCTCGGTCACGGGCAGATCCGGCGCGCCAGCGTCTGGCAGGGCGGCAAACGGGCTGGGTTTGGTGCCTCCGGGCCAGGATCCCAGGGCGGCCAGCATATCCTGGTACGAGTTCTGTTTGGTCAAGTTGCAGATGTTGTAGGTGTCGTCCAAGACTCGGTCGTTGCTGTCATCGAATCCCGCGGCTGTGGAAAGCACAGTCTGATTCATGACGTCGGTCGTGCTGACCGTATGCTCTAGGCCGACCATGTGCCCGTGTTCGTGGGCAATCAAGGTCGCGCAGGCGTGGGCGCTGTAGCCGCACTCGAAGGCGAAAGCGGACTGCCCGGGATTGTCGTTGCAGTTGAACGGCGCCACGCCAGCCTCGGCGGAGGTTTGCATGCACCAGCTTCCTTCGGTGGTGATCATCATGGCGTAGTAGTCACCGCTGGGCGGGCGGGTCAGCGTGAAGATGAGATTGAAGTTCGCGTACCACGCGTCGAGGTAGGCCTGTACTTGGCGCTGGCAGTCCTCATTGGTCGCGCCATAGTTGCATTTGAAGGCCGGCGGGCGCAGACCCGTGCAGTAAGGTCCATCTTCGGGCAAGGGGCTACCGTCGGCGTACCATAGCCACAGGTACGCCGGCTTGCCCGGCAGGCGCCCGCTCATCCGATGTGCCGCGCGGTCGGCAAGCCCTGGTTCCGTCGCCGCGCTAGCCAGTCCGCTTCTGCCGGCAGGCAGGCCCAGCGCAAGTAGAGTGGCCCAGCCCGCCAACCGCCGGAAGCGTCTGCCTTGGCGCAACATCTTGTCAGCCACCTGATCCCTAAGTTTACACCCTCTGAGCCGCCGCCGCCGGTCGCGAGAAGAAACGAGAAGGGCTTGGTGGCCCTGGGCTCTTGTGCTACAAGAGCCCTCCTAACTCACTGGGAAATGCTTATCGAAAAAACTTCATATGCGGTCGTGGCGGAACTGGTAGACGCGCCAGATTCAGGTTCTGGTGGGCGAAAGCTTGTGGGAGTTCGAGTCTCCCCGACCGCACTAGGGTTCCCAAGTTCTCCCGCGCTCTGGCTAGGACCGGCAAGCCGGCCTCTGCCGACGCGGTAATGACCCTGGCACTCCAGGGCTTTTTGTTATTCGCTACGCCTAATCGGGTAGCATCTGAACGTGGATTTCCAGACCCTCGAAGCCCTTCGCAAAAGGCACCCGGCGTGGCGCTTGCTGGTGGCGGACAGCGCGCCTTTGGTGGCGAGCTTTCTTCACCGCAGCTTCGTCGAGCCCAATGTGCGGACCATCGCCAGGCAAGAGCTGGTCGCGAAGCTGGACGACTACCTCTTTCACTTACGTGAGCGGCTGGGCGAGGATGCGTTTCCGCGCGGCGCTGGCGAATATCTTGACGACTGGGCGGCGGACGAGCGCGGCTGGCTGCGCAAGTATTACCCGCAGGATAGCGACGAGCCGCACTTCGACCTGACGCCCGCGACGGAAAAGGCGCTGGCCTGGCTGGCCGGCTTGCGCCAGCGCCAATTCGTCGGCACCGAGTCGCGGCTGATCACGGTGTTCGAGCTGCTCCGCCAAATCGTGCAGGGCACGCAAGTCGATCCCAAGGCGCGCATCGCCGAGCTGGAAAAACGCCAGGCCGAGATTGCCGCCGAGCTCGCGCGCGTGCGCGAAGGCCGCGTCGACCTGATGGATGCGGCCCAGGTGCGCGACAGATTCGCGCAGATGGCGGACACGGCGTATGCCTTGCTGGCGGATTTTCGCGAGCTCGAGCAGAGCTTTCGCGACCTGGACCGTGTGGTGCGGGAAAAGATCGCGACCTGGGACGGAAGCAAGGGCGCCCTGCTCGACGAGATCTTTGGCGAACGCGACGCCATCAGCGATTCGGACCAAGGCCGCAGTTTTCGCGCCTTCTGGGACTTCCTGATGTCTCCGGCTCGGCAGGAGGAGTTGTCTTCGTTGCTCGAATCGGTCTTCGCGCTCGCGGCGGTACAGAAGCTTGCGCCGAATGCGCGCCTTCTGCGCGTGCACTACGACTGGCTGGAAGCCGGCGAGGTCGCGCAACGGACGGTGGCGCGTCTGTCGGAGCAACTGCGCCGCTACCTCGACGACAAGGTATGGCTTGAGAATCGGCAGATCATGCAGACCATTCGCGCCATCGAGCAAGGCGCGCTGGCGACGCGCGACCAGCCGCCTGCCGGCACTTATATCGAGCTCGACGAGCCCGGCCCGACGATCGACCTACCCATGGAGCGTCCGCTGTTTTCGCCGCCGTGGAAACCGACCATCGCCGACCAAATCTTGGTCGAAGGCGAGGGGGACATGCCCCTCGACGTGCTTTACGAACAGGTCTACGTCGACAAGACAGAATTGGCCGCGCACATCCGCCGCACCTTGCAGACCCGGCCGCAGATTTCGCTGGCCGAGATTGTCGAGTCGCGTCCGCTCGAACGCGGCTTGGCCGAGATCGTGGCCTACCTGAGCCTGGCCGCCGACGATAGCCATGCGCTCATCGACGACGAGCACAAGCAGATCCTCGCTTGGACCGACGCCACCGGCTGCCAGCGCCAAGCCACCGTGCCGCTGGTGGTGTACTCCCGATGAGTCGGGGCGAGCCGACTCGGTGCTTGCTTGCAGGTATTGCCAGCCCTAGATTCTGCTCCACCATGGTTGCGAGGCGACTTTGCCAGTAGCTGACGCCCAACCGAGCGAGGCGGCCGGGCGGAATGCGTTTTCGCTGGTGCTCGTGTCGCTGATGAAGGGTGTGGTTCACGCGGAGGATGCGCCCAAGAATTGGCAGGCGCTGCTCGATCTGCAGGCGCGCGTGCGCGATCACGTGGCGCCGCTCGGGTTGGAGTTGATCGTCGACGAGGCCGAGGGCTATGCGTACCTGCGCCAGCGGGTGGTTGGCGAGGGCGAGCCCGAGCTGCCGCGCCTGGTGCCGCGGCGGCCGCTCGGTTTTCAGGTCAGCTTGCTGCTGGTGCTATTGCGCAAGAAGCTCGCCGAATCGGACGCGCAGGGCGATGGCACGCGCATCATCTTGAGCCGCGAACAGATCGCCGACTTGGTGCGGGTCTTCCTTCCGGACAGCGGCAACGAAGCTCGCCTAATGGATCGCTTGGATACGCACCTCAACAAAGTGGTCGAGATGGGATTTTTGCGCCGGCTGCGCGGCAAAGACGGCGAGTTCGAGATCCAGCGCATCCTCAAGGCCTTCGTGGATGCGCAGTGGCTCTCGGAGTTCGATCGGCGGCTCGCCGCTTACGCCGAACATCTCAAGAACGAGTCCGCGGCCGAAAAGGACGCGGAACCATGAACGAAGCGGCGCAGAGCGCACTCGATTTCGTCGCTTCCGACGAGCGCGCGGGCTTTCGTCTGCACCGCCTGGAAATCTACAACTGGGGCACCTTCAACCAGCGCATTTGGGCGCTGGCGCCGGGCGGAGACAATACCCTCCTCACCGGCGACATCGGCTCGGGCAAGTCGACGCTGGTCGACGCCATCACCACCTTGCTCGTGCCACCGCAGAAGATCGCGTACAACAAGGCAGCCGGAGCCGAGACGCGCGAGCGTACGCTGCGCTCGTATGTGCTTGGCCACTACAAGACCGAACGAAGCGACGTCGGGCTTTCGGCGCGGCCGGTGTCGTTGCGCGACGGCAACAGCTATTCGGTACTGCTCGCGCGATTTCACAACCAAGGCTACGACCAGACAGTGACGCTGGCGCAGGTGTTCTGGCTCAAGGATGTGGACGGACAGCCGGCGCGGCTCTTCGTGCTGTCGGACGGGACGCTCTCGATTGCCGAGCACTTCTCCAATTTCGGTCAGGACATCGGCGATTTGCGCAAGCGTTTGCGCCGGCTGGCCAAGACCGAGATTTTCGATTCGTTCCCGCCCTACGCGGCGGCCTTTCGTCGTCGCTTCGGCATCGAGAACGACCAAGCGCTCGACCTGTTTCACCAGACCGTCTCGATGAAGTCGGTGGGCAACCTGACCGACTTCGTTCGCCAGCACATGCTGGAAGCCTTTCCCGTCGAAGAGCGCATCGAGGCGCTGGTGCATCACTTCGACGATCTCAACCGCGCCCATGAGGCGGTGTTGAGAGCGCAGGCGCAGATCGCGCGCCTTTCGCCCATCGTCGCGGACGGGCAGGAACACGGTCGGGTTTCGGCCGAGGCCGAGTCGCTGCGCAACTGTCGCAATGCCCTGCACGCCTACTTTGCCCAGCACAAGGCGGTCTTGCTGGACAAGCGCCTGGGCAACCTGCAAGTCGAGTTGGCGAAGCTTGAGGCACGCATCGCCGAAGGTGCCGAGGAGCGGCGCAGCCAGCAGGCCGCGCGCGACGAACTGAAACGCGCGATCGCCGAGAATGGCGGCGACCGCATCGAACGTATCAAGACGGACATCGCGCAGAAGCAAACCGACAAGGACGCGCGCTCGCGCCGTGCCGATCAGTACGCTCACCTGGCGGCCGCGGCGGGATTGCGACTGCCCGCCGACGGCGACGCTTTCCAGTCCAACCGCCGCACGCTCCTCGAAGATGTGGAGGCATCCAAGGCGCGCCAGGGGCGCGTGCAAAATGCGGTGACCGAGGTTTCGGTCGAGTTGCGCGGCCTCAAGGATCAGCACGGCGAGATTTCGCGTGAGCTGGCTTCGCTGCACGCACGCCGGTCGAACATTCCCTCGCGCATGCTGGCGATCCGCGCCGCGCTCTGCCGAGCGCTCGATCTGCAGGACGAGGATCTCCCCTTCGTCGGCGAACTTATCCAGGTGCGCCCCGAGGAGCGGGACTGGGAAGGCGCCATTGAGCGCCTGCTGCACAACTTCGGCTTGTCGTTGCTGGTGCCGGACCGGGACTATGCGCGCGTCGCCGAGTGGGTGGATCGCACGCACCTCGGCGAACGGCTGGTCTACTTTCGTGTGGTCAGCCAGCGCGCCACCACCGTGGCGAGCACCCCGGCGGCGGTGCTGCACAAGTTGGTCATCAAGCCAGACTCGGCGTTCTACGTCTGGCTGGAATCGGAAATCGCGCGGCGATTCGACCACGTCTGTTGCGACAGCCTGGAACAATTTCGCCGCGAAAAGCAGGCCATCACCAGAAACGGTCAAATCAAGACTGCCGGTGGTCGCCACGAGAAAGACGACCGTCATCGCTTGGACGACAGGTCTCGCTACGTGCTTGGTTGGTCGAACGACGCCAAGATCGCCGCCTTCGATGCCGAACGCGAAGCGCTGGAGGCGCGCATGCAGGAGGTCGTCGCCCGTCTGGCTGAACTGCAAACCGAGCAGGGCACGCTGGCCGAGCGGCTCGCGCACTTGCACCAACTTTCGGCCTTCGAGGATTTTCGCGAAATCGACTGGAGGCCGCTCTTGGCCGAGATCGAGCGCCTGGACAGCGAACGGCGCCAACTGGAGGCGGCCTCGGATGTCCTGCGCGCGCTCGAGGAACAGCTCGCCGCGCTGGAAGAACGCATGCGCGCGACCGAGGCGAAGCAGGATGGGGACATCCGCGAGCTCGCGACCACGCGTTTCAAGCACGAGCAAGCCACCTCGCTGCGCCAGGCGTGCTTGGCCTTGCTCGATGCCACCCAAGCCGAGGTGAAGACGCGCGATTTTGTACGCCTGGACGAAATGCGCGACGAGGCGCTCGGCACGCACGTGCTGACGGTGGAGTCGTGCGATGGCCGCGAGAAGGATCTGCGCGATTGGTTGCAGAAAGAGATCGATGCACGCGATCAACGCCTGCGACGTCTGGAAGAAAAGATCGTCAAGGCCATGGAGGCCTATCGCAAGGACTACCCGGTCGAGACGCAGGAGATCGATGCGCGCATCGACGCCGTGGGCGAATTCGGCGGCATGCTGGCCCGTCTGACCCAAGACGACCTGCCTCGCTTCGAAACGAAGTTCAAAGATCTGCTCAACGAAAATGCCATCCGGGAGGTGGCCAATTTTCAGTCGCAGTTGCACCGCGAGCGCCAAACCATTCGCGAGCGCATCGAGGCCATCAACCGATCCCTGCGCGATATCGACTACAACCCGAACCGCTACATCACCCTGGAAACCGTGGCCGCCCCTGACGCAGACATTCGGGATTTTCAGCAAGATCTTCGCGCTTGCACCGAAGGCGCGCTCACCGGATCCGAGGATTCCGTCTATTCCGAAACAAAGTTTTTGGAGGTGAAAAGCCTCATCGAGCGCTTTCGCGGTCGCGAAGGATCGACCGACGCCGACCGGCGCTGGACCCGCAGGGTCACCGACGTGCGCAACTGGTTCACCTTCTCGGCCTCGGAAAGGTGGCGCGAGGACGATCGCGAACACGAGCACTACACCGACTCGGGCGGCAAGTCGGGCGGCCAGAAGGAAAAGCTGGCGTACACCGTACTGGCGGCGAGCCTGGCTTACCAGTTTGGACTGGAACGCGGCGTGAAACGTTCGCGCTCGTTCCGTTTCGTGGCCATCGACGAAGCCTTCGGGCGCGGCTCCGACGAATCGGCCCGCTACGCGCTCGAGCTTTTCGCCCGCATGAACCTGCAGCTCCTCATCGTCACGCCTCTGCAGAAGATCCACATCATCGAACCCCACGTGGCGGGCGTCGGCTTCGTGCACACGGACGACGGACGCTCGTCCATGCTGCGCAATCTGACCATCGAGGAGTACCGGAAAGAGCGCGCGGCCCGCGCCCTGTAGATCCGCCCATGGCTTGGACCACCCCCGACGACGTTCGCGCGCAGGTTCAGCGCCTGTGGGATCGGGGCCGCATTCTGGCGACGCGGCTTGGCGGCGAACCGCTGTTCCCCCATGTTTTGCGTTTGGCGCGTCCGCAAGTGCGCGAGCTGTCTGACCGCTTTGCCGACGCGCGGGCGTGGATCCGCACCCTGGAGGAAGGCAGCAAGAGCGCCGTGGGCGCGGGCTACGAAGTCGTGTACACCGAGGTCAATCACCGCCAACTTGGTATGAACCGCGTGCCGCAGTCGCTGGTGGTGCCGAGCGAGCAGGATGCGCTCGCGCTGATCGGAAAACGCCGCCAGGCGGAAGCCTTCGATCGACTTGTCCGGGCAACCGAAGATACGCACCCCGAGCTTCTGCCATGGATCGCGAAGCGGCCGCTCGATCTGCTCGAACACGCCGATGCTTGGGAACGCATCCTGGCCGTGGTCACCTGGTTCCGCACCCATCCGCGCCCAGGTATCTACGCCCGGCAGATCGACGTGGCCGGCGTGCACACGAAGTTCATCGAAAATTACCGTCGGCTGCTGGCTGAGCTGCTCGACCTCGTCCTACCCGCACAGGCCATCGATCCGTCGTCCGAAGGTGCCCAGGCCTTCGAGCGTCGCTATGGCCTCCTCGGGAAGCCGACCCTGCTGCGCTTTCGCGTGCTCGACGAGCGGCTGCGCATCCACGGGCTCGACGACATCACGGTTCCGGTCGCGCAGTTCGCCCAGCTCGACCTGTCCATTCGCCGGGTGTTCATCACCGAAAACGAAATCAACGGGCTCGCCTTCCCATCAGCCGAGGCCGGCATCATCCTTTTTGGCCTCGGCTACGGCGTCGACCGGTTGGGACTCGTGCCCTGGTTGCGGGACAAAGACGTCTTCTACTGGGGTGACCTCGACACGCACGGGTTTGCCATCCTAGACAGCCTGCGCTTGATTCTCCCGAGCGCGCGTTCCTTCTTGATGGACCGCGAGACGCTGCTCCGCCACCGGGCGCTTTGGGTGGAAGAGCCAGACCGCTACGACAAGCCTCTGCTGCATCTCACCCCGGACGAAAACGGCGTCTTCGAAGATATTCGACTCGACCGACTCGGCGTGCGCGTGCGCCTGGAGCAAGAGCGCATCGCCTTCGGGCACGTCGCGCGTACCCTGGCGAGCTTGCTCTCCGAAGGCGATTGCGAGAGCTTTTCGCCTTAGTAGA
>Ga0265314_10002783_pt1 | contig 17465 bp, 7 predicted proteins | sample 4126metaG_FD_203106 | JGI IMG/M metagenome (GOLD analysis project Ga0265314, IMG submission 203106) | Rhizosphere microbial communities from Carex aquatilis grown in University of Washington, Seatle, WA, United States - 4-1-26 metaG | ecosystem: Host-associated > Plants > Roots > Rhizosphere >... | reverse complement strand
GTGTCCCTGCGCTTCCGCATCGGCGAACTGTGGCGGGAGAAGCTGAACGATCCGACCCGCGCCGTCGAGGCCTACAAGCGGGTTCTGGAAATGGATCCCACGCACGAGCCCACCATGCGGGCCATCGAGGGGATGATGGCGCGCGGGGAAGAGCCCATCGCCGCCGCCGAGGTGCTGCAGCCGATCTACGAGTCGGCCGGAGACTGGGACAAGGTCGCGGTCACCTACGAGGTGATGATCGGACACACTCAGGAAGCCATCCGTCGCGTGGAGTTGCTGGGGATCGTGGCCGGCATCTACGAGCGGCGCCTGGCCAACTTCGATGCTTCGTTCGATGCCTATTGCCGGGCCATGCGCGTGGATCCAGCCAACCCCGAGGTCATCGCCCACCTCGATCGTATGGCCGAGGCCAGCGGACGCTGGTCCGAGCTGGCCGCCGCCATCGAGGCCGAGATCGAACGCGTGATGGATAGCCAACTGCAGGTCGAGATGCTCATGCGTCTGGCTCGCGTGTATGAAGAGGAAACGCGCGAGGTCGAGAAGGCCATCGCCACCTTCAAGCGAGTGGCCGACGCGGAGCCCGATCGCAAGGACGGCCTCGTCGCGCTCGATCGCCTCTACACCATGACCGAGCGCTGGCAGGATCTGACGGACATCGTTCGTCGCGAGATCCGCTTGTCGGACACCGAGGAACAGATCGTCTCGCTCACTTACCGGCTAGCCCAGATCCTCGAAGTGGCGCTGGGCGATCTGCCCAAGGCGGTCGAGGCCTACCAAGAGATCCTCGCCATCGCGCCTTCCCACGAGGAAACCCGCACGACTCTCGAACGCCTCATGACCAGCGGGACCATGCAGCGGGAGATCGCGCAGGTTCTCGAACCACTCTACCGCGTGGGCGAGGAGTGGGAAAAGCTCGTTCGCGTCTACCAGGTCGAGCTCGTTTCCGAGTCGGATCCCGAAGAGCGCCAGCGCATTCTGCGCCGCCTGGCCGATATCACCGAGAGCAAACTCGTGGACCAGATTGCGGCCCTCGATTGGTGGGCGCGCGCCGTCGTGGAAGCACCTTCGTCCGAGCAAGCCCTGGACGAGGCTTTGCGCCTGGCCCGCGCGACCCATCAGTGGGAAGCGTACGTCTCGACCATGGCCGAGGCCGCGGGCAAGACGGGCGACCGCGCCACCCGCAAAGACGTGCTCATGCGCCTGGCTACCGTGTTCGAAAACGAGCTTGGGGATCTGTCGCGGGCCGAGGAAGTCTTGGGCCAGATCCTGAGTTTCGATGCCGACGACGCCGAGGCCCTGGCCTTCCTGGATCGTGTCTACGACAAGCAAGGCGACTTCGAGAAGCTGGCCAGCGTGCTGCGCCGGCGAATCGCCATCACCGACGATTCGAGCCATCTCGTCGAATTGCACCTTCGCCTCGGCAAGGTGCTCGCCGATGTCATCGACGATCCCGATTCGGCCATTGCCAGCTACCTCGCCGTTCTCGAACACGAATCGCGCTCGCCTGAGGCGCTGGAAGCCCTCGAACGTCTGTACTTTCGCGGCGAGCGCTGGGAAGAGCTGTACGGTGTGTACGAGAAGATGCTCGACATCGCGCCGGGCGACCAGGCGCTGTCCGATTGCTACGCCCGCATGGCCAAGATCACGTCGGACGTGCTGGGGCAACGCGAACACGCCGTCGAGCTGTGGCGGCGGGTGCTCGATTTGCGCGGAGCCGATCCGCTGGCCCTGTCCGCCCTGGCCGATCTGCACGAACAGGCCGAGGAGTGGCGCGAACTGACCGAGGTTCTCGACAGCCAGATTCGCGCGACCGAGGATCCGGTGGCCCGCATCCCCGTCTACAAGCGTCTCGGCCGGGTCTGGGGCGAAAAGCTGGGGCGCGAGCGCAACGCCCTTGAATGCTGGCAAAAGGTCGTCGAGATCGATGCCGGCGACGTCGAGGCTTTGCGTGCCATCGCCGACAACTACCGCAGCGCCGGCGCCTGGGAAGAGCTCGCCGACATCCTGCGACGGACGATCTCGGTTGGCTCGCATGCCCTCTCCGGCGACGAAGTCAAAGAGCTCTACGCGCAGCTGGGCGAGCTCGAAGGCACCACCCTCATGCGCATCGACGCCGCCGTCGAGGCCTGGCGCCAGGTGCTGCAGATCGATCCCACGGATTTCCGCGCACTCGCCGCCCTCGAAACCTTGTTCACGCAAGAGGCGCGCTGGGAAGAGTGTGTGGAGGTACTCGAACGTCGCGTGGCCGCGCTGTCGTCGCCCGACGAAAAAGTCGACGTGCTCATGCAGGCAGCCTCGATCTGGGGTGACAAGATCGGCGATGGTGGCTCGGCCGCCGAGGCGTACGAGCGCGTGCTCGAAATCGATCCCTCGAATTTCGTCGCATCGACCAGTCTCGAAGATCTCTATCGCCAGCGCAAGGTCTGGACAAGATTGGTTGAGCTCTTGCTCGCCCGCATCGAGTATGTCGACGGCCCGGCGGAGCGCATCAAGCTCTTCATCGACATCGCGGCCGTCTACGAGGAGCAGCTGTCGGACACGGACTCGGCCTTCGTGACCCTGCAGGCCGCGTTCCGCGAGGACTACTCGAACGATCAGGTTGCCAAAGAACTCGAACGCTTGGCCACAACGACCAGCAAGTGGAACGAGCTTCTGACCGAATACACCCAGGTCGCCCAGGGCATGACCGATACCAAGCAAGCGGCCGACTTGTGGGTCAAGATCGCCCGCTGGTACGACTCGGCGCTAGACCATACGGAATACGCGATTGCATCGGCCAAGAAGGCGTTGTCCCTGGATCCCAACCACCTCGAGGCCATGTCCGCGCTGGCGGATTTCTACCGCAAGCTCGGCCAGTGGAAGGAATTGGTCGCGATTCTGTCCAAGCATGTCGAGCTTGAGCAGGACACCGAGCGCAAGGTCGAGGTCCTGCTGTCGCTCGCAGAAACCTTCGAGGTCCAGCTGTCCGACGCTGGTCAGGCCACGGCCGCGTACGAGCAGGCTCTGCGTTGCGACGAACGGTGCTTGCGCGCCATCGACGCCCTCGAACGCCTGCACCGCCGCTCGCAGTCGTGGGACCGTCTGGCCGAAATCCTGGGCAAGAAATCGCAGATCGTCAGCGACGTCGAACTGGCGGTCAAGCTGCGCCTGCAGGTTGGCGAGCTGTGGGAGTCGCGGCTTGGAGACAACGAGCGTGCGGTCGATGCCTATCGCGAGGTGCTGACGGTCGATCCGCAGAACCTGCAAGCGCTCAAGGCTCTGGAGCAGCTCTACCTCAAGGCCGGCCGCACCGACGCCTACCTGGAGGTTCTTGAACACCAGCTCGAAGTCACCCCGGCCGACACCGAACGCGTAGGCCTTTACCTGCGCATGGCGCAGGTATGGGAGCAGCAGCCAGGCAAGGCTGAACGGGCCATCGAGTGCCTGCAAAGCGTGCTCGAAATCGACAAGCAGCAGCTCAGCGTCTATCGCGATATCGAGCGCTTGGTCCGCGCCGATCGCAACTGGGATGCCCTGGTCGATATCTACCGGCGGCATATCCAGGTCGAAACCGAGGCCGCCGAGCAGACCGCGGTCCACTTGGCCCTAGGACACCTCTTCGAGGAAGAGCTGCGCGATCCGGATCGCGCGGCGGAATCCTACAACGACATTCTCGGCTTCGACCCCGATCACACCGAGGCGCTCAAGGGTCTGGCGCGCATCTACGAGCAGACCGAGCAGTGGGATCGCGCGGTCGAGATCATGGAGCGGCTGGTGAACGTGGTCGACGCCAAGGAGAAGGTCGACCTCAGCTTCCGGCTGGGCAAGATCTTCGACGAGCACATGCAAATGCCGGAGTCGGCCGAGGAGCGCCTATCCGACGCGCTCAGCGTCGATCCGACCCACGTGCCGAGCATGTTCTCGCTCATCAACCTGTACAAGCGCCGAGGCGATTCCCTCAAGGCCGCGCAGATGATGGTGCGCGCCGAGACCTGCACCCAGAATACGCTGGAGAAGACGCGCTTGCTCTTCGAGGCAGGAAAGCTCTACCAGACCGAGCTTGGCGACGAGCAGAAGGCGAAGGATCTCTTTGCGCGAACGCTCGAATTCGATCCCGAGCACGTGGAGGCCGCCGCGCCGCTGGCCGAGATCTACTACCACGGCGGGGAATGGGCGCCGCTCATTCCGGTGCTCGAAATGCTGGCGCGCAAGACCGACCGTCGCGCCAACAAGGAGTTGCACGTTCTCTATTACCGGCTGGCCAAGGCGGCCGACGAACTTGGCGAGCAAGACAAAGCGCTCAAGTGGTACCGCCAAGCCTACGAGCTGGATCCGACGCACCTGCCGACGCTGGTCGACCGTGCCGACTTGCTCTACCGACGCCAGCAGTGGGACGACGCCTTCAAGCTGTACCAGACCGTGATGGTCCAGCACCGCGAATCGCAGACCGACGCCCAGATCGTCGAGATCTTCCACCGTATCGGCACCATCAAGATGAAGGTGGGCGAGCGCGCGAAGTCCATCAACATGTTCGAGAAGGCGCTCGAAATCGATCCCGGACATCGGCCCACGCTGGAGGCCTTGGCCGCCGTGTACACCGATGCCAAGGACTGGGAGGCCGTGATCAAGCAGAAGCGCGCGCTGCTCTCGCACAGCGACAGCGCGGAAGAGAAGCTGCGCTTCCACGAAGAAATCATCGCCATCTACAAGGACAGTCTGGCCAATCCGCAGAAGGCCATCGCCGCCTACCTCGAAGCGCTTGAGGTCAAGCCCGACGCGCGCAACCTGCTCGTCGACGTGCTGGAACTTCTCCACGAAACCAAGCAGTGGAAGAAGGCGGTGGAGATCCTCATGCGTCTCGCCAACCTGGAAACCGGGAAGGCCAAGTCCAAGTATCTCGAATTCGCCGGCATCATCACCAACGCGGAGTTGCACTCGCCCGACGAAGCAGTCGAGTTGTTCAACCAGTCTCTCGACGAATACCCCGACAGCTTGAAGCCGTTCGAACGCATCGACAAGATCCTCACGGCCAAGAAGGACTGGACGAACCAGCAGCGCAACTACCGCAAGATGATCAAGCGGCTGGGGCAGGACGTGTCCACGCCTGAAAAGAAGGCCACCCAGCTGGCCTTGTGGCAGGGCTTGGGCGAGATCTATCGCTCGCGCCTGAAGATGTACCGCGAGGCGGCCGAGGCCTTCGAGGTGTGCGTGCACCTTGAACCCGACAACGTGCCGCGCCATCAAATCCTGGCCGAGCTGTTCCAGGTGCAAGGGCCGGAGTGCTACGACAAGGCGATTCGCGAATACCGCCTGCTCATCGCTCGCGCCAAGGATCCCAAGGACATGGTTTCGTCTTTGAAGATCCTGCGTCGTCTATACGCCGAACTGGGCAAGTACGACCACGTGTGGTGCGTCGCTTCGACCCTGGCCTACCTCAAACAGGCCGACGCCGAGGAGATGCGCTTCTTCGAGCAGTACCGCGGTAAGGGCTTGGCGCGGGTCAAGTCCCGCCTGACCGAGGAGAACTGGCAGAAGCACATCTTCCACCCCAACGAGGATCGCTACGTTTCGGCGGTGCTCGCCAACATCAGCCAGACCGTCATCGCCATCCGGGCGCAAGAGCACAAGGACTACGGAATCAAGCGCAAGGATCGCCGCGATCTCGGCAGCGATCAGTTGATGCTCAGCCGTGTGTTCGTCTACGCCAGCCAGATCCTCGCGGTGAGTATCCCCGAACTCTACCTGCGCCAGGACTGGGCCGGCGACATGGAGTTCGTCAGCGCGCGCGAGAAACAGCAGCTGTGCCCGGCGATCATCGTCGGGTCGGCGCTCTTGCAAGGCAAGCAGGAGAAGGATCTCGCCTACGCCCTCGGCAAGCGGCTGACGCTTCTGCGCGCCGACCACGTCATGCGCTGGCCGCGCATCGTTCCGCAGGTGTCCGAACTGAAGGCGTTCTTCTTGGCCGCCCTCAAACTTGTGAACAACAAGGTGCCCATCAACAAGGATATGGAGCAACCGGTGGCCGAGCGCGTAGAGCTCTTGCGGCGATTCCTGCCGCCGCAAAACATGGAGCAACTGGCCGAGGTCGTTCGCTTGTTCCTGGAAAGCAAGGCGGAGGTGGATCTGCACAAGTGGTCGCTCGCGGTCGACTACACCTCGACACGCGCCGGCTTCCTGCTGTGCAACGACCTCGAGGTCGCCGCGCAGCAGGTGTTGTCCGAGCCCATTGGCGTGGGAAGCGTGGATCCCAGAGAGAAGGTTCGGGATCTGATTCAGTGGAGCGTCTCCGAGGAATACTTCGAGTTGCGCAGCCATCTGGGTCTGGCCATCGGATAGTTCGCATGCCGGCCGCGCTAGCGATCATCTTGGCGGGCGTTGCCGGCGCCTGCGTCGGGCTGTGGTTTGTCATCAAGGCCCGGGCTCGCGCCGACCAGGCTCGCCACGCGCGGGCGCAGGAGGTCGAGCGCATTCGCGCGGCCGCCGAACGCGAAGGCCAGACCGTGCGCATGCAGGCGGAGGTCACCGCACGCGAAGAGGCCCTGGCCATGCGTGCCGAAGCCGACGTGGCGTTTCGTGCCCGTCAGGTCGAACTGGCCGAGCAGGAAGCGGCCCTGGCTGGACGGTCGGTGCTGGCCAGCGAAGAAGTGCGCACCCTGGAAGAAGCCCGCAAGGAACTTTCAAACCGGGAGACACCGCTCGCCGAGATCGAGCGTGAGACGAAGGCGGTCGAAGCCGAATTGGCCTTGCTGCGGCGGCAACAGTGCAGCGAACTGGAGCGCGCGGCCAAGATGACCGCACAGCAAGTCGTACGCTCGCTCGTCGACGGCGAGATCGATGAGGCGCGTGGCTCGGCCGAGCAGCTGGTGCGCAACGCCAGCGAAGGCGCCACGGCTTCGGAGGTCGCTCGCGCCGCCAAACGCCTGATGGGAATTTCGGCCGGCCGGATGGCCGACCACTTCTATTCGGAAAGGGCTCAATCCATCATCGCGCTTCCCGAGAGCCGAGCCGACCGGCCCATCATCACGGCCGACGACCTCAAGCTCGTGGAGGGCGCCGCGGGCGTCACGTTGGCCTTCACCGAGGAAGGCGATGCCATCCGCATCGAAGGTCTCGATGGCGTTGGCCGCGAAGTGGCCCGTCGCTGTGTGGGTCGCATGCTGCGGCGGCCTGGGTTGCGCGGGGATGCCTTCGCCAAGGCCGCCCGGGAGATCCGCGTGGAGGTGGAGCGTGAGATCGTGGATTTCGGGCAACGCGGGTTTGCCCTGCTGAAACTCGATCGTGCACACGCCGAAATCGTCAGGCTGGTGGGACGGCTCAACTTCAGAACCAGCTACTCGCAGAACCAGTGGGAGCACAGCGTGGAGGCCGGTTTTCTGTGCGGGATGCTAGCCGCCGAGCTGGGGCTCGACGTCAAGACAGCCCGGCGGGCGGCGCTGCTGCACGACATCGGCAAGGCCCTCACGCACGAGCTCGATGGATCGCACGCGGTGATTGGCGCCGACTACGCCCGCCGTTTCGGCGAAAGCGAAATCGTTGCCAACGCCATCGGTGCCCACCATACCGACGAGCCTTTTGCCAGCGCCTACGCGCACCTGGTTGCTGCCGCCGACGCCATGTCGGGCGGGCGTCCCGGATCGCGCCGTCAGACCGAAGACAACCACATGGCCAAGTTGGCCGAAATCGAGCGCATCGCCCGAAGTTTTCGCGGCATCGCCGAGGCCTTTGCCGTCCAGGGCGGGCGCGAAGTTCGCGTTTACGTCGAGGAGGAGCGCGTAAGCGACGTCGGCGCCGTCAAACTCGCGACCGACATCGCGCAGGTCATCTCGAAGGAGATGACGTTCCCTGGGCAGATCAAAGTGACCGTCATCCGCGAATTCAAGGCGGTGGAGCTAGCGAGTTAAGTCGGAGAGAGCACTGGGGTCAGAGAGAGAGCAGAGAGAGCCAAGCCATGCACCTGAACGTCCCCCCCATCATTCCCTATGCCGTTGGCTTCATGCTCGTGGTCTTCGGCATCCTTCGTGTGAAGTACCTCGGGGCACCGCGTACGCCGGCCATGACCGAGGAAGATGCCGAGACCTCAACGAACCAGCCACCCGTTCGCGGCAAGGAGCAGCGCCGTCACCTGCGCATGGGAGTAGTCTGGGTTTTGCTCGGGCTATTTCTCGTAGTCTCGACCTACGTTCAGGCGCACAGGAGCTAGCGCTTCGGCCACAGCCAGGCCGCGCCGCGTACGCCGCTGGAGTCGCCGTGCCTGGCCTTCACGATGGGTGTGGTCACCTTGTCCGAAAAAACGTACTTCGGCAGCACGAGGGGGATCTCGCGATAGAGGCGGGCGATGTTGGACACGCCGCCGCCGAGTACGACGAAATCGGGGTCCAGCACGTTGATGATGACGGCCAGGGCACGCGCCATGCGGTCTTCGTAGCGAATCATCGTCGCGAGGGCATAGGGGTCGCCGCTCTCCGCGCGGGCGGCGATTTCGGGAGCTTTGAGATCCTGGCCTGTGATCAGACGATGGTCGCGCGCCAGGCTTGGGCCGGCCAGGAAGGACTCGTTGCACCCCGGACGCCCGCAGAAGCAGGGTGGTCCCGGCCGCTCGTCGTCGCGTTGCCACGCCAGCGGGTTGTGGCCCCATTCCCCGGCGATGGCGTGCGCACCAGTGAGCAGGCGGCCGTCGACGACGATGCCTCCGCCCACTCCCGTGCCGATGATGACCCCGAAGACCACCTGGCCACCCGCACCCGCGCCGTCGGTGGCCTCGGATAGCACGAAGCAGTTGGCATCGTTGGCCACGCGCACTTCGCGATCCAGCGCAAGGCTCAGATCCTTGTCCAGCGGATGCCCAATCAACTCGACCGTGTTGGCGTTCTTGACCAAACCCGTGGCCGGCGAGATGGCGCCCGGGATGCCCACCCCAACCGTGCCCTTCTCGCCGAAGGCCTTTTCGACATCGGCAACCAGCGAAGCGATGGCCTGAACGATAGCCGCGTAGTTTCCTTTGGGCGTCGGGACACGCAGCCGCTGTCGCTCAACTCCTCTTTCGTCGATGGCAATTCCTTCGATCTTGGTGCCACCGAGGTCAATTCCAATTCGCATGATCGTTGCTACAGTACACTTGAGTTCGGCACTTTGGGCACTCCGTAAAGCACCGCTTGATGATTTCACAAGCCTAGCGGGTCAAGTTACACTGGAATCCTGCCGAGGAGAGGAACCGATGCCCATGCATGCGCTACACGCTAGGTCGACCGCGCAGAGCGCCGCGGTGGTCGTTCTGTGCTGCTGGGCTGCTTGCACAGACTCGCACGGTCCGCCAAGCTTGCCCAAGCTGCCGACTGCGCCAGGGTTGGAGCGTCAGAAGGCCATCAAGCCGCTCGACTACCGAAGCGAGTCCGGCTCGCCCATCGCGCCCGCGGTCGTCCCCGACGATCCGATGCCAACGCAAGTTCAGCCGGTGACAGGCAGTCCAGTCGGACAGCGGTCGACGCTGAACGGAGACGCAAACGGCATCACGCGCGACACCCTGAATCGCTCGATTCAGGGGGCCATGGGCTCCCTGGCGACTTGCTTTGCATCCCTAACGCAAGACCCGATGGTGGCAGTCTCATTCGAGGCAGATCCCAGTGGCAGGCCTAGCCTGGTGCGCGTCGGTGGCGCGCCTCCCGACGCCGAACACTGCATTCGCAACGTCGTCCAGAACATCCGTTTCCCGAGCTTCGAGGGCAAGGGCGTACAAGTCGATCTGCCGCTTTCCTTCCACCGCATCGCGCGCCCGGCAAGCCCCGCAAGCCAGCAAGCTCCCCCCGGCGCGCCACTGTTCATTGAACCCTAGAAAAGCCTGGAACCCTAGAAACGCATGCCGCGCTTGGCGCGGAACATGAACCATCGGTAGGTGAGGTAGACCGCGCCACCGACGGTAAGCAGGCCGAGAATCGGGAAATGGTACACGAACAAGACACCTGAGCCGGCCCACGCCGAGAGCGCGAACAGGCCCTTCTTCTTCGCTTCCGCTCTATCGCGCGACATCAGGGTTTCGGTCATGGTGGAATCCTAGCAGTGAACATGTCGCTAGGACGGCTTTGGCGCAAGATGCAAACGACCTTGCGCAGGCCCATTGCACGGGCCGCCAGACCCGTGGTATTTGCGGTGCAAAGGAGAACGCCATGCGATTGCTGCTTTCAATCATTTCAGTGTTCGGCCTGGTGACCTTTTTCGCTCCTGCGGCCGAGGCCAAGAAGGGTGCCTCGCAAGTCGAGGCCGAGCCGGCTGAGCCCGCCTCCGAAAACAATGCTTGTGGATGCTATCGGGACAAGGACGAAAAGTGTCATTGCATCAAGGTGAGCAAGGCAAAGCTCAAGTGCCAGTGCGAGAACGATTGCGAGCCCCCGGAGTGCACGGCCAAGCGCCAGCACGATGAAGAGAAAGCGGCGGAGTTGGCCCTCAAGAAGGCCAAGGAGCGCGACAAGCAGGCGCAGGTAGAGGCGAAGAAGGCCCAAGCTCAGCGCGATAAAGAGAGGAAGGCCGAGGAGGCCAAGAAAGAGAAAGAGAAAGAAAAGGAAAACTCCGACCCGCGCTGGAAACTGAATTAGGCACGCTGGGTGCGTCAGCCTTTGACTAGTTATTCCGAATAGCCGCGTCGTAAATCAGGGGTCGACGGATTGCGCCGTCGATCCCTGTTTTGATTTTGGGCCAGCTTGTGCCAGCATCGTCCGCCCCGTAGGTGGGCGATGCCATCTTTTCCCGACGAACTCGGCATCTGTGCAGGAGACAAGACACGAAATGAAGAACGCAGGACTCGACAAAGAATCACTCCAGATGCTGCTCGACACCCTCGGGTCGTTCGGCAAGCAGAAGCTGTCCGCCAAGGTTCGCCTCGACCTCGATGAGAAAGACGAGTTTCCGCTCGGGCTCATCCAGGAACTGCTAGGACCGGAGATCGGCTTGCACCTCCTGTTCATCCCCGAGGAGCTGGGCGGGCTCGGCGGCTCGGCCTACGATGTGTACCGCGTGTCCGAGGACATGGCCCGCCTCGACCTCGGCGTGGCCACGGCTTTTCTCGCCATCTTTCTCGGCACCGACCCCATCGTGGTCGGATCGACCGAGGAGCAACGCAAGCACTGGCTTCGCCGCATCGGCGACGAGGGCCTGATCGTCGCCTACGCAGTGACCGAGCCGCTCGCAGGCAGCGAGCTGTCGGCCATTCGCACCAAAGCCGACCGTGTGATCGAGAACGGCGAGCTCAAGGGCTACAAAATCAACGGCACCAAGCAGTTCATCTCCAACGGTGGCTTCGCGCAGCTCTACTCAGTGCTGGCGGCCACGCCCGACGGACCGACCTTCTTTCTGGTCGAGAAGGGCGCGCCTGGCCTCATCCCTGGCAAACACGAGAACAAGCACGGCATTCGCTCGTCGAACACCTCGCCGGTCATCTTCGAGGACGTGTTCGTGCCCAAGGAGAACCTGCTTGGTGGCGTCGAAGGCAAGGGTCTCATCCACGCCCAGTCCGTGTTCGGCTTCACGCGCCTCATGGTCGCCGCCTTCGGCTTGGGCGGTGGCGTGGCCGCCATGCTCAAGGCGATTCGCTACTCGCGCGAGCGCGTGCAGGCCGGCACCACCTTGTCCGAGAAACAGGGCTACATGGACAAGCTCATCGTTCCTCACGTGGTCAAGCTGGAGGCCGCGCGCGCCTATATCGAGGAGGTAGCGCGCCGCCTGGATGCCGGCGAGCCCGAGCTGCAAACCGAAGGCGCCATTGCCAAGCTCTTCGCCACCGAGGAAGGCAACGCATCCGCGGACGCCGCGGTTCAGGCGCTGGGTGGCTACGGTTACACCAAAGAGTACGAGGTCGAGAAGGTTCGCAGAGACGTGCGCATCACGACGATCTACGAAGGCACGAGCGAAATCATGCAGTGGACGGTATCGCGCGATAGGTGGCGCATTCACCTGCAAGAGCGTGGTGGTTTCTATCGCCGCATGGCCGAGTCGTTGGAAAATCTGCACCGCGAGGATACCCAAGTCGGCGCCGACGTGGCGGCCCTGGCGGTTCGGGCTGTCCTCGAAACCACCGAGCGTTGTCGCGTGGGGCGTCTCACGCGCCACCAGCACGTGCTCTTCCAACTGGGCGAGCTGATGACCCGCGCCGAAATCGCCGCGAATTTCGCCCACTACGCTGCCGGACGCGGCGCCGCGAAGTACGAGCCGTTCTTCGCGCCCAAAGCAGTCAAGGACATGTCGAGGATCTGCGCACGCGAAGCCGCGCTCGACGTGGTGGCTGGCGCGATCCGCCTGGTGCGCGGCATGGATGCCGTGGACGACGCGGGCATGGCGGACTTCGAGCGTGCGCTGCAAACGCAAGCCATCCACGCGGCGACCAAAGGGCTGATGGCCGACCTGGACATCGTCGCCAAGGCCATCGTGGAGCAAGATGCGGCGCGACCGCAGTGATCGTCATACCCGAAAGCAAGCGAAGTCGGGGCAGCGCCATCGGATCGGGCAACTCGCCGGGATCCGCAACTGTCCCAATCTGGAGGAACAAAGTAGATGAGTAGTTCGACACGAGATCCGGCTGAGCGGGCCGTCGCGGTTGTGGGCGTGGGCGCGATCTTGCCCGACGCACCCGATGCGCAACGGTTCTGGCAAAACGTGCTTGCCGGCCGGGACTCGATCACCGAAGTGACCCCCGATCGCTGGAACGCCGCGGACTACTGGGATCCCGATCCTAAGGCGCCGGGCAAGACCTATTCGAAGATCGGCGGCTGGGTGCGTGGCATCACCTTCGAGTCGACCAAGCTCAAGATTCCGCCGCGCGTGGCTGCGTCCATGGACGACGGGCAGAAGTGGGCGCTCTTGTGCGCGGGCGAGACCCTGCGCGACGCCGGCCACCCGGACCGCCCGCTCGACAGCGAATCGACCGCGGTGATCCTGGGCAACGCCATGGGCGGCGAGCGGCACTACGAAACCGTGCTGCGGCTGTCTTTCCCCGAGTACTCGAGAGCGCTCTACGAAACCGCCGCCTTCAAGAGTCTGCCGGCAGCGGCACGTGAAGCGATCCTGGCTGAATTTGCCGCTGAAATTGCCCGGCGCTTGCCCGACACCACCGAAGACACTATGCCCGGCGAGCTGACCAACATTGTCGCTGGCCGGGTGGCCGCGGTCTACAACTTGCGCGGTCCCAATTTCACCACCGACGCCGCATGCGCGTCGGCCCTGGCGGGTGTGCAAGCTGCCATCGACAGCCTTGTCGATCACCACTACAACGTGGCCCTGACCGGCGGCATGGACCGCAACATGGGTGCCACGACGTTCGTCAAGTTCAGCAAGATCGGCGCGCTCTCGCCGGACGGATCGCGTCCCTATTCGGCCGGGGCCAACGGCTTCGTCATGGGCGAGGGCGGCGCGTTCTTCATCTGCAAACGCCTGGAGGACGCCGAGAAGGCGGGCGACAAGATCTACGCCGTGATTCGTGGCGTGGGTGGGGCCAGCGACGGCAAGGGCAAGGGCATCACCGCCCCCAATCCCATCGGCCAGCGTTTGGCTATTCAGCGCGCGTGGAGGCGCGCCGGGCTCGATCCGGCCACCATGACCTTGCTCGAAGGACATGGTACCTCGACCCGGGTGGGCGACGTGTCCGAGATGGAGAGCGCCGCGAGCGTGCTTGCCGATGGAACGCCCATCAAACACAAGATCGCACTCGGCTCGGTCAAGTCGCAGATCGGCCACCTCAAGAGCGCGGCCGGCGCCGCGGGCTTGCTCAAGGCCGTGCTGGCTTGCCACCACAAGATCCTTCCGCCGTCGATCAACTGCGACGTGCTGAGCCCGGCCATTCCGTTCGACAAGATTCCTTTCGAAGTGAACACCAAGGCCAGGCCGTGGGAGCGTCCATCGTTTGCGCCAAGGCGCTGCGGCGTTTCGGCCTTTGGTTTTGGCGGCACCAACTTTCACGTCGTGGTCGAGGAATACGTGCCCGGCATGCTGGTCAAGCGCCAGCCGCTGGTCCAGGTGCCGGCCGCTGTTACGCCAGCTGGCGGCGATCAAGTCGCGGTTTCGCCAGCCAAGGACGACCGGCCGGCCATGTTCGGGAACATGCTTGCGCTGGGCGGCGCCGACTTGGGATCGCTGCGCGCGCAAGCGATCCAAGCCATGGCCGACGCCAAGGCCGGGAAGACTCCTGACAAGACACCGCCGGGCGCACAGTTTCTCAGCGCGCCGGCCCGCCTGGTCATCGCTTTCGATGAAGCAGGCGACCTGGTCAAGAAGTGCGAATTCGCCGTCGAGGCTCTAGAGAAGAACGACGCACGCAAGTGGCGCGTGCTGCAGACCAAGGGCATTCATTTCGGCCGCGGACCGGCAGGCAAGGTTGCCTTTCTTTTTCCTGGCCAGGGATCCCAATACGTCAACATGCTGGCCGACGTTCCCGATCCCATCGTGCGCGAAACCTTCGCCGAGGCCGACCGCACCATGGGGCCCATCCTCGGCCGGCCGCTCACCAGCTACGTCTATAAGAACGCCAACGATGCGGCGGCCATGGAAGACGCCGAGGAGGCGCTCAAGGACACCACCATCTGCCAGCCCGCCATGGTGGCCACCGATATCGCCATCATGCGCATGCTGGGCAAGCACGGCGTGTTTCCCGACATGGTGATGGGCCACAGCCTTGGCGAGTGGGCGGCGGCGGTCGGTGCGCGCATGCTCAATTTCTCCGAGGCGCTGGTCGCGGTGAGCGCACGGGCGCGCGCCATGGCCTCGGTGTCCATCGGCGACAAGGGCAAGATGGCTTCGGTGCTCGGGCCGACCGACGAGATCGTGCGGCGCCTGCCCGAGATCGGCGGCTACCTCACGCCGGCCAACATGAACAGCAAGAAGCAGACGGTGATCGCCGGCGCCAGCGACGCCGTGGATCGCGCGGTCCAGTTCTTCAACAACATGGGCATGACCGCGCAGATCATTCCCGTGTCGCACGCCTTTCACAGCAAGGTGGTCGCGCCCGCCGCCGATGCCCTGTACCGGACGATCTGCGAAATGCAGATCGCCCCGCCCACCATTCCCCTGATTGGCAACATCGACGGACAGCTCTATCCCACGGACAATATCGAAACCATCAAACGCCGCCTCGCCGACCAGATGGCCTCGTCGGTCCAGTTCGTCAAGGGCATCGAAACCTGCTACCGCGAGGGCGCGCGCATCTTCCTTGAAGTCGGCCCCAAACGCGCCTTGCAAGCGTTGGCCGAGAGCGACCTCGAGGACAAGCCCGATGTTCTTTGCCTCTCCACCAACCACCCCAAGCGTGGCGGCGTGCGCTCGTTCCACGATGCCATGTGCGGCCTGTACGCCGCAGGCATTCCCAGGCCCGAGCAACTGTCCCGGATTCCAGAACTGCGCGCTGCCGCCGAAGGCGCCAAGATGCCAAGCGAGAACCCAAAAGCGAATGGAGCCTCCATCGTCATGAGTACGGATCGAATACGTCCAACTGCCACGGCCGGCCAGACCGACTTCGAGAGTCTGGGACGACTTTTTGCACGATTCCTCGACGAGGGCATGGCGCTCTACAAGGGCGGGGAAACCGTCGCGCCTGCGCCGTCCGCACGGGCGGGATCCATCGTGATCTCGGGCGCGGGACTGGGCCTGCCGGGCGAAAGCCGCCGCGTGTTCGACGACGGCAACATCGATCGCATCCTGGCCGGCGAATCGTTCATCGAGCCGGTGCCGCAGAAGCTGCGCGAGCGCATGCTGGGCAAGAACATCGTGCGCCTGCACAAGCGTGAGATCGGCGAGCCGAGTCTCGAACCCATTCAATCCGCCGACGAAGTTATCCGCCTGGCCGGGCGCAAGGGCGCCTTCGATCTGATCCAAGACTTCGGCGTGGCCAAAGAGCGCGCCGAGGTTTTCGACACCACCACCGCTTTGGCCATCGCGGCCGGTATCGAGGCCTTGCGCGACGCCGGTATTCCGCTGGTGCGCAACTACCGGCGTACCACCACGGGCAGCTACTTGCCCGACCGCTGGCGCCTGCCGCTTGCCATGGCCGATGAAACCGGCGTGATCTTCTCGTCGGCTTTTCCGGGTTTCGACAACATGGCCCGTGAAATCACGCGATTCTATGAGGCGCGCGAGCAGAAGACCGAGTTCCAATTCGACCGTCGCTTCATCTTCCAGGTGCTGTCCATGGGCCACGCCCAGTTCGCCGAGATGCTCGGCATTCGCGGACCCAACACGCAGGTCAACTCGGCCTGTGCGTCGACGACGACGGCCATCGCCATCGCGGAAGACTGGATCCGCCTGGGACGCTGCCGGCGCGTGATCGTGATCGGCGCCGACGAACTTACCTCGGACAACCTGATGGAATGGATGGGCGCGGGCTTCCTGGCCACCGGCGCCGCCACCACCGAGAACGTGGTCGAGCGCGCGGCCCTGCCGTTCGATCGCCGTCGCCACGGCATGCTCATGGGCATGGGCGCGTGCGCGCTGGTCATCGAATCCGAAGACGCCATCCGTGAGCGCGGTATGCGCGGCGTGGTCGAACTTTTGGGCACCGAAGTCGCCAACAGCGCCTTCCATGGCTCGCGCCTCGACGTGACCCACATCGAAGCAGTCATGGAGAGATTGGTGTCGACGGTCGAGCGCAAGTACGGCCTCGAACGCCACGCCATGGCCAAAGAGCTGGCCTTCATTTCTCATGAGACGTACACGCCTGCTCGCGGCGGCAGCGCCGCAGCCGAGGTGTTCGCCCTGCGCAAGACCTTCGGTGCGTCGGCCAACGACTTGGTCGTTGCCAATACCAAGGGATTTACCGGGCATCCCATGGGCGTCGGTATCGAGGACGCCATGGCGGTCAAGATCCTGGAAAAGCAGATCGTGCCGCCGGTGCCCAATTTCAAAGAGCCGGATCCCGAGCTCGGCACGCTCAATCTGTCCAAAGGCGGGCACTACCCGGTGCGCTTCGCCTTGCGCTTGGCCGCGGGCTTCGGCTCGCAGATCGCGATGTCGATGTTCCGTCGCGTTCAGGGCGTCGAGCAGCGCATCGCCGATCCGGCAGCCTACCAGCGCTGGTTGGCGGAAGTTTCCGGGTACGATGCGCCGGCCGTCGAGGTTCAGCAGCGCACCTTGCGCATCAAGGACGAGGGACAGCCGCGGAGGGAGCCGGCGCAGTCGCGTTGGTTGCCGGGCGCCGGGCCGAGTGCAGTCGTTGTGAATGGGGCCGAGCCGGTTCAGGCTGCGGCGCCAGTCACGACAACTCCGGCTCCGACGACCGTTTCAAGGCCGACGCCGGCTCCAGTTCCAGCCCAGGCTGCGGCCCAGGTCCAGTCGCCTGTTCCGGCGGCTCCGGCTTCCGGCGAATCCATCCTTGAAAAGGTGCTTGGAATCGTCGCCGAGAAGACGGGCTATCCGCGCGACATGCTCGATCCCGATCTGGATCTCGAAGCCGATCTCGGCATCGACACGGTCAAGCAGGCCGAGGTGTTCGCGATGGTGCGCGAGACCTTCGGCATTCC
>Ga0265314_10002782_pt1 | contig 17474 bp, 18 predicted proteins | sample 4126metaG_FD_203106 | JGI IMG/M metagenome (GOLD analysis project Ga0265314, IMG submission 203106) | Rhizosphere microbial communities from Carex aquatilis grown in University of Washington, Seatle, WA, United States - 4-1-26 metaG | ecosystem: Host-associated > Plants > Roots > Rhizosphere >... | reverse complement strand
CTCGAACCGCAGTTCTCGATGCACGGTCTGCTCGCGACGCTCTGGTTCTCGGGTCCCGTCATCATCGTCAACGGACCGGTCATCAAGCGCATCGGCATGAACAGCGGCGGCAACGCGCTGGGCCAGGGCAACCGCGCCAACGCGACCATCGGCCGCGCGCTGCAGCTCGTGATCCGCAACGTCGGCGGCGGCATTCCCGGCGAAATCGACCGCGCGGTATTGGGCAATCCGGGCAAGTACACCTTCTGTTTTCCCGAAGACGAAGCCGACGCGACGTGGACGCCGCTCAATGTCGCGCGCGGATTCAAGCGCGGCACGTCGACCGTCACGTTGTTTCACGGCGACGGCGTGCAGGGCATCACCGCCGGCAAATCGCGCACGCCCGAAGGCCTCGCGAAATCGCTCGCGCTGGGACTCGCGGTCGTCTGTCATCCGAAACTGTGCGAATACGCGAACGCGATCCTCGTCGTGTCACCCGATCACTATGCGATCTTTCAGAGCGGCGGCTGGGGCCGCGCCGAAATCGAGGCGGGCCTGCGTGCGGCGCTGCGCCGTCCGGGCAAAGACCTGATACAGGGCGCGCACGGCGTCGAAGAAGGCATCGATCCTGCGCGCGCCGGCGAGATGGTCGACAAGTTCGCCGACGGCGACCTGCTCGTGGTGCGCGCCGGCGGCCGCGGCGGCCTCATGTCGGCGGTGATCGGCGGCTGGCCCGCGCAAAGACGCAAATCCGAAGTGCAAATCGTAACCCGGGAGATAGGCACATGAACGAACGCGGCTATCACATGCTCGATCCGACGGCGGGGCTCTCACCCGAACGGCGCGCGCGGCGCGCGCCGCCGGCGCGGCTCGAGGACGTGACGATCGGACTGCTGTCGATTTCGAAGGAGCGCAGCAACGAGTTTCTCGACACGATCGAGCGGCTGCTGACGCAGCGCGAATTTTCAGTCGCGCGCTTCGCGAAGGCGACGCACACGAAACCGGCGCCCGAAGCGATCGTGCAGGCGATCGTCGAGCGTTGCGGCGTAGTCGTCGTCGGGCTTGCCGACTGAGGCTCGTGCACGTCGTGCAGTCTGCACGACCTGTCCAATCTCGATCGGCGCGGAATTCCCGGATGCGCGGTCGCAACCGAAGCGTTCAAGCCCGCCGCCGCCGCGCAGATGAAGGCCCTCGGCATGGATGCCGCGGTCGCGTGGGTGCCGCACCCGATTCAGAACCGCACCGCGCAGGAACTCGAAGCTATCGCGAACAATGTCATCGATGACATAGTCGCGTTGATTACCGCATAGGCGGACGCGCCGGCTAACGAATATCGAGCCCCTTCGCGTTGAGGAACTGCGACATCTGGTCCGCGACCGCGACGTTGTTAAGATCGGAAAACATGAAGTGCGAATTGCCGTAGAGGCCGACCTCGGGTAACCGCAAGACGCTCGCGTTGCCGCCCTGGCTGTTCAGCGCCTGCACGAACAATCGCGAAGTCACCTGCTGCGCGCGACGGCCGTCCGCCACGAGATCGGGTATCGGCGTTTGCGGAATGTTGTCGCCGTACACGATCTGGATCGGCATTTTCGCCAGATTGGCAAATTCGGCCGGCGTCACGGGCGTGCCCGCGACTTGCGTGCCTTTATAGAGCGGAATCGGCGCCGGCATCCCGCCCTGCGGAAACACGAAGCCCGGCTCGTAGCTGATGATGCCCTTCACGTTGGACGAGCGCGCGCCGGCGAGCCAGCCGAAGAGTCCCGACTGCGAATGCGTGACGACGATCGCCGGCCCGATCTTGTCGAGCAGCGCGACGAGCGCGGTTGAGATGATTTCGGGATCGTCCGACACCGTGGGCACGAGATGCTGAGTGAACTGGTCGAGGCCCGCCATCGGAAACTGCTGAACGGGAAACACGTCCGGATATTTCGGCCCGAGCCGCCAGCGCGACCACGCGTATTGAAGGCCCGCGCGATTGGTATAGTCGGGCACCACTGCGGCCCCGTCGATTTCGCCGAAACGACCGTTGTAGCTCGGAAATCCCGCGCGCCCGCGGCGAGGAAAATCGACGATGTAAACGGCGTAGCCGCGGCGCAGAAACAGCGTCTGGTAGCCTTCGCGTCCGTCGGGCGTCGTCTCCCACACGCGGCCGGTGCCGCCGCCGCCGTGCACGAGCACGAGTGGATACTTGCGCGGATTGGCCGGGATCTGGTACTGCACGTACATCTGGTCCGCCCAGAACGCGTTGCCCTCGTTGGTATTGCCGGTGTCCTTCGCCGGATCGTAGACGCCCTTGCCCTGGACGACGCGGCCGCCGACGAAAAAGCTGCCCTGTTCGGCGAGCGTGATCGTCTTGTCGTTGGTCATGTTTGTGCACCCAGTGATGCCGAGCATCGTGAAAAAAGCACATGCCGCGCCCGCGCAGCGTCCGTACCATGGCAGATTCATCGCTCCCCCTTGTTGTCCGTTTGCCGAATCGAAGCCGCGGGAAAGATTACTGCATACCCTGACCGGCCGCAAATTCGCCTAACCGCTGCGCGAGGCCAACGGAACAACGCTATGATCGCACTTGACGCAAACGAGACTGGACATGGCAAGAATGGAGAATAGCGGGGCGCCGGAATTCGACGTTGTCGTGGTCGGCTGCGGCGTGGCGGGATTGACTGCCGCGGTGGCCGCCGCCGAGGCGGGCGCGCGGGTTGCCGTGCTCGAGCGCTCGACTTACGACGAACGCGGCGGCAACACGCGCTACACCACCGCCGCCATCCGCATGCAAAGCGACGACGCGGTGTCCGCCGACTTCGAATCCGTCTTTCTCGACAACTGCGGCTATCACGTGCAGCCCGATTTTGCCGCGGCCACCGTGCTCGACTACGCCAACTGGCCGCCGCTCGTGCGCGCGGCGCCGTTCACCGATCCCGAACTCATTTCATTTTTCGCCGACTCGGCACCGAAAACCATTGCATGGCTCAAGACGCACGGCGTCAAGTTCGGCGGCATCGGCTTCTACGGGCTGACGCCGCGCGCTTCACCGCGCATCGCGATCAGCGGCGGCGGCCTGCATCTCATCGAAGTGATGACGGCGCACGCGCAGAAGATCGGCGTCAAATTCTTTTTTGAGACGACGGCGCAGGAACTTATTCAATCCGCGCGCGGCGACGTGTGCGGCGTGCGGGCGATTTCGCAAAGCGGCGGGCTGCTTGCCTACCGGGCCGCCGCGGTCATCTTGGCGTGCGGCGGATTCGAAGGCAATCCGGAAATGGTCGTGCGCTACATCGGCGCCAAAGGCCGTTACCTGCGCCCGGTCGCGCACGGCGGCTACTACAACAAGGGCGAAGGCATCGCGATGGCGCTTAAGATAGGCGCGGCGCCCGCGGGCGACTTCGCGGAGTATCACGCGCAACCGATCGATCCGCGCTCCGGCGCGACCGAACCCATCGTCATGGCGTATCCCTACGGAATTCTTGTCAACGAAAGTGGCCGGCGTTTTCTCGACGAGGCGCCGGGCCCGATCGATGCGAGCTATGAGGAAACGGCGCGCACGATTGCCGACCAGAAGCACGGCATCGCGTTCTGCATACTCGACGACAAGATCAATGCGATCGAAAACTGGCGGCGCTGCGTGCGGTCGGACCAGCCGCCCGAAAGCGCGCCGGATGTGAGGTCGCTGGGAAAAGAGCTCGGCTTCGACGGCGCAGCCGCCCAGCGGACAATCGACGAATACAACCGCGCGTGCCCGGCGGGAAATTTCAATCCCCGCACGCTCGACGGCCTCGCGACCGCCGGGCTCACGCCGGTCAAGTCGAACTATGCGGTGCCGCTCGACAAACCCCCGTACCACGCTTATCCGGTCATATCGTCGAACACGTTCACGTTCGGCGGACTCAAGGTCAACGTAAACGCGCAGGTCGTCACCAACGACGGCGACGCATTGACCGGCCTTTACGCTGCGGGAGAAACGGTCGGGCTTTACTACGGCAAATATCCGGGTGCGACTTCGGTGCTGCGCGGCGCGGTATTCGGGCGGCGCGCGGGCGAACACGCGGGTACCGGCGCAGTCGCGGCACGCACGCGCTGACGCTCAGTCGGCGGTGACGTTCACTTCTTTCGCGAGCGTCAGCCACTTGACGCTCTCGCCGTGCAGAAATTGCGCGAACTCTCGCGGCGAGGTTCCCGCGGGACCGCCGCCCTGCGATGCAAGCTTCTGCACGACATCGGGCTCGTGCACGATCCCGGCGATCGCGCGCGAAATTTTTTCGACGATCGCGGGCGGCGTTTTTGCGGGCGCCAGCATCGCCTGCCACAAATCGGTCTGCACTTTCGGGTAGCCGAGTTCGGCGATGGTCGGCAGTTCCGGCGCCAGCGGATTGCGCGCGACGCTGACGACCGCGAGGGCGGTCAGGCGCCCCGCCTTGGCGTGCGGATAGAGGGCGAGCAGGTTCGAGATCGCGGCCTGAATCTGGCCCGCGGCGAGATCGACCGCAATCGGCGAAGAACCTTTGTACGGCACGTGCACGAGGTCGATATGCGTTTCGTGCTTGAGCAGTTCCATCGCGAGCTGCTGGGTGCTGCCCTGCCCGCCCGATCCGTAGTTGAGCTGCCCGGGCCGCGCGCGCGCGTAGGCGATGAACTGATCGAGCGACTTCACGGGTATGCCTGCGTTGAGGCCCAGCATCAGCGTGCCGGTCGCGATCTGGCTGACGGGCGCGAAGTCCCGCGCGGGATCGATGCGCGGCACGCGCGCCAGCAGCGCCGACGTGAGATGGCCGATGTTGAATACCGCAAATGTGTAGCCGTCGGGCGGCGCTTTGGCGACCATCTCGAGCGCGATGGTGCCCGTGGCGCCCGTGCGATTGTCGGTGATCACCGGCTGGCCGAACCGCTCGGTCAGCTTGGCGCCGATCAGGCGCGCGATGAAATCGGTGCCGCCGCCCGGCGCGACGCCGACGAGAAAACGGATGGGCTTGGACGGATAGCCGGCGGGCTGCGCGCTCGCCGCGCCCGCGCCGGCAAGCAATGCGCCGGCGACGAACCAACACGCTGTGTGCGGCCACTTCATCGATTCCTCCTCATGCGAACTCCGCAGCGCCCGCAGGCGCGCACTAAATCACGGCACCGCCGGGACCGTTACGATGCGGCGCTCGTCGATCGCCTGCAGGACGGCCACCGTCGTCGCGACGTTTTTCAGGCTCTCTTCGCCGTCCGGCAAAAGGCTGCGCTCGCCGCGCAGGTCGGCTTCGAACGCGCTCATTTGCCATGCATATGCGGGGCTCGCCGCAAAGCGTTCTTCGGTCACGCCGTTTTTGTCGCGTACGCTGACGACATGCTCCTTCGCGAAACGCAGCGACGAAGTAAAGAGCGTCGCGTCCGAACCTTCGACTATCAGGCTGTTCTCGGCGCTGCCGACTTCGCGCGTCGCGCGCGCGACCGCATGGCATTCGCCGTCGAGGCGGCCGAGCACGGTCACGGTGTCGTCGGACTTGCCGAGCTTGCGGTCGGGATGGCTGAACGCGCTGACTTCGACGAAGCGCCGCCCGCTCACCCATTGGATCAAATCGAGCAGATGCACGCCGACGTCGAAGATCACGCCGCTTTGCTTGTTGTCGAGCCGCCACGTCTTGCGCGCCGGATTGGCCGAGCCGCGCTCGAGCGAAATCTCGGCGAGGCGGCCGAGGCGGCCGGAGCGCACGATTTCGCGCGCGCGCGTGACGGCCGCATCGAGCCGGATCTGATGGGCGATGCGCAAGACCACGCCGGCAGCGCGGCAGGCGGCGACCATTTCGCGCGCGTGCTCGAGTTTCATCGCAAAGGGCTTTTCGCACAGGATATGTTTCTTCGCGCGTGCGGCGGCCAATACCGCTTCGTGATGCATCGCGTTCGGCAGCGCGAGGTACACGGCGTCGACCGCGGGATCGCGCAGCAGCGAATCGAGATTATCGTGCGCGCGCGAAAAACCGAAGCGCTGCGCGAACGCCCGCGATTTTTCCGGCGTACTGCCGGCGCAGGCTGCGAGCTGCATGCCCTGCTGTACCATCGCCGGCACGACAAAGTCGCCGGCGACCCAGCCCAAACCCGCGACGCCCCATCCGCATTTTTTTGTGCCGCCCGTCATGTTGCAAGTCCCCGCTCTATGTGAATATGCAAGGGACGGAAATTAACACAAGCGCGTGACGAACGCGCGGCATTGATTTACCTTTATCATCGCAATAGCCCTCAACTATTCACCGGTCCATGCACATGCCGCTGCCAGCACCGCGCCCGCCAACGATACCCGGGCCGCAAGCCGATACCCGCAAGCCGAAACTGCAATTTCCGCGCGGCGCCTGCGATTGCCACGCGCACGTCTTCGGGCCGCAGAGCCGCTACCCGTTTCTGCCGCATGCGGGCTATATCGCACCCGATGCCGCGTACGCGGACTTCGTGCGCATGTTGACGACCATCGGCTGCGAACGGGCGGTGCTCGTGCAGCCGAGCGTTTACGGCACCGACAACAGCGCGATGCTCGACGCGCTGCGCTCGGGCGTCTTTGCGTTCCGGGGTATCGCGGTCATCGACGAGAACGTCACCGATCGCGAACTGCGGGACATGCACGAGGCCGGCGTGCGCGGCGTGCGCATCAATCTCGCCGCATCGACGCCCGGCTTGACGCTGGCGCAGGCGCCCAGGCTTGCCGGACGGCTGAAGGACCTGGGCTGGCATCTGCAATTCTTCATCGATTTCAAAAAATATCCGGACATCGAAGAGCAGCTGAGCAAATTGCCGATCGACATCGTGATCGATCATTTCGGCCGCGTGAACGCGAAGGACGGCATCGACGCGCCGCCCTTCCAGGCGTTGTTGCGCCTGTTGCGGCGGGAAAACGTCTGGGCAAAAATCATGGGCGTTTACTTCGTCTCGGAGCGAGCGCCCGAATTTGCGGACGTCACCGCACTGGCGCGCGCGGTCGTCGCCGCGGCGCCCGAACGCACGGTGTGGGCGACGGACTGGCCGCATCCGATGGGACTGCACCAGATGCCGAACGACGGCGATCTGGCCGACATGCTCGCGGCCTGGATTCCCGACGCCGCGCAGCGCGAAAAAGTGCTCGTCGCGAATCCCGCGCGCCGGTACGATTTCCAGGTACGCCGCGTCACCCCGGCGTAATCACTCCGCCTTGATGCCGCCCGCTTTGGCGACGGCAGTCCAGGTGACGATCTCGCCGGCGACCAGTTTGGCGAACACGGCCGGTGTGCTGCCGACCGGTTCGGCGAACTGACTCGCGAGGCGCTCGCGCACGTCCGGCTGCGCGAGAATCTTGCGGATTTCGGCGGACAGCATATCGATCAGCGGGCGGGGCACACCCGCCGGCGCCAACATGCCGTACCACGATGTCATCGTCACCGCCGGCAGGCCCGCCTCCGCCATCGTCGGGACGTCGGGCTCGGCGGCCGCCCGTTTCGGTGCAATTACCGCGAGCGCGCGCAGGCGACCGGCGTTCACATGGGGCAGCGCAATCGTCATCGTCGGAAACAGCAGCGAGATATGTCCGCCGATCAAATCGGTCAGCGCCGGTCCGCCGCCCTTGTACGGCACATGCACGATATCGATCCGCGCCGCCAACTTGAACTGTTCGCCCGCCATGTGAAAAGGCGAGCCCACGCCGCCGGAGCCGAAGGTCAGCGTTCCCGGCTTGGCTTTTGCCAGCGCAACCAGATCGGCGACCGACCTGGCCGGCAGTGCCGCCGGTACGATCAGCCAGTTCGAAACGCGCATCGCCTCGGTCACTGCCGAGAAATCCTTGACGGCGTCAAAGGGCAATTTCGCATAGAGCGCAGGCGTAATGCTGAAGCCCGTATCGACCATCAACAATGTGTAGCCGTCGGGAATCGCCTTGGCAACGACGTCGGAGCCAATGATGGACCCCGCGCCCGGGCGATTGTCGACCACCACGGTCTGTCCCAATGCATCCGTCAGCTTGGAGCCGAGGATGCGTGCCGCGTAATCGGTGGTGCCGCCGGGCGCGTATGGCACGACCAGCCTGATCGGGCGGTTGGGATACTCGGTCTTGGCGGACTGGGCCCGCGCCGGCAAATTGCAGACAAAAATCGCGGCTACGGCCGGCGCGACTTTCCATTTCCAATTATTCATAACGTGTGTACTCCCGGCATGAAACGCGCGCTAAAGTGCATCGTTGAGGCCACGAGGCCTCGCGGCTTGCAAGACTCAACTCGCTGACCGCCAGCAAGCGGCGTTCCAGCGAGTTCCCCACGCGGTTACATGGCGCGGCCGGGGGCAAGGCTTCACGCGCCGATTGTAATCCGTTCCCTCGACCATTTCCGGATGCACCGATAAAATGATCCGGAGTCCGGTTTTGGTGCGCCATGCGGGTGGACGCCGCGATTGCGCCAACGTTGTTGCGCTTCACCGCCGGGCCGACAAACATTTGAGTGCGCCGACGCGCGACGCTATCCGATCATCCCACCACCGCAGAAAGTGAAAACATGAACGAATACATTTATCTGGTCCAGATGGACGTCAAGCCGGACGTCGAAGCCGAGTTCAACCGCGTGTATGACGAACAGCATGTCCCGCTGATTTCCAAGGTGCCGGGCGTGCTCGACGTCAAACGCTATGTGCTTGAGAAGCCGGTCGACGGCATTCCCAAATATGCGGCGATCTACCGCGTGTCGTCGCCCGACGTGCCCCAGGGTCCGGCGTGGGTTGCCGCATCCGACACCGGCGATTGGAAACCCAAGGTCCGGCCGCACACGTTCAACCGGATGCACAGCCTGTACCGCCTCCTCTAACCCGCCGCTGCGTCCTTCCGGCACTCTTGCACAGGCAAGGTCCATGAACTGCACACATGTTTCAACGATACGCAACGTGACGCCGTCCGCGGACGGCTGCGAAGAATGTTTGAAGATGGGCGACACCTGGGTGCATTTGCGCATCTGCCGCTCGTGCGGGCACGTCGGCTGTTGCGACAGCTCGAAAAACAAGCACGCGACGAAGCATTACAAGGCGACCGGCCATCCGATCATGGAATCGTTTTTCCCGCACGACCCGTGGGGCTGGTGTTACGTCGATGAAGCGATGCTCGACTTCACCGGCAACCAGACGCCGTTGCCGCCGCATAAAGGAGGGCGATGAGCCCCGCGCCCGATATTCCACTCGCGATCGAAACCTGCGCTCCGAACAGCGGCAGCGGCGTGCATGCCGCCGCCGGAATAACGACGCCGGCACTGCCGCCGGATCTCGCGTCGCGCCGCGAGCAGATGTTTCCCGATCTCACGCCCGACGAAATCAGCCGTTTGCAGCGCTTTGGCGAGGTGAAGACATGGCACCCGGGAGAACTGTTGTTCGAAGCGGGCAAGCCGCGGGCGGGCATGATGGTATTGCTGCGCGGACGTGTCGCGGTCACGCGCAAAAACGCCATGAGCCCCGAGCTGGGCGTCGTGGAGAACGGGCCCGGGCAATTCATGGCCGAAGTCGGCCAACTCTCGGGGCGTCCTTCGCTCGTCGACGGGCGCGCACTGGAAGTAGTCGAAGCGCTGACTATCGATTCCGCGTCATTGCGCGCGCTGGTGATCGCCGAAGCCGAATTGGGCGAGCGCATCATGCGCGCGCTCATCCTGCGCCGCGTCGGCCTGATCGAAACCGGCGCGGGCGGCCCGGTCCTGATCGGCGCACCCGGCGACGCGGGCCTGGTACGCCTGCAGGGCTTCCTCTCGCGCAACGGCCATCCGTACACGGTGATGGATCCCGCGCTGGAGCAGCCCGCGCAAGACATGGTGAAACTGCACGCACCGCGCGCGGATGAGATGCCGCTGGTCGTCTGCCCCGACGGCGCGGTCCTGAAATGTCCCACCGAGCAACAACTCGCGCACCGCCTGGGCATGTACCCGAATCTCGACGCCGAACACGTCTACGATATCGCGATCGTCGGCGCGGGCCCGGCCGGCCTCGCGACCGCGGTATATGCCGCATCGGAAGGGCTGTCGGTGCTGGTGCTCGATACGCGCGTGATCGGCGGCCAGGCAGGCGCGAGTTCACGCATCGAGAACTATCTCGGTTTCCCGACCGGCATCTCGGGCCAGGCGCTGGCCGGACGTGCATACGTACAAGCGCAAAAATTCGGCGCCGATGTCGCGGTGCCGGTCGGGGTGAAACAGCTCGACTGCAGCGGCTCGCCGCTCACGATGAACCTCGACTGCGGCTCGCGGGTGATGACCAGGACCGTCGTGATCGCCTCGGGCGCGCGCTACCGGCGTCCGGAAATTCCCGATCTTGAACAGTACGAAGGCCGCGGGGTTTATTACTGGGCGTCGCGGATCGAAGCCAATCTGTGCCGGCAGGAGGACGTGGTGCTGGTGGGCGGCGGCAACTCGGCGGGGCAGGCCGTGGTGTTCCTCGCGAGCCACGCGACGCACGTACATTTGCTGATTCGCGGCAACGATCTTAACAAGAACATGTCGCGCTATCTGGTCGACCGCATCGGATCGCTGCCCAACGTTACCCTGCATATCGAGACCGAAATTACGGCGATCGAGGGCGGCGCGGACGGCATCAGCGGAGTGCGCTGGCGCGACCGCAGAAATGGCAATGAAGTAACAAAACCGATCAGCCGCGTATTTCTGTTCGTCGGCGCCGATCCGAACACTCATTGGCTCGCCGGCTGCGGCGTGAAAGTGAACGACAAGGGATTCGTGTGTACCGGCATCGACCTGGCACCCGATGAATACGTGCGGTCGGACCGCGCGCAGGAGGGACGCCATCCCTTGCCGCTTGAGACCTCCGTCTCGGGCGTGTTCGCGATCGGCGACGTGCGCGCGAACTCGACCAAGCGGGTCGCGGCGGCGGTGGGCGAAGGCGCGGCGGTGGTGGCGCAGGTTCACGCGTGGCTTGCAGCGAGCCAAACTGACTCCACCCGCGCGTAAGAATCGCGGCGCAATAAAAAATCGCTATTCTGGCCGGGTAAGGCGCAGCGGTGGCCGTTCGCCGATTGCGTCGAGCCAGCCGGCAAGTGCGGGCGCGCTCTCGCGCCAGTGCACTTCCGGCAGACGGAAATCGACATAGCCAAGCCCGACGGCGATCGCGAGGTCGCCGATATCGGGTTGTCCGTGCGAACCTGGCACGGTGGTATCTTGCGCGAGCACCGCGATCGTGCGGTCGACTGCGGCGAGCCAGCGCTCCGCCAATACTGCGGTGCCTTGCGGATGCGCGTAACGCCTTTCGATCGTCACGCCGAACGCGGCGTCGATCAGCGAGCGGCCGAGCCCGTACTTCACCAGCGCCGGTATGCCCTTGGGAAAAAGCGTGGCGCCCCGCCCCGCTTCATCGAGAAACAGGCAAATGCACGCGCTGTCGACGATAGCCTGCCCGTCGTCCGTGACCAGCGCCGGGACTTTCGCTGCGGGATTGACCGCCAGCAATTCCGGCGGCGACGCCCATGGATCGGTCCACACCAGCTCCACTTGATCGGCGAGGCATTTTTCGTGCACCACCACCCGCGCGAGCCGCGCGTATGGAGATGCCTGGTTCAAGAATAGCCGCATGCAATTGCTCCGGTTGTTAGCGATATTCAAATCTGTTGAAGGTCGATGCCGCGACGGGCGGGGGCGCGTTGATACAGCGCGAAGGCGCCGGCAGCGAGCACGCCGCTGGCGATCAGCAGCGCGGACGCCAGGCCGCCGCCGGTCTTAAGCAGCGCGCGCGCACTCAGCGGACCCAGCAGCTGGCCGATTGCAAACGCCGCGGTCATCGCGCTAAGCAAGCCGACGGGTTGCGGTCCGGCGATCGCTCTGGTTGCCTGGACCGCCGCCATCGTTATCACCATGAACGTGCCGCCGACGAGCAGTCCCGCCAGAATAATTGCGGTCATCGAATGCCAGAGCGCAGGGAGCGCCACGCCGGCAGCCATGAGCAACTGGCCGGCGGCCCATAAGCGAAGATTGTCGGCCGGACGAAATGCGCTCACGGCCAGCGTCGAGACGAGCGCGGCGGCGCCGAATACTGGCCACGTCCACCCAAATATCGCAGGGTCGGATATGACCTCCTTCGCCATCGCGGGCAGAAACGTCGCGGGAATGATGTAGCCGAATCCGCTCGTCGCAAAGCATGCGACGAGGCACATCGACTCGCGGTTCCAGCAGATAGGTTGTCCATGCACGGAGGCGGCGGCGCGCGCGCTCGCCGGAATACGGGCGAGAAAAACCGGCAGCACAAACACGACGACGATCAGCGAGACCGCGCCCAACGCGATCCACGCCGCCGCCGCGCTCCAGCGCCAGTGCATCATTGCAAGAGTCGCGAGACCCGCACCCGCGATGCCCAGTCCCACACCTGCGAATATGCGCCCGTTCAATGCCGGGCGGCCCGCTGCGACGAGACGTTCCAGCGACCACGACGAAACATAAATCATCACCCACGCACTGGCCACTCCCGCGAGCGCGCGCAGCGCCAGCCACATTGGATAATCGTGCGTGTATCCCATGCCGAGCGTCGCCAGGCCAATTGCGGACATGCCGCCGACGATTGCCGCAGTCGCGGGAACCGGCACCGCGAACGCTATCAACGCACCCGCGAAATAGCCGGCGTAATTGGCCGTCGCAAGCCACGTGCCGCCGGCGACCGTCAACGCGTACTCATCCTGCATCAGGGGCAACAGCGGCGTGAATGCGAACCGCCCGATCCCCATCGCCACCGCCAGCGCAAGCATGCCCGCACCGGCGACCTGGTTCCTCGATATTCGCTGCATGATGATGGCCCCGTTTGCGCCCGTCCGCCTTGATGCTCAGGGGCCCATCTTAGGATTGACGATCCATAATTAAAAATGAATAATTGAGATCAAATTCATCTTGAATTAAGAACTATGGATTTCGCCGCGCTGCAGTTTTTCAAAGCCGTCGTCGACGAGGGCGGCATCAGCGCGGCCGCGCAGAAACTCCACCGCGTGCAGTCGAACGTGACGACCCGCATCCAGCAGCTCGAAGCGTCGCTCGGCGCGCAACTTTTCATTCGCAACAAGCGCCGCCTGATCCTGTCGCCCGCCGGCGAATTGTTCCGCGAGTACGTCGAGCAGCTGTTGCAGTTGTCGGGCGAGGCGCGCGAGGCGGTGCTCGGCGGCACGCCGCGCGGGTCGCTGCGCATCGGCACGCTCGAAAGCATCGCGGCGAGCCGGCTGCCGCCGCTGCTGTCCGGTTATCACGCGTCGCATCCGGCCGTGCGCGTGGAACTGACGACCGGCACCAACGATGCGCTGCTCGAAGGCGTGCTGGGACGCAAACTGGACGCGGCATTCGTGGTCGAATCCGCCGGCGCGTCGCAACTCGACGTGATCCCGACCTTCGACGAAGAGCTGGTCGTGATTGCGCATCGCGGTCACGCACGGGTCCGGCGCGCTAACGACGTGCGTGCGGATACCGTGCTCGCGTTTCCCGCGGGATGCGCGTACCGCCGCCGCCTGCAGGCGTGGTTCGCGGCGGACGATCTCGTGCCGGAACGCGTGATGGAGCTCGGCTCGTACCATACGATCGTGGCGTGCGCCGCCGCCGGCACCGGTATCGCTTTCATCCCGCGCTCGGTGCTCGACACGGTGCGCGGAGCCGATAATCTCGGGGTCCATCCGTTGAGTGGTGCACTGGGCAAGGTCACGACGTGCCTGGTGTGGCGCAAAGGCGAATCGTCGCTGGCGCTCAACGCTATGAAAATACAACTCGGCGAGTTACGCGAAAGCGCCCGAAAAAAAACCGCTGCCGGCGCGCGCCCGCGACGCGCGCAAAAAACAACCCGGCGCCCGTCGAGCGCCGTTGTGCGGTGATCACGCAGCCGCCTGCATTACACTGTCAACCGGGCACACACGGGAGTGCGGAATGGACCGCGGCATCTGGGCAATTTGGTACGACATACCCGACGAGCACGGCATGGCGTATCTCGATTGGTTTCATCAAGTGCACATTCCCGAGAAACTCGCGCGCCCCGGTTATTTATGGGCGGCGCATTACGAGATCGGGAGTGGCGGCGCGGGCACGGGGTACCTCGCGTTGTTCGGCGGCAGCACCACGCATACTTTTTTGAATCCGAGCCCGCGCCAGCTGCTCACGCGCCAAAGCGCCGACACCAAGCGCTACATGGGCATGCGCCGCAATTCTTCGGCGTGCATCCTCGCGGAGGAAATCCGCGTGGACGGTCCCGCCGCGACGCAACGCGGGCCCGGCCTGACGACGGCACCGGTGATCCAGATGGGCAATTACAACGCAGCGAATCCCGCGGCCGAGGACGATCTGGGTGCATGGTACGCGCAGGAACGTCTGCCGTTGCTTGCCGCGCTGCCCGGCTGCCTGGGCGCGCGCAAGCTGCTGACAACGGTGGGCGAGTTCAAGCACGCGATACTTCACGAATTCCAGTCGCTCGAAATGCGCGAGCGGCATTTCGCGCCGCACGAAGCCGACGCGCGCGACCCCGCGACGTGGATGGGACGTTTGCGCCCGCAACTCACGCACGCGCCGCGTTCGCCTGCGGTCGGGCAGCGCATCTGGCCACCAGTGCCTGCCTGAAGAATCGGGCAAACCACAAGACAGGCAGCACAAAAAACGAGCCCGGCATCAATAACAGCAACACGTACGCGCACGATTTTCCGAAGCGGGATGCGGCTGGCAGGTGGCTGAACATAAGCGATATCCTTGGTCGATCGGTGGTTGATACCCCTTAGTCGAACGGGCAAGCCCGATTTCGACAATCCACCCGCCCGGCGCCGTCGCGCCGGATTCGCAGTCGTCGTCTCTATCCCTGTTACGGCTACGGCCGTCCTTTTCCGCAGCGCCGCCGGAAAGAAAAGTTGACGTGGTTTAAACTGGCGCGACACGGGAGCCAAGGGACCATGGGCGACAACACAAAGCTGCGCGAGATCGTGGACGGCGTTTACCGCGCCGAGTCGCGCCGCGTGTTCGCCACCCTCGTCCGCCTGCTCGGCGATTTCGATGTCGCGGAGGAAGCGTTGCACGACGCTTTCAGGGCCGCGCTCGAGCAATGGCCGCAGGAAGGCGTACCCGCGAACCCGCGCGCGTGGCTGGTTTCCGCGGGGCGCTTCAAGGCGATCGACGGCCTGCGCCGGCGCGCGCGCTTCGACGCGCTCGACGACGAACATATCGAAAATCTCGCCGACGACAGCGCGCCGCCGGACGCCGACGAAATTGAAGACGACCGGCTGCGGCTGATGTTCACGTGCTGCCACCCGGCGCTGCCTCCGGACGCGCAAGTGGCGCTCACGCTGCGCGAAGTCTGCGGGCTCACGACGGAAGAGATTGCGAGCGCGTTCCTCACCGGCGCGCCGACGCTCGCCCAGCGCATCGTGCGCGCCAAAACCAAGATCCGCGACGCGAAAATCCCCTACGCAGTGCCGTCGCCTGACGAGCTGCCGGAGCGCCTCGACAGCGTGCTGCGCGTGATCTACCTCGTGTTCAACGAAGGGTATTCCGCGTCTTCAGGCGACTCGCTCACGCGGCACGACCTCTCGGGCGAAGCGATCCGCCTCGCGCGCCTATTGGTCGAGCTGCTGCCCGAACCCGAAGCGATGGGACTGCTCGCGTTGATGCTGCTGCATGAATCGCGGCGCGCGGCGCGCACTTCGGCGTCCGGCGACCTGATCCTGCTTGACGAGCAGGAACGCACGGCGTGGAATCGCGAGCTCATCGACGAAGGCATCGCGCTGGTCGAGCGCGCGCTGCCGCTGCGCCGTCCCGGGCCTTACAGCCTGCAGGCGGCGATTGCCGCAGTACATGCGGATGCGGCCAGCGCAGATGTTACAGACTGGGCCGAGATCGTCGGGCTCTACGATCTGCTGTACGAACTGGAGCCCTCGCCGGTCGTCGAATTAAATCGCGCGGTCGCAATTGCCATGCGCGACAGCCCGCAGGCGGGATTGGCCATCATCGACGCGCTGCTCGAACGCGGAGACCTCGCCGATTACCGGCTCGCGCATGCGGCGCGCGCCGATTTGTGCCGCCGGCTCGGCCGCAGCGACGACGCGAAAGGCTCATACGAGCGGGCACTTACACTCACTCGCCAGCTTCCCGAGCGCCGCTTCATCGAGAGGCGGCTCGCGGAATTAAAAAAATAATCGGCAGGTTGTCGAAATCGAGGCCGCCCGTTCGATTAGGGAATGAAACGCCGGATCGTCCGGTGTGGTAAACCAACCAAGGAGAAAATTCCAATGCGATTCATGGTGCTAGTGAAATCCGTCGGCACATCCGGCGGCAACTGCGCGGCGGGTGCGCACGAATCCGACTTTGTCGCCGCCATGCAGAAATACAACAACGACCTGACGAACGCCGGCGTGTTGCTGGCGCTCGAGGGCCTGCGCCCGGTTGCCGAAGGTGTGCAAATGCGAGCGGCCGCCGGCAAGTGGAAGTCGACCGACGGCCCGTTCGCAGAAACCAAGGAAGTAGTCGGCGGCTACTGGCTGTGGCAGGTCAAGTCGCGCGACGAAGCGATCGCCTGGCTTGAGCGCTGCCCGATCCCCGCCGACGGCAATACCGCAATCGAATTGCGCGAGGTGCTGGATACCGAGCAGTTCGCAGGCAAGCTTGCACCCGCATTTGCGCGCCGCGCGGCGATGCCGGCATAACAGCCCGCGCGCGGCTGTTGCATCGACAACGAACCAACGGAGTACATGATGCGCTTCATGATCATCGTCAAGGCCACCCGGGATTCGGAATCCGGCAAAATGCCCGACGAAAAACTGCTCAAGGACATGATGAAGTTCAACGAAGAACTGGTGAAGGCCGGCGTCATGCTTTCGGGCGACGGACTGCATCCGAGCGCGAAAGGCGCGCGCGTGAAGTTCTCGGGCAAGAATCGCACGGTCGTCGACGGACCATTTGCCGAAACCAAGGAACTGATCGCCGGCTACTGGATGTGGCAGGTGAAGTCACGCGAAGAAGCGATCGAATGGGTGAAACGCTGCCCGAACCCGTTCGCGGTCGATTCGGAAATCGAAATCCGCCAGGTGTTCGAAAGCCCCGAACTCACGGATAACGCGGAAATCCTGAACAAGGAAGCCGAGTTGCGCGCGAAGTCCGCGAAGAACGCCGGCCGCTGAACGCCATTCGACTCGCCGCCACCAAATAACCACAGTAACGATAAGGAACCAACATGCACATTCAACCCTATTTATTTTTCGACGGCCGCTGCGAAGAAGCGATCGAGTTTTACAAGCAGGCCGTCGGTGCGAAAGTCGAGATGCTGATGCGCTTCAAGGACAGCCCCGAACCACCGCAACCGGGCTGCACGGCGCCGGGTTCAGAGAACAAGGTCATGCACTCGTGCATCAAGATCGGCGACACCGCGATCATGGCGTCCGACGGGCGGTGCGAAGGCAAGCCGAGCTTCCAGGGCTTTACGCTTTCGCTGACGGTGAAAACCGAGGCCGACGCCGACCGCTACTTCGCGGCGCTCGGCGCGGGCGGACAGGTGCAGATGCCGCTGGCCAAAACGTTCTTTTCGCCGCGCTTCGGCAT
>Ga0265314_10002781_pt1 | contig 17476 bp, 10 predicted proteins | sample 4126metaG_FD_203106 | JGI IMG/M metagenome (GOLD analysis project Ga0265314, IMG submission 203106) | Rhizosphere microbial communities from Carex aquatilis grown in University of Washington, Seatle, WA, United States - 4-1-26 metaG | ecosystem: Host-associated > Plants > Roots > Rhizosphere >... | reverse complement strand
GACCAGCGAGTTGACAGGAGATCCGTTGTCAGCCCGCCAGGTCTGCGACGGCGGCAACAAATGAAGGCAGCGCTCATGCCACGCACGTTCAAGTGATGCCCCAAGTGGCCCCACTCTGGGCGGCATCCCAGCCCTCGCGAGGCGAGTCTGAACACCGCTCGTGAGCTTCCCCGTCAACCGGGCTAACCATCCCGTCCGCGTCGAGCCTATGCTACTCTGCACGCTATGACCTCCCGCCGGGCTTTCCTTGCGTCGGTTCCAGTAACCGCTTCAGTTATCGCTATTCAGCCGCGCCCCGGAGGGGCGTCCGGCTTCTCCCCTGGGCTGCAGCCGCTTCCAATTGGACAGGTGAAACTCCTGCCCGGCGCCTTTCAGGACCGCGCCAGGATGAATCGAGACTACGTGGCGAGCCTGAAGGACGATAATCTGCTTCAGAACTTCTACCTCGAAGCGGGTCTGTGGAGCCCGGTTCTGCGCATGACTGCCAAGAGCCCTCGAGACCGCGGCGAGGACATCCACTGGGGGTGGGAGTCGCCCACCTGCGAACTGCGAGGGCATTTTCTCGGCCACTGGCTTTCGGCGGCTGCGTACATCTCCGCATCGACCTCGGATGGGGAAATCGGCGGCAAGCTCGTGCGCATCGTCTCCGAACTCGCCCGAGTTCAAAACGAGAATGGCGGATGCTGGGCGGCATCCATCCCAGAGAAGTACCTCAACTGGGTAGCGCAGAAGAAACCGGTCTGGGCCCCGCACTATACCATTCACAAGACCTTCATGGGCCTGGTCGATGCCTGGAAGATTGCCGGAAACAAACAGGCCCTGGCGGTCGCGGAGAACTTCGCGCCCTGGTTTCACGAGTGGAGCGGGCGGTTCTCCCGGGAGCAGTTCAACGACATCCTCGATGTCGAGACCGGCGGAATGCTCGAGGTGTGGGCCGATCTGTACGGCGCCACGGGCAAGAGTCTCTACCGCGAGCTGATGGACCGCTATTACCGCCCGCGACTGTTCGATCGCCTGCTTGAGGGTGCGGACGTGCTCACCAACAAGCACGCCAACACGACGATCCCCGAAGCGCAGGGAGTGGCGCGCGCCTACGAGGTAACCGGCGAATCAAGGTGGCGTGACGCGGCGCTGGCCTACTGGAAATGTGCGGTGACCACGAGGGGCGCTTACGCCACTGGCGGCCAGACCAGCGGCGAGATCTGGACTCCGCCCGAAAAGCTCTCGGCCCGCCTGGGAGACAAGAACCAGGAACACTGCGTCGTGTACAACATGATCCGGTTGGCGGACTACCTTTTCCGCTGGACCGGAGAGGCGCAGTATGCCGACTACATCGAGCGCAACCTGCACAACGGAATCCTGGCCCAGCAGCACCCGCAGACGGGAATGGTCACGTACTTTCTGCCCCTCGCCGCTGGATCGAAAAAGACCTGGGGCACGCCCACGGACGATTTCTGGTGCTGCCACGGCTCGCTGGTGCAGGCCCACAGCCGGCATGATCGTTATATCTACTACGCTGATCGCGACGGCATCGTGATCGCTCAGTACATTCCGTCCGAGGCCGCCTGGTCGTGCCAGGGGACGCCAGTCCGCATCTCCCAGAACATGCTCCGGGAGGCCGACGATCATCGCGTCGATCTCGATCGCGATCCTGACAACTGTCCGGACCACTGGGCTGTCGAAATTCACGTCGACGCAGACCAGCCAGCCGAGTTCTCGCTTCGGCTCCGGGTTCCGACGTGGCTTCGTTCCCGCACCAGCGTGCGCATCAACCACCAGGAGCAGGAAACGGAAGGTCCCTCCTCCGGCTTCCTTACACTGAAGCGCGTTTGGAGCCATGATCAGGTGTGGATCGTCTTCCCGAAAGGGCTCACAACCTGCCCTCTGCCCGACCGCCCGGATACAGTGGCATTCCTCGACGGACCCGTGGTTCTGGCCGCGATCACCAGCGGCGAGGTTACTTTGACGGGAGATTCCGGGCAGCCGTCGACGCTCTTGATCCCGGACAATGAACGCGAGTGGGCGAGATGGCTGGGTGGATACCGTACCGTAAATCAGAACTCCAATCTTCGGTTCGTGCCACTGAATAGCATCACGGATCAGGCCTATACGGTCTATTGCCAGGTTCGCCGGACATAGGAGAGACGGCCAAGAAAGGGTATGACTATGAGATCCAAAGGCCTATGCCTGGTCGCCCTCGCTGCGGGGATCCTGTCAGCTCAGACGCCGGACCGCACGGCTCATGCATCGCTGCCGTTTGTCAGCCCGATTTTCGGGGACAACATGGTTCTGCAGCGCGGGAAGCCGAATCCCATCTGGGGCTGGTCCGAACCGGGAGACAAGGTCCGCGTGGAGATCCAGGGCCGGACCGCGACGGCGGTCGCGGAACCGGATGGGCGTTGGCAGGTGAGGATCGATCCCCCGCCGGCGGGCGGACCCTACACCGTCAGAGTCAGTGGGCGGCGGAGCGTCGTTTTGCACGAGGTGCTGGTGGGCGACGTCTGGCTCTGTGGCGGACAGTCCAACATGCAATTTCCGCTGAAAGCCGCCCGGAACGGCGACGCGGAGGTCAAGGCCGCCAGTCATCCCGAGATCCGGTTCTTCGTGGTGGCACCGCACTCCTCCTACGGGCATGCGGACGTCCCCGAGGGCTCATGGAAGATCGTCACACCACAAGAGGCTGCGGAGGACGGGCCCTCGGCGGTGGCGTACTTCTTCGCGAGAAGGGTTCAGGAGACGGTGCCGGTGCCGATCGGCCTGATTCAGGACGCGCTCGGAGGCACTCCAGCCGAAGCGTGGACCAGCGCGGCCGCGCTCGGAAAGCTGAAGGATTTCGACATACCTCTGGCTGAGATTCGCCGCCTTCGCAGCGCCGGTGGGCCCGAGTATGGCAACTACATCATGCACTGGTACGACGAATACGATATCGGGCTGAAAGAAGGCTCGTGGGCCACTCCTCAACTGGACGATTCCGGCTGGAAGCCGGTGGAGATCCCGGGTGGCTTCGGCGAACTCGGCGTGGCCGATGTGCCGGCGCTGGTGTGGTTCCGGAGGGAGGTTGTCCTGCCCGATCCTCTGCCCTCCGGGCGCACGACGCTGTTCCTGGGCTCCATCGAGAAAATGGACACGGCATACATCAACGGGCAGTTTGTTGGCGCCAGCGCGTGGGTGGAAAATCCTCGAGTATACGGAATAAAAGACGGGATCCTGAAGCCGGGCCGAAATGTGGTGGCCATCCGGGTGTTCAAGACGAAGCCAGACGGCGGGTTTCTGGCCAAGCCCGACCAGTTGCGACTGGTGCTGGGGGACGGTACGGCCTTTCCGCTGGCAGGCCCGTGGAAGGGACGGCTGAGTGTGGACGCGCGGCCACCGCATCCCCTTCCGCTGCGATTCGAGAACTGGCCGGTGATGCCTTCGGTGCTGTACGAGGGAATGCTCAGGCCGATCGCGCCGCTCGCGATCACCGGCGCGCTCTGGTATCAGGGCGAAGCGAATGCGGAGCGAGCGTTTCAATACAGGAAGCTGCTTCCGGTCATGATTGCAGACTGGCGGGAGCTTTTCGGCCAGGGCGACTTTCCGCTTTACATTGCCGGTCTTCCCGGTTTCATGCCACCGAGCGAAACACCCGTCGACGACGAATGGGCGGAACTGCGCGAGGCGCAGGCGCTGACCGCGGCCGCTGTTCCCAATTCCTGTCTGGCAGTCGCGATCGACACCGGCGACGCCAACAATCTTCATCCCATAGACAAACTGGAAGTGGGTGAGCGCCTGGCGCGCTGCGCACTCGCCAATCACTACGGCGAGAATATACCGTACGCCGGTCCGACACTCAGCTCGGTGGACCGTCTGCTGCTGCACTTCACTCACACCGATGGTGGCCTGGTCGTCAAGGGCGGCAAACTCGAGCAGTTCGCGGTGGCCGGGGAAGACCGCAAATGGGCCTGGGCGGAAGCCCGGATTGAGGGAGACGCCGTCGTGGTCTCGTCCAGCGCCGTGCCGGAGCCCAAGGAGGTCCGCTACGCGTGGCAGTCCAATCCGGCTGCGACGCTGTTCAACGGAGCCGGCCTTCCTGCGGCGCCATTCCGGACAGACCACTGGCCGGGCATCACGGAGGGCCGCAGGCCGTACTAGGAGCTCTTATGCACACGCATTTGTCGGTTCTCAGTCTTGCCGTTGCTGCGCTCAGTGCTTCGGTCACGGCTTCGGCGACTCCCACCGTGGAGAAACAGGCGCACGGTGCACTGGTGCGCTTCGATACCGGTGTGCTGCGGCTCGAAGTCTGGTCCGACCGGATTGTGCGCGTCACTTACGCTCCCGGCGCGGAGTTTCCTTCCATTCGCAGTCTGAGTGTGATCGCCGCTCCGGCTCCAGTACCCTTCGAGATTCAGGAGACAGGCGCGGCTGTCGACCTCTCCGCCGGGACGCTGCGGGTGCGCGTCGACAAGACCACGGGCCTGGTTTCCTTCGCCGATCTCAACGGCAATGCGATCGTCGAAGAGGCGGGCGCCCGCGAATCCACGGTCGGCAACAGCTTCGCCCTTCAGCCGGGCGAGCAGATCTACGGCCTGGGACAGCACCAGGACGGGTACATGAGCTATCGCGGAACTGTAGTCCACCTGCAGCAGAAGAACATGGAGATTGCCATCCCGATGCTGGTTTCGAGCCGCGGTTACGGCCTGCTGTGGGACAATCCCGCGATCACGGATCTCGAGGTCGGCGTCAAAGGTAAGGAAAGCGTTCTGCGCTGGATCTCCGAGACCGGCAAAGCAATCGATTACTACTTCCTCTACGGTCCAAAAGCGGATGACGTGATCGCCGGCTACCGCCAGCTCACCGGCCCGGCGCCGCTGATGCCCAACTGGCTCTGGGGCTTCTGGCAATGCAAAGAACGTTACTCGACCGAGGCCGAAATGCTCGGAATCGTTTCGCGATTCCGCGAGCGCCACATGCCCCTCGATGGGATCGTGCAGGACTGGCAGTACTGGAAACCCGGCGGTTGGGGCTCGCACGAGTTCGATCCCGCGCGCTATCCGGACCCAAAGGGAATGGTCGACTCCATCCACAAAATGAACGCGCACATCCTGGTCTCAGTGTGGGCGCGCTTCGATCTCGGCACAGCCAACGGCAAGGAACTGGAGGCCGCCGGCGCGCTCTACCCGCCGGTGGTTCCGAATGTCTATCCGAAGGGGGAGGGCAAGTGGTATGACGCTTTCAATTCCGAAGGCCGCCGCATTTACTGGAGGCAGATCTACGACCGACTCGGCACCTTGGCCATGGACGGCTGGTGGCTGGATGCCACCGAGCCGGAGATCGGCGGAAAGTGGGGCGAGTATCGCACGCTTCCCACCGCCCAGGGACCCGGCGCAACGGTGTTCAACGCGTTCCCGCTGATGACCACCACCGGGATCTACCAGGGCCAGCGCGCCCAGACGGACAAGAAACGCGTCGTCATCCTCACCCGCTCCGCATACGCCGGGCAGCAGCGCAACTCGGCCATCTCGTGGTCCGGCGATATCCACGGCACGTGGGACGTGTTTCGGAAGCAGATTCCCGCGGGCTTGAATTTCTCCATGAGCGGCATTCCGTACTGGAACACCGATATCGGCGGCTTCTTCGGCGGGGATCCGAAGGACCCGAAATACCAGGAGCTGTTTGTGCGCTGGTTCCAGTTCGGCGCGTTCACGCCCATGTTCCGCGTGCATGGCACCGGTCCCGGTAAGGAATTCTGGCAATTCGACGAGCCCACCCAGCGGACCCTGGAGACGTTCGAACGGCTGCGCTACCGGCTGCTGCCGTACATCTACTCGGTCTCCTGGCAGGTGACCCACGACGGCAGCTCGATGCTGCGCCCGCTGGTGATGGACTTCGCCAATGACCGCGAAGCACTGAACATCACCGACCAGTATCTATTCGGCCCGGCGTTGATGGTCAATCCTGTAACCGAGCCCGGAGCCGCCGCGCGCAGCCTCTATCTTCCGGGCAAGGCAGCTTGGTACGATTTCTGGACCGGCAAACGCGAATCGGCCGGCCACCGCATCGATGCTGCCGCGCCGATCGGTATCCTGCCGCTGTACGTGCCCGCGGGCACAGTCCTTCCGCTCGGGCCGGACGTAGAGTATGTGGACCAGAAAGCGGCGGATCCGCTGGAAGTGCGCGTGTATCCCGGCGTCGACGGCTCGTTCGTCCTGTACGAAGACGCCGGCGATTCTTACGACTACGAGCGCGGAGCCTACACGAACATCCCCTTCCATTGGAACGACGCTTCGAAAACGCTGACCATAGGAAACCGCACCGGCGCCTATGAAGGCATGCTGAAGAATCGCGCCTTCCGACTTGTGCTCGTTGACGAGCGGCACGGCGGCGGTGTGGACCAGTCGGCGGAGGCCCGCGTAGCGGCGTACTCGGGCCAGGAAGTACGCGTGAAACTACCCTGAACGTTCAGGCGACCGTTCCGCGGACTTACTTCCCGGCCTCCTGCGGTTTCCCGGCCGCGCCTTCGGGACTACGCCGCCAGGCGAAGTAGCTATCCAATACTCGCAGCGACTCCTCGCTGGGAACAGGCCCGGTATGCGGAGCCTCGGCAAAGTACATCACTACCGGATTCTTATCGCTGAACGCCGGCCACTCCGGAACGCCCTTGCCATTGGGATCTCCGTGCTTGGCAAAGTTGGTCCAATACGCCGCCATTGCATCGGAAATTCGCTGATCTTCGGGGGTGGCTGGCCGGCGAATGTCTTCCAGGTGCTCGAACACATAGGCGACATCGGCGCCGTGCGGAGAACCGTGTCCCGCCTCGGGAGATGCCGCCGCGTATTCCGGGTGCTGATCGAAGTAGTAGTAGTATGCCTTCGCCTTGCCGTGCTGCGACTGCAGGCGCGCCCACACCCAGGTATGCCAGCCAAACGCGGAGTCTCGCGCCAGATCGCGGGCCGTCTTGGGAACGGCGCCGGCAGCCGCGGGGTAGGCCTGCAGTAGGCGGTCGGCGAACGGCCCATAGCGCTTCCGCACACCCGCGATGTAGTCGTCCGGAGTCTTGTCATGCGAGAAGCTGAGGCCCTCGTCCGAGTTGTAACCCAAGAGGATGGCCGTGTCGTTGAACCGTCCCGCTTCGTATAGCCTGTACTGATCGTCCGGAATCACCCAGCCGTCCACGATCGGCCAAGCCATGCCGCGCTGGCGCCGGCCCACCTCGAGTAGTTTCTCGGCCGGCAGGGCTCGCAGGTCCCGTAGCGATGGTGCGCCGGCAGCCTTGGCGAACTCGACGCCTGAAGCTTCCGCGTCCGCCAGAACGCGCATGTTTTCGCCCGGCACCGGCGTCGGATTAGACGGTCCAAACGAGCCGCCACTCTGCGAGATCGCGCCGTGAAAGAGCGCCTTGGCGAGAGGAGACGCGCCGAGCATGCTGACCGCAATGCCGCCGGCGGATTCTCCGAAGATCGTAACCCGGTCCGGATCGCCTCCAATGGCGGCAATGTTGCGCTGGATCCATTGGAGGCCCGCGATCATGTCGAGCAAGCCGTAGTTTCCAGAGACATGGCGAGGGGACTCGGCGCTCAATTCCGGATGCGCGAAGAATCCCAGGATGCCCACGCGATAGGCGATGCTGACCAGCACGACGCCGCGCCTGGCCAACTTCTCACCGCTGTAGACCGGGACTGACGTCGCGCCTCCATTGAAGCCGCCGCCGTAGATCCAGACCAGGACCGGAACGCGGTCCTCGGGCGATTTCGCCGGTGTCCAGATGTTCAAGTACAGGCAGTCCTCACTGGTACCGCTGGGAGGCGGACCACCCATCGACTGCATGCATCCGGGCGCGAACTGATCGGCCTTGCGCACCCCTTGCCATTTCGGGGCCGGCTGCGGCGCGCGCCATCGCAGATCGCCGACTGGTGGCGCCGCGAACGGAATGCCTTTGTACACGGTCAGACCGTCCGCGACGATCCCTTCAACAAGACCGCTTTCGGTCTTGACGGGCGCCGCCATTGCGATGTCCAGCCACACGGCTGCGCACGCGGCCACGGCAACGAACCGGAGCATTCTCATGTGTTCTCCTGTACGCCCTAACGGAACAGCCTGGGCGCGAAATCGTTCAGGTCGCGCCGCCAGGTGAGCCATTCATGCGAAGTTCCCGGAGACTCATAGTACACATGCTGGATACCGGCCTGGGTCAACGCTTCGTGGAAATTGTGGACGCTCGCGTACATGCGTTCCGGTTCCTTGGTTCCGATACCGATCCAGACCAGCTTCACCCGCTTGTTGAAAGCGTCCGCGTCCGCGAGGACTCCGTTGAACGCGGTCTTCACATCGAACTGTCCGCCCATGCCGGCGCCGCTCCCACTGAAGCCGCCGATCCAGGCGAACCGGTCCAGGTTGTTCAGCGTGATCTGGAAGGCCTGCATGCCGCCCATCGAGAGGCCGGCCATGGCGCGATGGTCCCGGTCCGTCAGCGTACGGAAGGTGCTGTCCACGGCCGGAATCAGGTCGTTGATGACCACTTCTTCGAAGGTGTGCGAAAGATGGAGCGGCTGCCCCGGGGCCGGGCGCTGCGGAGGCGCCTCGCCCGGTTTCAGCGCATAGCCTTTGTCCATCACGATGATCATGGGGACGGCCTTCTTGTCCGCGATCAGATTGTCGAGGATGATGTCGACACGGCCTTGCTTCGGCCACCCCGTTTCATCCTCACCGCCGCCGTGCTGTAGATACAGGACGGGATAGCGGCCCTTCAGATTGGTGTCGTAATCGGGCGGCGTGTAGACGAACGCGCGGCGCCATCCTGCTACGGTCTTCGAGTAGTAGCGGAAATTGCGCACCTGGCCATGCGGGACATCCCTGATCTGGGAATAGTCGGCGCCAACTTCCGGAATCTCGATGCCGCTCGATTCCCGGCCCACGCCGTAGAAATTCTCGCTGGCCGGATCGCTCACGCGCACGCCGTCAATCGCCAGGTAGTAGTAGTGAAATCCGGGCACCTGAGGCGGAATGGTGACCGTCCACACGCCTTCGCTGTCCCGCTCCATATCCCACAGCTTGCCGAGATCCACCTGGACCGTCTTGGCATCCGGCGCTTTGACTTTGAATGTGACGCTGAGGTCGCTATGGACCTTGGGATACTCCGCGTTCATCACATTCGTTGTTGCCGGTTTGCCCTCATCCGCGGTCTGCCCTGCACAGAGGCTCGCCGCCAGCATGATCAGGAATAGTGCTCGCACCGCTTCTCCTTTGCTATCGTCTCTCGAACTGGTACAGCTCAATGCCGATGGGTGCCAGTTCGAGCGTCTTGGGCACCTCCTCCAGCGGCATCTCCACGACCTGAACTTCATGCCGGCTCAGGCCTGTCACCGCGCCGAGCCCGTTCCCCGTCATGCGCCAGACGCGGCCCTTGCCTGAGAGGTCCGCGCCCTTGATTGTGAGATCGAGCTTCTGCACCGATTCGGTCGGATTGACGACGGCGACGGTCAAGAACTTCCCATCACTCGTCAGCGAGGCGCTCACATCGACCGGGTATGTGGGGCTGCCGGCGTTCGCCATCGGTTGATCGCCGCCCACCGGGTATTTCGGCGGCGGTGGCGGCGAGTTGCCGTCCACCTCGACAGGCACCGTTCCAAAGTGATCGCGGTAAAGCTGAAACAGCAGGCCGGTCGTATTCAGCGCGGCATCCGTAGCATTGAATTCGATAGAGGACGTGCCCATGGTGTGTCCGGCCATCTGGATCAGGTCCGTGTGCCGGAACATTTCGTGGAACACCAGGGCATTGGCGAGAGTCTGCTTCAAATTGGCGGGCAGGCGGGTCAGCGCCCACTCATCGATAGCAATCGGCAGATGTTTCGTGTTGAGCTCCGGAAAGCGCCGCGCATACTCTTCGTACGCCTCCACCTTTCCGCGCACGCGGTTGGCAGGCCGGTAGAGCGCATCGACAAGCGGCTCCTCCACGGCGACTCGCTTGTTCTGCACCAGGTCGAATCGTTGATGGTCGTAGCTGTAGAAGTGCTCCGACATGACGTCGACGTTCTCCAGGCAGTGGGCAATCAAGCCACCTGTCCAGTCAGCGTCTGAGCCGTACTCCGCCACCACTTTGCCGGTGAGAGCAACCGACAGGCTGTTCACAGTCATCTCGTCCGGCGTGGCGCCGGTTGCGAGAAGAGTGATCGTCGGGTCTACGGAGCGCATGGCCTGGGCGAACATGTTGTGCTTGATCACGTACTGCTTGAGCGCCATGTAACCGAACTGCCAGGGTCCATACATCTCATTCCCAATGCCCCACCACCTCACGTTGTAAGGAGCCGGATGGCCGTTGGCGGCGCGCAGCCTGCCCATCGGAGTTTCGGCGGCGCCGTTCACGTATTCCACCAGTTCCGCCGCGGAGTGAGCATCTCCGAAACCCGCATTGACGCTGATGAAGGCGTCCACTCCAAGAAGCTCGCACAACGTCAGGAATTCATCGGTGCCGACGTCGTTCGGCTGCAAGGCCGACCACACGTAGTCCCAGCGCGGCGGTCTCCGGTCCGGATCGCCGATCGCATCGCGCCATTCATGCGCCGAGAGGAAATTGCCGCCGGGAAAGCGGTACATGCTCGCGTGGAGTTCTTTCAACAGGCCCGTGGTGTCACGGCGGAAGGCGCGGATATTGTCCGCCGGCATGAGCGAAACGGCTCCCACGTGGAACGATCCACTGCCCGTCGCCGCGATCTCGATGCGTCCGTCGTCGGTGTCGCCTCCGGCACTGAACTGCAGGGGGAACTTGGCGTAGGTCGCCTGGAGTCCCGTAATGGGAATGGTCTGCCGCTCGCCTGGACCGGGTCCCCAAACGAGGTTGACTCTGACTGCGACGCCCGGCTCGCCCTCGAGCACCACTCGCCCCGAGTAAGCTTTGGATTTGCGCAGCACGAGTCCGCCCTGCTGAATTCCCCGCGGCTCGTTGCCGGCGAGTTTCACAAGGGGCGTATGCTCGCCAACGTAGGGATGGTCGCGATCCATCACCACCGCCAAATCGGGGCCGACAGGCCGCCAGCGGTTGGGCTTACGGGTGCGAAATGGGCCTGGTGGCGTTGCGCTTGGCGGGGCGGGTTCTGAGTTGATGGCGTAGTAGAACTTCCGGTCGTCGAGCATCTCGGCCCATACGCTTCGGTTGACCAGGTCGCCGATGTGCTCGATGAATTGGCCATAGAGATACGGCGAAATAGGGGCGCGCGTCTTGCCCGCATCCACGGTGACGGCGATGCGTTGCTCGGGTGCGCCGGGGGTCTGGGCGCCGGATCCTGCGGTCACAAGTGCGGTGAGCAGAAACGGCCGTAGCAGTCTCCTGGACATCGGTTCCTCCTCTTGGCCCCTACTTGAAGAGCCGGGGAGCGAAATCGTTCAGACACCGGCGCCATGTCAGCCACTCGTGAGCGGTGCCGGCCGACTCGAAATAGACATTCTTGATGCCGGCCTTGGTCAGCTGATCGCTGAAGTTCTTCGTACCGGGACCTTCCATGGAGCCGATTCCCAGGAAGAGGACCTTGACCCTCTTGTTGAACGCGTCTGCGTCCGCAAAGACACCGTCGTTGGACGTCTTCGAATCGAACGGACCACGGATGGCGGTGCTGCCGCTGAAGCCGCCAATATAGGCGAACTTGTCCAGGTTCGCCAGAGCCGTGAGGAAGGTCTGAAAGCCTCCCATGGACAGCCCGGCCATGGCGCGATTCTGCCGCCCGGGAAGCACCCGGTATGTCCTCTCGATCATGGGAACAAGATCGGTGAACATCATCTCGGTGAAGGTCGCCCCTGTGAAGCTGGCCAGGCCGCGACGCGGGTCAGCGGGGGTCGCGCCGGCTGGTTTGAGCCACCGTGCGTTGAATATCGATCCATCCTCGCCCGGCTTGACCGCGTTGAGGTTGTCCATGACGATAATCATCGGCTTGGCCTTCTTCGCCGCGATCAGGTTGTCCAGGATGAAATCCGCATGCCCCTGGATGTGCCAGCCCTGTTCGTTCTCTCCCCAGCCGTGCAGCAGATACAGAACGGGATAGCGCTCCTTTCCCGCGTCGTAGTCCGGGGGCGTATAGACATAGCAGCGCCGCCACTGCCCGGTGACGTTTGAGTGGTACCACCGCTGGCTCACCTGGCCGTGCTGGACGTCTTTAGGAAGGTAATAGTCTACATCTGCCGCTTCGGGAATCTCGATCCCGCTATTGTCCCAGCCGGACCCGAAAAACGTCCGGGTCGCCGGGTCGGCCATCGTCACCCCGTCCACGAGCAGCGAGTAGTAGTGGAACCCTTCCACCAGCGGTGTGGTGGTTACGGTCCACGCCCCGTCTTCTCCCTTGACCATATCGAAGCCCTTCCCGATCCTGACCTGCACCTTCTGGGCGTCGGGCGCCACCAGGCGGAATGTTGCGCGATGGTCGGGATAAACGCACGGGTATTGCGCGCCCGGGATATTCAGTGACGAAGGCTTGCATTCGTCGGTCGTCTGTCCCCAGCACAACCCACAACCGAGCAGCACCAACATGGAGATTCTCATAAGTCCTCCTCCTATTCCGGCAGCGTTAGCCTCTCGCTCACCCGAAACGTCTGGGCCACAAACGGTGCGCCAGCGGTGGGCTGGCCGCCTCCGACCGACAGTCTGAATTCCCCCTCGGGCACGACTATCTCGCCGGCTTCGGTCACAATGCTGAGGTCGCGAGGCTGCAGCTCAAATTGGACCTTCTCCGACGCTCCGGGCTCGAGATACACGCGCCGGAACCCGCGCAAAGCCTTCAGTGGCGCGCCTGGCACCGCAGGGAAGCTGAGATACAGCTGAACGACTTCATCGCCGCCGACCTTTCCGGTGTTCGTCACCGTGACTTCCGCCCGCACCGGACTGCCTGCGGTAACTGGTTCGGCAGGGCCCGCCAGTCCGCTATACGCAAATGTTGTGTAACTCAGCCCGTATCCGAAGGGATAGAGCGGTTCTCCCTCAAAGTACCGGTAAGTGCGGCCCTTCATCGAGTAGTTCTCAAACGGAGGCAACTGACTAACGTCTTTATAGAACGTCACGGGCAGCCTTCCGGCGGGATTATTGCGCCCGGAGAGGGTGCCGGCGATTGCAGCGCCGCCCTCCTCGCCGGGATACCAAGCCTCGAGGATGGCGTTCGCGTGCTCCTGGGCCCAGTTGACGCCGAGAGCGCTGCCATTCATCAGCACAACGATCAGAGGCTTGCCGGTCGAGGCCACCGTCTTGAGGAGATCTTCTTCGGGCGCAGGCAGGTCAAGGCTGGTGCGGTCCCCACCGCGGAAGCCCTCCTCGTTGACCGGCATTTCTTCCCCTTCGAGTTCGCTGGTGATGCCTACGACGGCCACAACAACATCCGCGTCCTTCGCCGCCGCGATGGCTTCTGGCCTGGGCGTTGGATCCCGTTTGGACCACACCAGGCGGGCCACCGGCTCTTTGCCCGGGCGGTACATGACTCTCAGCGCGCAAGCCTTTCCCTTTTCCATGTGCACGCGGCCAAGCTTCGTCTCGACGCCATCGGCTCCCCACGTCATGGCCACCGGCTTCCCGTCAAGCATCACGGCGAAGAAGCCGTCCGCTTCCAGGCCCAGATTGTAGTCGCCCGTCTCCGGAGCCATGAGGCTGGCTTCCCATCGGACGCCGAACTTCTTCCCGGCAGCCTCAGGCGGCAGCATACTGGCGGTGAGATCGATTGTCGGCTCCATGCGGCTGGCGAGCGGCTTCCCCGTTGGAGCCCCCCGGCCACGCATCAACTCCGCGGGATAGTAGCTTGCCTGGACGCCGGGCTTGCTGCCGACACCGAGGAATTCGCCAGGCACGGGATCGCCCTTCTTGAGCAGGAACTGTGTGCCAGGCTCAAATCGGATCTGCGCGCCGGGGAACTCGGCCCTCAGACCGTCGAGCACGGTGGCTGAGTGGGTGGGGGTCCCGCTGTAGTTGCCCAGCAAGGCTCTACGCTGGTCCGCCAACGGGCCGACCACTGCGATCTTGAGCCCGGAAGCCCTCAGCGGCAGAATCCCGTCATTTTTCAGCAGCACCATGGACTCATTGGCCAGCTTGCGCGCCAGCGCGCGATGTTGCGGGCTGTCCAGGAGCTTTTCGTCGATCTTCGTGTATGGCGCAGATTCCGGCGGATCGAACATGCCGAGCTTGACCCTGGCCGTGAACAGCCGTGTCAACGCCACGTCGATGTCGCTCTCCTTCAGAAAGCCCTGCTTGACGGCCTGGAGGTAAGGCGCGTAGTCGTGGTCATCGGTCACTTCCCCTCCGGCGTCGAGGCATTCGTTATCCATTCCGCGTTTCAGACTGATCGCCGATGCCTGGGGCTGCGACGGCTCGAAGTGATGTCCGCTGAAGATGTCCCGCACCGCCCCGCAATCCGACACCACGTATCCTTGGAAACCCCACTTGCTGCGGAGTTGGTCCTCCAGCAGGAACTCGCTGGCGCAGGCCGGCTGGCCATTGATGCTGTTATAGGCGCACATGACGGAGCCAGCCTTCGCCTCGACCACCGCGGCTCGAAATGCCGGCAGATACGTATCCAGCTCGTCATGCTTGCTAACGGAAACATCCGCTGAGTGGCGCGTGGGCTCCGGCCCGCTGTGCACGGCATAGTGCTTGGGAGTTGAGATGGCTCGATAGGTGTGCGGGTCGTCGCCTTGCATGCCGGTCACGTAGGCCACGCCCATGCGCCCAGTCAAGAAAGGGTCCTCCCCGTAGGTCTCCTGGCCGCGCCCCCAGCGCGGATCCCGAAAGATGTTGATGTTCGGCGCCCAGAAGTCGAGCCCCTCAAACATCCCGGTGTGACCTTTGCGGAGAGCCTGCGCGTACTTGATGCGGCCTTCGATACCGATGGCCACGGCCATCTGGTGAATGCCGGGCGCGTCGAAGGTGGCGCCCAGGCCGATCGGCTCGGGAAACTCCGTGATTCCCTGCGTAATCACGCCGTGCAGCGCCTCGCTCCACCAGTCATAGGCCGGAACATTGAGCCGGGGAATAGCTCGCGACTGATTCACCAGTTGTGTAGCCTTTTCCTCGAGGGTCATCCGGTGTACCAGGTCGGCCGCCCTCTGTTCAGCAGGCAGGCTCGAATCCAGGTAGGGAAGCTGCTGGGCAGCGGCGGTCCAAACAATCGCTACAAAAGCCAAGCTGGAAACTCTATAAGCACTCATGCTTCTCATTATCTCGTCCATACCTTCCGCCCTCCCATCAGGAAGGGGAATGAAAAGGGGGTCGGTTTCCCGGCGTGTCATTCTGACGTCTGCCGCCATCACGGCCCATGCTGAAGTTGTCTCATCACCTCAACCAATTGTTTGGCCTCCCATGCGCAAAAGGCGGCGGCTCCGGCACTAATGAGGGCCGTGAAAATCAGGACCGCTGTGAGCAGATTCATACGGCGTCTGAGTCTGGGACTCTGGACCGCGGACTTGACCTCGTCGCCGGCCATCATAATCACGCCGGCCAGAAGGGTTATCTGGTCTCCGATCTGCTTCGCATTCTCAGCAGCGGTCTCGGTGCCGACGATTACGGCATCCGTCAACCGCTCCGAGCTATTCTCGATACTGCTCCTAAGCGTGTTGGCGCCGCCAGTTATGGAACTTACTGTTTCGGCCGGCCGCTTGTTAATCATCTCTGAGGTCCTGACTGACACCGAGCTCCACAACTGGGCGGCGCTATCCGGATGGGCGGCCAGGCGAGGGCGCCCAACCCCCACAGACCTAGCCGCGAACGGCGCGCATCATGGCCCGCAGTACGATCGAGCGCAGCGCCTCGTGGTGGCTGCTCTGCGCGGGTGTGAGCTCCCACGAGAACTTGGTGCCTTCCGCCGCGATCTCGTCGAAACTGGCTTTGCCCTCTTCGATCTTCGGGCCGAGGCCGGATTTCCAGGACTCGTAGCGAGCCTGAACCGCCTTCTCCAGGTCGCCGTCTTCGGCCACCACAACCGCCGTGCGCAGCCCCCAGGCGATGGAGTCCATGCCCAGGATGTGCGCGTGAATCAGGTCGATCGGCGCGAAGCTGGAGCGGTAGCGATGCGCGTCGAAATTGAATACGCCGCTGCCCAGGCCGCCCGCGCGCAGCACCGGGTGCATGATCTCGAACGCGATTCCGGGGTCGCCCAGGAAGCGGTCGGTATCCCAGCCGTTCCCAAACGTGCCCTCGTTGACGTCCACGCCGCCAACCATGTTGTGCTCCTGCGCCACGGTCAGTTCGTGCATCACCGTGAAGTTGGCCAGCTGGGCGTGGTTGGTCTCGATGTTGAGCTTGAAGTCCTTGTCGAGGCCCGAGCCAACCAGGAAGGCAACCACAACCAGCGCCGAATGGTCGTACTGGAACGTGGTTGGCTCGCAGGGTTTCGGCTCGATCAGAAACTGGCCCTTGAAGCCGATGTGCTTCGCATAGTCCACCGCCATGTGGAGGAAGCTCGCCAGGTGCTTCTGTTCCTTGCCCAGCAGGGTAGCCAGCAGGTGGTTGTAGCCTTCCCTGCCGCCCCAGAACACGTGGTTCTTCGCGCCCAGCCGCTTGCCGACTTCGAGCATCTTCTTGGTCTGCCCCCAGGCATGCTCATAGACGCCGAGCTGGTTGGCCGTGGACGCGCCCTCCCGGTAGATCGGGAGCGAGAACAGGTTCTGCGTGGTCCAGCCGCACTCGATCCCGGAGAGCTTCTGCAGCTGCTCCATGATCGGCAGCACCTTGTCGAGGTTATCGAGGAACTCCGGAAGGCTGTTGGACGCCGGCAGGCAGTCGAAATCGTGCCAGCACCAGTTGCGGATGTTCAGCAGGTACAGCATGTAGAAGAACACCCGGAGTCTGCTCTCATGGTTTGCCAGCGAGCCGGTTCCGTCGTTCCACGGCGCGATCGCCGTGCCGGGGCCGAACTGGTCGGCCAGCGGGTTGTCGAAATGCCACTTGGCGCCCGCAAAAGGCAGGTGCTCCGCCATCGACTTGCCGTGGAGAACTTCCTCGGGATTGTAGCAGCCGAAGCTCAGTGGGTTCTTGTTGCCGATTCCGCCGAATGCGATGGGTTGGGACACTTCGGGAAAGGGATTCTGCGCCAGTCCGAAGTCCTTATAAGTGAGACCTTTTTTTAATGGCATACTCGTCCTTTCGTAGCTCGTCGACTCGCCGCGCGATGCGATCGCGCGGTCGGAAAATCAAAAAAGAGCCCGCCCGCTTGCGCGGGCGAGCAAGACCATGAGGTTAGTTGGGGTCTGCAGGGGTCAATCCGTGGTGCGCCTGAACACATAGGTTCGCCTGCACGTTGTGGTGCCGTCGACATCTCGTTGCGTTCCTCCGCCCACCTCCAAAACTGGGAGCAATCCCCTGGCGCGCAGGCCGACCGCTAGCCGGTTTCTCCCGCACGCCAGGGATGTGGTCCTGACCTCCGTGGGCCTAGGTCAGAACGAAAACTTCGCGGCGACCTGGAGTACGCGAGGATCGTACGTACCCGTCAGCTGCCCGAAGCGGGTGCTGCCAAACGACGTATTGAGCCCGTTGAACTGCGGG